>Ga0209986_10001623_pt1 | contig 21388 bp, 33 predicted proteins | sample BlataG_FD_183168 | JGI IMG/M metagenome (GOLD analysis project Ga0209986, IMG submission 183168) | Deep subsurface microbial communities from Black Sea to uncover new lineages of life (NeLLi) - Black_00105 metaG (SPAdes) (version 2) | ecosystem: Environmental > Aquatic > Marine > Oceanic >... | reverse complement strand
AAGAACAACGCACTGTGGGCAATGACTGGGTTGTGCGCTACAAGAACCGCTTCTTCCAGATAGGGCCTCAGTCCAACTTGCCACCAGCCAGGAGAAGGGTCATGGTACAAGAGCATTTGGACGGAACGATCCACATGGTCTACAGGGATAGAGAGGTCCTCTTCACAGAAATTAAGGAGTTACCTCAGAAGCTCTCAATTCGTCATCAAAAACAACAAATCCCTGGACTGAGGAAGAAACACGTCCCCCCCTCGGGGTCATCCCTGGAGAAGATACAGCATCCAATCTCAACGCACCAGTCAAGCATTGCCTGTATGAGGTCAACAGAGGTCATTTCTAATGAGTCAAAGGGGAGGACATTTCTAACGAGTGTTGACATAGAGCCATACTGGTGTTGACATTGCTATTTGTTTATGCTTAAATCTAGTTCAGCGTCCACTGTGGGCAATAGCCTGCACGTTCATAAGGAGCCGGCCAGCTAACGTTGGGCCTTAAAAGAGAAGGTGGGCAAAGTTAGGTGGCTTTTTAGTTGTCTAGGGAATTGAGGAGATTGTAGAAATGCCGACAGTCAATCAGCTTGTTCGTAAGGGGCGGCACAAAGTTGTCAAGCGAACGAAGGCTCCAGCGTTGCATTTCAGCCATAATGCGCTCAAGAATGAGCTTAGGTGGAATACGGGCTCACCGCAGAAACGGGGAGTGTGTCTTCAGGTCAAGACGGTTACTCCCAAGAAGCCCAATTCCGCGTTGCGCAAGGTAGCTCGCGTAAGGCTGACTAGTGGCATAGAAGTGAACGCCTATATTCCAGGCGAAGGTCACAATTTACAGGAGCACTCGGTGGTTCTAATTCGTGGTGGAAGAGTGAAGGATGTACCCGGGATCCGGTATCACATTATTCGCGGTACGCTGGACACTGAGGGCGTAGCTAATCGACGACAAGGCCGTAGCAGGTACGGAACAAAGCAACCTAAGAAAAGTTAAGGAATTCTGAGACAGTAGATGCCAAGAAGAGCCAAGAAAGTAGCGAAGAGAGTATTGCTGCCTGATGCCAGGTATGGTAGCGTGACTGTGGCGAAGTTCAGTAATAAGATTATGTTAGGTGGGAAAAAGGCTACGGCCCAGCGCATTGTTCATGACGCTTTGCAACTGGCTAGCGGAAGGTTGGGTGATAAACCTGCCGACGTTCTAGACCGGGCAATGGGGAATGCCACGCCGCTTCTCATGGTTAAATCGCGCCGTGTTGGAGGCGCTACTTACCAGGTTCCGATTGAAGTTAGGGTTGAACGTGGTCGTTCTTTGGCCATGAAGTGGCTAATTGCCTCAGCAAGGGCACGTGGGGGTAAATCTATGGCTGAGAAGCTAGCTGCTGAGCTAGTGGATGCTGCTAATAGGCAGGGAGCAACGATTAAGAAGCGTGACGATGTTCACAGGATGGCAGAGGCTAATAAAGCCTTTGCCCATTATCGCTGGTGAGGGACTGTGCTAAAAACAGCATTTAGAGTGGAAGATAAGACTATGTCACAGAGTTTCCCAATAGAGAAAGTGCGCAACATTGGAATTATCGCGCATATAGATGCGGGTAAGACTACTACGACTGAGAGAATTCTTCACTTTACCGGGCGCACTTATAAGATAGGCAAGGTAGATGAGGGAACGGCGGTGATGGATTGGATGCAGCAAGAGCGCGAGCGGGGCATTACAATTGTATCGGCGGCCACCATCTGCTATTGGCGTGAGCACCGCATCAATATTATCGATACGCCAGGCCATGTTGATTTTACTGCTGAAGTGGAACGTAGTCTTCGAGTGTTGGATGGGGGCGTCGTAATCCTAGATGCTGTGGCGGGTGTAGAAGCTCAATCAGAAACGGTATGGCGTCAGGCAGACAAGTACAATGTTCCGAGAATTTGCTTTGTCAACAAGATGGATCGCCCTGGTGCTGATTTCTCTCGTACTGTGAATATGATTGAGGAAAGGTTGCAAGCCAAAGCGCTACCAATACAACTTCCGTTGGGAAGAGAAAAAGCTCTGCAAGGTATCATAGACCTTGTGCAAAACAAGGCTTATGTCTTCCCCGATGATCCCTCCGCGTACCCGGTTGAGGTAGCCATCCCAGAAAATGAAAAAGCCATGGTGGTCAAGTTCCGCCAGGCATTAACTGAGCAGTTAGCTGAGAACGACGATGGGATTATGTTAGCCTACTTAGATGGAAAAGAAATTGCTGTCTCTCGGCTCAAAGCGGCTATCAGAAAGCTGACTATGGCAAACGTGATAGTACCTGTTCTTTGCGGCAGTGCCTTAAGGAATAAGGGTATCCAGCCCTTGCTTGATGCCATCGGCGATTACCTTCCTTCACCCGTAGATGTACCACCGACTCCTGCGACTGATCTTAAGACGAGCGAGGAAATCTTTTGTCAAGCAAGTGACAAAGCACCCTTCTCAGCTTTGGCCTTCAAGGTGGTTTCTGATCCCTTCGTTGGCAGGCTAGTCTATTTCAGGGTTTATTCCGGGAGGATAGCTACTGGAGCACAAGTCTTTAACTCCTCTGCAGGTGAGAAAGAAAGGTTAGGGAGACTATTTACTATGCATGCGAATCATCGCGAAGAAGTGAAGGAGGTTTATGCGGGAGATATCGCAGCTACCGTGGGATTGAAAAAAACGTCCACCGGGGATACCTTTTGCGATTTTACCCGCCCCGTTCTTTTCGAGCCTATTCGCTTTCCTGAGCCGGTGCTTTCTATGGCCATTGAACCCAGTAGCAAAGCCGACGAGGAAAAGCTGGATGATATCTTGGGCAAGCTTTCTCAGGAAGACCCTACCTTCAAGATTCGCAATAACGCGGAAACAGGTCAGACTCTTATCTCTGGGATGGGCGAACTGCACCTTGAAGTATTGATAGAGCGTATGTCTCGCGAATTTGGACTGAAGGCGAAGGTTGGCAAGCCGCAGGTAGCTTACAAGGAAACGATCACTGTCGCTGTGGAGGCCGAAGGGAGATTTATTCGGCAATCAGGCGGCAAAGGGCAATATGGGCACGTTTGGCTTAAGCTCGAGCCAGGGGATCGGGGCAGCGGCTTCCAGTTTCGTGATCGAATTCGAAGCGGAGCCATACCAAAAGAATATGTTTCGTCCGTGGAACAAGGGATAAGGGAGGCTTTGCAAAGTGGATCAACTGGATACCCCGTGGTGGACATGGAAGTGACTTTGTTTGATGGTAGCTTCCATGAGGTTGATTCCTCAGATATAGCTTTCAAGATAGCAGGCTCTATGGCTATTCATAATGGTATTAGAAAAGCCAAGCCCGTTATTGTCGAACCAATCATGAAGGCGGAGATACTAGCTCCAGTTGAGTTCTTAGGTGATATTATTGGAGATTTGAATTCGCGAAGGGGTCATATTGACAGCATTGAGGCCCATGGTGAGGCTTGCGTTGTTCGCTCTTTTGTTCCTTTGGCAGAAGCCTTTGGCTATGCTAGCGCTCTCAGGTCGCTTAGCCAGGGAAGGGCAACTTATACCTTGGAACTCAGCCATTATCAAGATCTGCCTGCTAACTTGGCTGAGCAACTTCGTGGCAAGGTTGGAGTGGAGTAGATGCTTAAACAGAGAATTCGTGTCAAAGTCAAGGGGTTTGACCATAAGTTGGTTGACCAGTCAGCGTTACGAATAGTAGAGACAGCTGAGCGCACGGGAGCTATTGTTGTTGGCCCCGTGCCCCTGCCTACGCACATTGGGAAGTTTTGCGTAATTCGGTCTCCTAACATTGACAAAGACTCAAGGGAGCAATTCGAAATCCGAACTCACAAGCGTCTTATTGATATCTTGCAGCCGACCTCCAAAACAGTGGATGCTTTGAGCCAGCTTGATTTGCCCTCGGGGGTAGAGGTAAACATAAGGCTATAGTTGAGACTATGATTCACGGTATTATTGGCAGGAAGATAGGCATCACACGGGTCTTTAAGGAAGACGGAGAGGCAGTAGTAGTTACTGCTATTGAGGCCGGCCCCTGCTTTGTTACCCAGATAAAGAGTGTGGGGAAGGAAGGCTATGACGCTATTCAGCTAGGTTTTGGGGAAGCGAAGAAACTCAATTCTAGCGAAAAGGGACACCTCAAGGGTACACGCCAACTCAGTTTTCTCCGTGAATTCAGAGTGGATGATGTTAGCTCGAGCAAGCGAGGAGAACAAGTAGATGTCAGCTTTTTGAGCCCCGGAAACCTTGTGAACATAAGAGGAATATCCAAGGGAAGGGGCTTTGCCGGCGTGGTGAAACGTCACCATTTCGCCGGTGGACCAAAAAGCCATGGTCAATCTGACCGACATCGTGCCCCCGGCTCTATTGGTGGCGGAACTTTTCCTGGGCGGGTGCTTAAGGGAACGCGTATGGCAGGACATATGGGGCATAGCAAAGTAACTGTACGTAACCTAAAGGTAATTGGGGTGGAGACGGACCGTCATTTGCTCTTGGTTAATGGGGCGGTGCCTGGGGCTAAAGGGGGATTACTAATTATCAATAGGGCATGAGAAAGAGGTGAAGGGTGCAGGTTTCTGTTTATGATGTGAGAGGCGAGATTGTGGAGCAAATAGACGTGAGTGAGGATGTTTTTGCTGTTCCCTTCAATGAAGCGGTAGTCCACCAGACAATCGTAAGGCAATTGGCCAATAGACGACAAGGCAATGCAAGCACGAAAGCGAGGGGCGAAGTTGTGGGGAGCACTAGGAAGCTCTATCGTCAGAAACACACCGGAAGGGCAAGAAGAGGGAGTGCAAAATCGCCTTTGCTTAGGGGAGGGGGAGTAGCTTTTGGCCCACATCCTCGATGCTATCGCCAGTCTATGCCTAGGAAAATGCGTCGCTTAGCTTTGAAATGTGTGCTATCTGCCAAGGTTAGAGAAGAAGACATGAGAGTGATAGATGGGCTTCACTTGGAGGTGCCGAAGACAAAGGAGATGGTCGATATCTTATCGGCTCTAAGAGCTGGTTCATCTGCATTGATTATCACAGCTGAATCTGATCCCAATGTTGTTAAGGCAAGTCACAACTTGGCTGGCATCAAAGTCTTGCCTGCTCGTCTAGTCAACGTATTGGATTTGCTCTCTCACAAAACCCTGATAGCTACTGTTCCAGCAATGCGAGACATGGAGCAAATTTGGGGAAGAAAGATAGTCAGACAGGGGGCCCCCGAAAATTCGGAGAATTTTGGGGGTAAGAGCCATGCATCTTTATGAGGTATTGCGGCATCCTTTGATCACGGAGAAGGCTACTGTCCTTCATGAGGAAGATAAGTATGCCTTTGAAGTAGCGCGCGCGGCTAATAAACAGCAAATCAAGGAAGCGGTGGAGCGGTGTTTTGACGTGAAAGTGGCTAGAGTGAATACTATGACAGTCCCAGGGAAGACACGAAGGATGGGCAAAAGGCAAGTGACAAGCTCGTCTTGGAAGAAGGCGATAGTTACGTTGAAGTCTGGACACAAAATCGGATTCTTTGAGGGGATCTAATTTGGGCTCAGTTATCAAGAAGCGGAAGAAAAAAATGGCAAAGCACCAACATAGAAAGTTGCTGCGGAGAACTCGTTGGCAGAGGAGTCACCCATAACTTAGGACAAAAGGACTTAGCTGATGGCGTTGAAAACCTACAAGCCAACTTCTCCAGGCCGAAGAGGCATGGTTAGTGCTAGTTTTGACGAACTGACCAAAGTCTCTCCTGAGAAGTCTTTGCTTCTGCCGCTCAAGAAGAAGGCGGGAAGGAATAGCCGAGGCGTGATAACAGTTCGTCATCGAGGCGGTGGGTCAAAGCGTAAGCTTCGCATCATCGATTTCAAGAGAGATAAGCTTGGCATTCCGGGAAGAGTAGCCTCTATTGAATATGACCCCAACCGCTCAGCTCGAATCGCCCTGATTCACTACTGTGACGGGGAAAAACGGTATATACTTGCTCCTTTGGGTCTCAACTTGGGCGATACCATAAAAGCGGGAGAAGATGCTGAAATGAAACCCGGAAATGCCTTGCCGTTGAGTTTGATCCATTTGGGTACCTTGGTGCACAATGTTGAACTGGAGCCTGGCAAAGGTGGCCAAGTCGTTCATAGCGCTGGAAGCGCTGCTCAAATTATGAGTAAGGAGGGCAAGTACGCTTTACTTCGCTTGCCTTCGGGAGAATTGCGCAAGTTTCACAGCAGATGTTTGGCCACCATTGGACAGATAGGTAATGTTGACCATGAGAATATCATATTGGGAAAAGCGGGGCGGAAGAGATGGCTAGGCTTTCGGCCTTCGGTTCGCGGGTCTGCCATGACTCCTAGGGATCATCCTCACGGAGGTGGCGAAGGTAGAGCCCCACGAGGGATGCCACCAAAGACTCCTTGGGGGAAGCCAGCTCTAGGCCCTAAGACGCGCAGACGCAGACCATCAGATAGCCTGATTATGAAGAGGCGCAAGGAGGACTAGATGTCGAGGTCATCTAAGAAGGGACCCTTTTGCGATGCCAAATTGCTCAAAAAGGTGGAGATGCTTAACAACTCGGGGGAGAAAGCGGTGCTAAAGACCTGGTCTCGTGCCTCTACCATTTTCCCTCAAATGATAGGTCATACTATCGCAGTGCACAATGGTAGGAAGCATGTACCTATCTTCGTCACCGAGAACATGGTAGGATATAAACTGGGGGAGTTTGCATCGACCAGGACATTTAGAGGGCATATCACTAAAGCCAAGGTAACCGCGCGTGCACAGACATAACAGATAATGAAAGTCAGAGCCATAGCCAAGGATGTCGGTATTTCGCCGCGGAAGGCGCGGCTCGCCATAAATGCCGTTAAGGGCAAGAAAGTGGATGAAGCTCTAACTACACTTAGATTCTTGTCTACACCCACAGGAAAAGCTGTAGCCAAGGTAATTAAATCTGCAGTTGCTAATGCTGAGAACAACTTTCAAATGTCGCCTTCTGACCTTAGAATTGTTGATATTTACGCCAACCAGGGGCATACGCTGAAAAGGTTTCGCCCACAGGCGAGAGGACGCATAAGTCCCATTCTGAAGCGTTCCAGCCATATTACTGTTACTGTCGCCGAGGAGGAAAAGTAATTGGGACAAAAGGTTCACCCGTACGGTTTTAGGCTTGGTGTTATCTTGGATTGGCAGGCTCGATGGTATGCTGGGAGAAACTACACTAAGTTGTTTCAGGAAGACCTCAAGCTGCGTCGGGCTGTCGCCCAAAAATACGCTGAAGAAGCCGTCGCTCGAGTGGAAATTGAGCGTCCGGGAGATGATGTATCGATGACCATCTATTCACCTCATCCAGGCATCGTCATTGGGCGGAGCGGGCAACATATAGAGGAACTAAGAGCGAAGTTACAACAGATCGCCAATAGAAGGGTAAGACTAAGCGTTAAAGAAGTAGCCTATCCTGAGATTGAAGCTTTCTTAGTAGCGCGAAGCATAGCTAGACAAATTGAGAACAGAATAGCCTTTCGGCGGGCAATGAAACAAGCAGCTTTTCGAGCCTCTCAGGCCGGCGCCAAAGGAATAAAGATAAAGTGTGCTGGCAGACTCGGAGGAGCTGAAATTGCTCGCACTGAGACGCTTCATCAAGGTCGGGTGCCCTTGCACACATTGCGTGCTGAGATTGACTATGGGTTGGCCGAAGCCCATACAGTGATGGGACTTGTCGGGGTCAAAGTGTGGATTTACAAAGGTGATGTTCTTCCCGAGGTAACAACATCTTCGGGCAAAGCAAAGGAGCAGACGGAAAGTGTTACAGCCGAAACGGGTGAAGTACCGCAAAGTTCATAGGGGGAGGTTGAAAGGCAAAGCTCACCGTGGAATTACTGTTAGCTTCGGAGAATTTGGTTTGAGGGCTGAAGGCGCGGCTTGGATTACAGCGAGGCAAATCGAGGCGGCTCGACGTGTCCTGGTGCGTTATTTGCGTCGTGGCGGGCAACTATGGATTCGCATTTTCCCAGACAAAGCTGTGACTAAGAAACCAGCGGAGACGAGGATGGGTGGGGGCAAGGGGCCTCAGGATCATTGGGTAGCTGTAGTTAAGCCGGGGAGGATCATGTTTGAATTAAGTGGCATAAAGGAGGAGGAAGGTCGAGAGGCAGTACGGCTCGCTTCGCATAAACTCCCTATCGCTACTAGCTTCGCAATGAGAGAAGGGGTAGAAGTTGAAAGTTGATGAACTTCGTGCCTTTACTAATGAGGAGATTCTGAAGAAGTTGGAAGAGGCTCATCAGGAGCTTTTCAACCTGCGCTTTCGCTTGGCAACGCGGCAATTGACTAACCACCGGGAGATTCGCCAGGTCAAGAGGAAAATCGCCAGAACGAAGACTATCTTGCGGGAAAGGGAACTCGGCATAGGGTGAGCCAAATGAGGAAAGTTAGAATTGGGCAAGTAGTAAGCAATAAGATGGACAAAACGGTGGTGGTAAAAGTAGAAACCTTGAAGCAACATCCGCTTTATAAGAAAACTATCAGGCACACTGTCAAGTACAAAGTTCACGATCCAAACAACATGTGCCAAGTCGGCGATGTAGTAAGGATTATGGAGACCCGTCCCCTGTCGAAGGAGAAACGCTGGCGGGTAACGGAAACAAGATCTAGGAAGGCTGAGCTTGAGGCTAGTGAAACAAGGGATGTTGAGTAATGATCCAGTCCTTTACCAGACTGAAAGTAGCTGATAACACGGGAGCGCGACAGATTATGTGCATTAATATTCCCGGTAGCAGCAGGAGGAGATACGCGCGCGTCGGTGACATTATTGTGGCTACGGTAAAGCGAGCTATGCCACAAGGGGTAGTAAAGCAGGGAACGGTAGTGCGGGCAGTAGTGGTGCGCGTAGCCAAGACCTATCGCCGTCCTGATGGCTCCTGCATCAAGTTTGATGAGAATGCTGCGGTTATACTTGATGAGAAGAATAATCCTAAAGGAACTCGTATTTTTGGTCCTGTAGCTCGTGAGCTTAGAGAGAAGAAGTTTGCTAAGATCATATCCTTGGCCGCAGAGGTTGTGTGACATGAAGATCAGGAAAAACGATACTGTGGTTGTCATTGCTGGCAAGGATAAGGGAAAGAGAGCCAAAGTGCGGCAGTCTTTCCCTAGGGAGAGCAGGATAATAGTTGAAGGTGTGAACATGATCAAGCGTCACTCCCGAGCACGCAGGGCGGTGCGGCAAGCTGGCATAATTGAACTTGAGGCGCCAATCCACGTGTCCAATGTGATGTTACTGTGTAACAAGTGCAACAGGCCGGGTCGTGTCGGGATTCGCTTCCTGGAAGATGGCAAGAAGGTGCGGGTTTGTCGCTCTTGCGGTGAGGTGATTGATTAACTTGGTCATGGCGTCCCGGTTAAAGCAAAGGTACCGGACAGAGGTTATTCCTCAGCTCAAAGTCAATCTGGGGTATAGTAATGTGATGCAGGTACCTAGGTTGGAGAAAATGGTGCTTAGCATTGGTTTAGGCGAAGCAATACTAAACCCCAAAGCCCTGGAGGGAGCAGAAAGAGATTTGGCTGCTATCTCAGGGCAACATCCAGTAATTACACGGGCTAAGAGGTCTATTGCCTCCTTTAAGGTTAGAGCTGGCATGCCCATTGGTATGATGGTGACACTACGAGGCAAACGAATGTATGACTTTTTTGACAAGTTGGTCAGTGTTGCGCTACCCCGTTTCCGCGATTTCCAAGGGGTGTCAAGGGATTCCTTTGATGGCCGTGGTAATTACAATTTGGGCCTGAGAGAGCAGATAACCTTTCCTGAGATTGACTATGGCAAGGTGGAAAAAGTTCGTGGCCTTCAGGTAACCGTAGTGACCACAGCCGAGAGTGACGAGGAAGCGAGGAGTTTGCTAGAACTTATGGGTATGCCCTTCAGGAAAAGTTGAAATGGCAAAGGTATCTAGGATCGAGAAATCAAAACGGCCGCCAAAGTATAAGGTGCAACAGCGTAATCGCTGCCAACTGTGTGGTAGGCCACGAGCTTATATGCGCAAATTTGGCCTATGTCGCATTTGCTTCCGCAAACTGGCTTTAACTGGCCAAATCCCGGGAGTAAGAAAGTCGAGCTGGTGAAGGGATTTCATGATGGTTACTGATCCAATTGCGGACATGTTGACACGGATTCGCAATGCTATTATGGCAGGCCACGAAGATGTGCTTGTGCCTGCCTCGCGAATGAAGCTCTCTATTGCTAAGACTCTTAAAGAGGAGCGCTTTGTTCAGGATTATGAGACTCTTAGGGGCAAACCCGAGACAATGATAAGAATTCACTTTAGATACGTAGATAGCCGACCAGCGGTGGTCGGTTTGGAAAGGGTGAGCAAGCCTGGCTTAAGGGTTTATGTCGGAAGGCGTGAGATCCCACGTGTCTACGGTGGGTTAGGCATCGCCATCCTGTCTACATCGAAGGGGGTTATGACTGGTCAGAAGGCATGGCGACAGCACCTCGGTGGTGAACTTCTGTGTTACGTGTGGTAAGTCAATTCACGAGGTATTAGAAAATGTCTAGAGTTGGTTCGGTTCCCATTGCAATACCTTCAGATGTTGAGATAGAGATTGAAGGGAATGAAATAATGGCAAGAGGACCTAAAGGGGAGCTGTGCCGTTGTTTCCCTCAGTGCATCTCAGTCGCTTTAAAAGACGGCTGGATGATTGTGACTCGATCCAGCGACGACAGGACTAATCGTGCTTTGCATGGACTGACACGCAGCCTGTTAGCTAATATGATTGAGGGGGTGAGCAGGGGCTTCGAGAAAGCTTTGGAAATCAATGGCGTAGGTTATAAAGCGCAGGAAGCTGGTGCTAAACTGCTGCTTCAAGTTGGATATGCTCATCCTGTAGAGCTCCCCATTCCGCCCGGTATCTCTGTTGCTGTTCAGGGTACAAATCGTATTCGCGTTAGTGGCGTGGATAAGGAGATTGTTGGGGAGGTAGCAGCTAGAATTCGTGCTGTACGCCCCCCTGATCCCTACAAAGGTAAAGGCATCAAATACGCTGCGGAGAAGCTGCGCCTTAAACCTGGCAAGTCAGGCAAAATAGCAGCTAGGAAGTAGAAGGGCTGATGGCTAAGGTAGATTCAAGACTAGCTCGAAGAATCCGACAACGAAGGGTGAGGAAGAAGGTAAGGGGCACAACTGTGCGACCGCGATTGTCTGTTTGTCGAAGTTTGAATCACATTTATGCTCAAGTCATAGATGATTCCACAGGGCAAACCTTGACTTCAATGAGTACCCTTGATGCAGAAGCGAGGCAGAAGGATGGGGAGATCACGAAAACCAAGAGGGCTGAACTTATAGGTTCGTTCCTTGCTCAAAAGGCGTTAAACAAAGGAATAAAGCAGGTGGTTTTTGACCGTGGCGGTCATAAATATCATGGCAGAGTCAAGGCTCTGGCTGAAGCTGCCAGACTAGCTGGACTAGATTTCTAGGAGTTGTTTTCATGAAGGCAGTCACGAGAATAATTGAACCGCAAGCCAAAGTTGATCCTTCAGTGTTGGCAATTAAGGAGAAGCTAATAGGCATTAACCGGGTGACCAAAGTAGTTAAGGGAGGGCGGCGACTTCGTTTTAGAGCTCTGGTGGTAGTCGGCGATGGGAATGGGCATGTAGGGTTTGGTTTGGCCAAAGCAAAGGCAGTTCCCGAGGCGATTCGTAAAGCCGGCTCTGTTGGGCAAAAAAGTCTGATTACTGTCCCTGTTAAAGCAACTACCATTCCCCATGAAATAATGGCTAAATTCGGGGCATCCAAAGTTTTGCTTAAGCCTGCAGCGCCGGGGACAGGAGTAGTTGCTAGCAGCAGTGTCCGAGCGGTGCTTAATGCCGCAGGTATAGAAGACATTCTTACTAAGTCCTTGGGGAGCGCTAACCCTATCAATGTGGTAAAAGCGACTATGCTTGCTCTAGCTAACCTTAGGAGGACGGAAGAACCTGTAAGGGAATGCGAACCGGAAGATGAAGCAGAATGAATTGAAGCCTGCCGCTGGCAGCAAACGTGAGAGAAAGCGGATTGGACGGGGGTACGGTAGCGGCCACGGCACTTACTCGGGGCGAGGGATTAAGGGACAGAAGGCTCGCTCTGGTGGGGGTGTGCGCCCTGGCTTTGAAGGCGGTCAACTACCCATTATCAAACGCTTGCCCCGTAAGAGAGGCTTCACTAACATATTCAAGATCGAATACAGCATTGTAAACTTGGGCAAGCTCGCAGTTTTCGCTCCTGATAGCAAAGTCGGACCACAGGAATTTCTTGAAGCAGGGCTGGTTAAATCCATCAAGCAACCGGTTAAGGTCTTGGGCAATGGTGAAATCAATCAGCCACTTCTGGTAAGAGGCCACAGGTTTTCCGCCGCTGCGCACAGCAAAATCGTTGCTGCTGGAGGAAGCGTAGAGGAAATGCCTAATGCAACGTAGGCAAACTCGGCCGCGCCTTGTGCAGGCAATGATGGATGTTTTCAAATTGCCTGACTTGAGGCGAAAGTTGCTTTTCACCCTAGGCATGCTGGTAGTTTTCCGCTTCCTATGTCATGTTCCCTTGCCTGGGGTGGATATCGATGCTCTGCACCAGCTTTTCGAGCAGAATCAACTACTAGGGATGCTTGACCTATTCAGCGGTGGCGCCATGAGCAATTTCAGCGTCGCGGCCATGGGTGTTTACCCCTATATTACGGCTTCGATAATTATGCAGTTGCTGGTTCCCGTTATTCCCAGGTTGCGAGAGCTATCCCAGCAGGGGGAAGCAGGCCACCGCAAGGTAAATCAGATTACTCGCCTACTCACTGTGCCCTTGGCGGCTCTGCAGGGCTATGCTCAACTAAGCTTGTTACAAAGTCAGGGGATCGTCTCCCATTTTGAACCACTGACTGTCATGGCTATGGTGCTGTCAATGACTGCCTCGACCATGTTTCTCGTCTGGATTGGTGAGTTGATTACTGAGAGGGGTATTGGGAACGGCATATCAATAATAATCTTTGGCGGCATTGTAGCTGGTCTGGCTCAGCAAGTTGCTCGCGGCTCCTTAGCCTGGAACGAGAATCCTTTGGGCCTAATCACCTTTATCATTCTGGGCTTGGCCACTTTGGTATTAATTGTCATATTCATCGAGGGTCACCGCCGCATACCTGTTCAGTATGCTTCCAGCACTTTCCGCAGCGGTCGCATGTATCGGCAATCAGGCTCGACTTACATCCCACTACGGGTAAATACTGCTGGAATGATACCACTCATATTCGCCATAGCTCTGATGACGTTACCAGGGACGATTGCAAGCTATTTTGCCGCTCCAGCGGGGCAAGACCCTAATCTAGCTAATACAATTATGCTGATTTTCAATCCTGCGACGGCTGCTCCTTTAGGTTTGATCTATTGGGGGCTATACTTCCTACTGGTACTGGGTTTCACTTTCTTTTATACTATGATCATATTCGAGCAACTAAATCTGGCAAAGACTTTGCAACAGCAAGGGGGCTTTATCCCTGGGGTTCGGCCCGGGAAAAACACGCAAGATTATTTGAACCGGGTTATTAGGCGGATAACCTGGGGTGGTGCCTTTTTTCTGGCCGGAGTGGCAATTATGCCCTTTATTGCTCGGGGAATCACTGATGTGACAGTACTAACAATTTCCAGCACTGCCTTGCTTATCGCTGTCGGCGTTGCCCTGGATACTATGAAGCAATTGGAGGCTCAGCTAACAATGCGCCGATACGAAGGGTTCTTGAAGTAGAGGGAGAGATGACGTCCAAGATTGAAAGCGTAAGGGGTAAAGGGATCTTTGATGATGCAGCGTCGCTCTATAGAAAAGGCCGCTTCAGATACAGGTAGGCTAGGATGCTCTTCATGGGGATTGCTTCTATGTAGGAACTTGTGGGACAGAGGAAATAGGAGGGTGATTCGGAAACAGAGCACCGTACAAAAAAGGCACACAAGCTGGCAGAAAGCTTATCGTAGGAGGAAGCAGTGTATCTCATCCTTTTAGGCGCTCCAGGAGCAGGAAAAGGAACCCAAGCAGATATTCTTTCCGAGGAAATGAATTTGGCTCATATCGCCTCTGGCGACTTATTTCGACAGGCATTGGAGAGAAAAACTGAACTGGGGCTCTTAGCTCAATCTTATATGGAGAAAGGGGAACTGGTCCCGGATGAAGTGACAATCAGGATGGTTCTTGAACGGATAGCTCATGACGATTGCGCCTCAGGCTGCATCTTCGATGGCTTCCCCCGAACTCTCGACCAAGCAAGGGTTTTAGATGAAGCTCTTGCCGCCCAAGGGAAAGCTGTAGACAAAGCAACGTATATTGAAGTACCCGAGGAGGAATTATTAAGACGACTTAGCGGGAGATGGCTATGCCGAAGCTGCCAGACACCATATCATGCGGTAACCTCACCGCCCCAGGCAGCAGGCAAATGTGATAAATGTGGTGGTGAGTTATATCAGCGCCCCGACGATGAGGAGGAAACGGTTAGAGAGAGGTTGAAGGTTTTCTTTGCTCAAACTGCACCTCTTCTTGACTATTATGAAAGGGGGAATAGACTTGTCAAAGTCAATGGCGGCCTCGGAATTGAGGAGGTAGCTAAGAAAGTAATAGGTGTGCTCGAGGAAGCGAGCTGAATGGTTATCATAAAATCGCCAGAAGAAATAGCTATTATGCGTCAATGTGGCAAGATTTGGGCAACGCTCATGCGTAAGTTGAAGAAAGAGATAAATGCAGGGAACAAAACTCAGGAATTAGACATAATGGTTGCCCGTGAGCTAGAGGAACTAGGGGCTAAGGCTTCCTTTAAGGGTTATCAAGGGTTTCCGTGTCATCTGTGCATATCAGTTAACAGCGAGGTAGTGCATGGGATCCCGGGCGAGCGGATACTGAAGGAAGGAGACATTGTTTCCTTAGATCTGGGAGTAAAGTACAAGGGCTTTCACGCTGATGGAGCTATAACGGTTGGCATAGGTGAGATCAGCCCTCAGGCAAAGGAACTGATGGCTGCTACTCAAGAAAGTCTACAAGCTGGCATTGCGGCAGCCAAATGCGGCGGACATTTGGGAGATATTTCGACTGCCATCCAAAGCTATGTCGAATTGAGGGGTTTCTCTGTGATCAGGGAGTATACTGGGCATGGTGTTGGCAGAGCGTTGCATGAGGCACCACAAGTGCCCAACTTCTCTTTTGGCGGAAGGGGTATCCTGCTTCAGAAGGGTATGACCTTAGCTATCGAGCCGATGGTTACCGCGGGGGATTGGCACACCAAGTTAGCTCCCAACCAATGGACGGTGCTGACGGCTGACGGAAGCCTTTCAGCACACTTTGAACATAGTATAGCTATCATCGACAGTGAGGCTGAAATACTCACGCAGTTGTAGGATTGTGGCTAAGAAAGAAAGGATAGAGGTCGAGGGCAAGGTGATCGATCGCCTACCTAACACCATGTTCCATGTTGAACTGGCCAACGGACACAAAATACTGGCTCACATCTCAGGGAGGATGAGGAAGCACTACATAAAAATCTTACCTGGCGATAGAGTTTTGGTCGAGCTATCTCCCTATGATTTAGGCCGTGGCAGAGTCACTTATCGGCTGAAATAGCAGATTTGCCTTTGACAGGTTGGACAATAAAGTTTATCATATTAGCTTGTGTTTGATAGTCAGATATGAAAGTGCAGGCTTCAGTCAAGCGTCGTTGCAGGAAGTGTAAGATTGTGAGGCGTAAAGGCATAGTTAGAGTTATTTGCGAAAATCCTAAGCATAAACAAAGGCAGGGTTAATTCATGGCACGGATTGCCGGGGTCAATCTTCCTAACAACAAAAGGGTTGAGATAGCCCTGCAATATCTCTATGGTATTGGTCCTACAGTGGGTAGGCGCATCCTGTTCGCTACCGGGGTAAACGCCGATACTAAGGTGGATCAGCTTACTGAGGATGAGATAAGCCGACTTCGTGACGTTATTGAGAAGCAGTATAAGGTAGAAGGCGACTTGAGGCGGGAAGTTCAACTCAATGTGAAGCGACTCGTTGAGATCGGTTGCTACAGGGGTATAAGACATCGGGTTAGTCTACCAGTTCACGGGCAAAGGACACGAACTAATGCTCGCACCAAGAGAGGTGCACGGAAGACAGTGGCAGGTAGAGGTAAAAGGCGCGGGCTGGGTAAGAAATAAAGTAAGGGATTATTTGAGATGGCAAGGAAAGGGAGTGGCAAAGGGAGAAAACAGATACGCAAGGGAGTTAGTGAAGGGAGAGCCTGCATTCAGTCTACCTTTAATAATACCATCGTTACTATTACTGATTTGCAAGGCAATGTCATTGCTTGGGGAAGTTCAGGGACAGCTAAATTCAAAGGTTCTCGAAAGGGAACTCCCTACGCTGCTGGCATGTCTGCCCAGGAGGCAGGAAGAAAAGCTATGAATAGTGGCATGCGTCGCGTAGAGGTTTATATTAAGGGTCCTGGTAGTGGGAGAGAGGCAGCTATTCGTGCCCTCCAAGCTTGTGGTCTTACTGTCACTAGAATCAGAGACGTGACCCCTATTCCTCATGACGGTTGCCGCCCTCCGAGAAGGAGGCGAGTGTAGAGGTGAAGAGATGGCACGTTATATAGGGCCAAGTTGTCACTTATGTCGCTATCTTGGTGAGAAACTCATGCTGAAAGGTGAGAGGTGTTCCACTCCTAAGTGCGCGGTAGAGCGGAGAAAGATTGCTCAGGGAAGGCGGCGTTTCCGTCAGCGTAAGGTTTCTGATCGTGGGCTTCAATTGCGAGAAAAGCAGAAAGTGCGCTTCAGCTATGGGGTTTTGGAAAGGCAGTTCCGTGGCCTTTTTGCCAAGGCGGCAACAGCGCCAGGCATTACAGGGGAAAACCTGCTCATATTACTGGAGAGCCGGCTAGATAATGTGGTCTATCGCCTTGGCTTCGGTGATTCTCGCGCCCAGGCACGGCAAATAGTGCAGCATGGACATATCTTGCTTAATGGACGTAAGACTAACATACCGTCTTGCCTAGTAGAATCAGGTGATGTCATTGCATGGCGGCAGGCCAGTATGAAAACTGAATATCATAAGGCGTTGGTTGAGAAGATTGATGTTGCTATTACGCCTGCCTGGTTGAGTTTGAATAAGGAAACCATGGAAGGCATGGTACTGGCTCCGCCCGGCCGGGATGATATTGATGCTAAGTTTAATGCGAAGACTGTCGTTGAGTATTACTCTCGGTAGTACTCTGAACATATTCTCATCTGGAAGGCTCATCATTGTTTAATTTGCCGTTACCAGAGGTAAAATGTGAGGAAAGCTCGGGCAACTATGGCCGCTTTGTTGCTCACCCTTTGGAGCGAGGTTTCGGGGTTACGTTGGGTAATGCGTTGCGCCGTGTGCTCTTTAGCTCTCTCTCTGGTGCTGCAGTAACCTGGGTTCGAATTGAGGGCATTCAACACGCGTTTTCTGTTATCCCTCATGTCAAAGAAGACGTCGTTGAATTCCTTTTGAACGTTAAGGGACTGCGAATTCGCAGCCTTTCACAGGACGCGGGTAAACTGATCCTGGACGTGCAAAGGGAAGGTAAGGTTTGCGCCGCGGAGATTGAGCCATCAGCGGATTTTCAGATTGCCAATCCTGAACTCCATTTAATTACATTAGATTCCCCCGAGGCCAAGGTTCACGCTGAGTTGAATGTAGAGATAGGGCGAGGCTACGTGCCTGCTGGCTCTACTGATGGCCTACCCCTCGAAGCATTGCCTGTAGACGCCATATTCACACCGGTATACAAAGTCAATTTCTCTGTAGAACCTATCCATCCTGGTCAAGAAATGAGTCAAGAAAGGCTCAACTTGGAGGTTTGGACTGACAATACCATTTCTCCGTGGCAAGCAGTCAACCAAAGCGCCGCTATCTTAATGGATCAATTTTCCTCGTTCAGAGAGTTGGTCGAGGCTCCAACAGGGCAAGAACTGAAGTTGACTAGCGAACTAACAACTTCACGTGAACAATATAATGTGCCTTTAGAACAGCTCAATCTGTCAACTCGCTCCTATAATGCCTTGAGAAGGGCTAGCATTACTACCATGGGCCAGCTCTTAGAGGCAAGCGTTCATGGCTTGCCCCCCCTGCCAGGTTTCGGGGCGAAATCTCGGACTGAAGTTGAGGAAGTAATTATGAAGCTAGGTTTTCCCGTTGTTGCTAGAGGCAGGAAAGGAAAGGAATGAGGCATCGCAAAGCCGGTCGTAAGCTAAGCAGGCCAACGGGGCACCGTTGGGCGCTATACCGGAATCAGGTGACTGATCTGTTTAACTACGAAAGGATAGTTACGACGGAGGCCAAAGCCAAGGAGGTTCGGAGCTTAGCTGAGAAAATGATTACCTTGGGAAAGGAAGGCAGCCTTGCCTCACGTCGGGAGGTCCTGAGCTTTGTCATCGATAAGAAGGCAGTCAAGAAACTTTTCGATGAAATCGCTCCTAGGTATCAGGATCGACATGGAGGCTACACAAGGTTATCAAAGCTGGGACCTCGCCCCGGCGATAGCGCCCCCTTGGATCAAATTCAGCTAGTCTGACAGTGAGTCTTAGTAAGGTTGCTCTGGTCGTAGAATATGAAGGAACACGTTATCATGGCTATCAATGGCAGGCAAACGGGCCTACTATCCAAGATGAATTGGAGCGGGCCATAAGAAAGATTGATAACAAGGCTAGTCGAGTTATCGCAGCTAGTCGAACTGATGCTGGTGTACACGCCAAAGGACAAGTGGTGAGTTTTTGGACAAGGTCAACATTAAGTGAATCGACTTTGGTGAAGGCGCTAAACTGTCATTTGCCTGCTGACATCGCAGTCAAAGCAGCTTGCAAGGTGGATGCCAATTTCAATGTCAGACGTGATGCCCTAAGCCGAGAGTACAATTACTATATTTTAGATAGCGATACCCCGTCACCGTTAAGCAGAAACTTCGCTCTATTTTTGCCTAGACAATTAGATATTGAAGCTATGAATGAGACATGCTACATTATCAAAGGTGAGCATGACTTCATATCATTTGCCGGTTCCCTGGATGGTATCAGAGACACGGTTCGCACCATTTATGAGGCAGAGGTTAGAAAGCAAGCTAAATTCGTTGTTTTCCATGTAGTAGCTAATTCATTTCTGCGGCATCAGGTACGGAACATGGTGGGCCTTCTAATCAGGTTGGGGTTAGGTAAGAAGAACGTTGACTACTTCCGCAGTGTTATGGAAGCTAAGACCTTAGGCTTGGCTGGTCCGGCAGTTCCTCCCTGTGGTTTATACCTCATGAAAGTCAACTACCCCAGGCCCTTAGGAGAATAAGGATGAAAACCTATAGCACTAAAGCTAGTGATGTCAAGCGCGAGTGGCATGTAGTTGACGCTTCAGGAAAGACCCTGGGCAGGATGGCATCCCAAGTAGCCAAGTTACTCATGGGCAAGCACAAGCCGATTTATGTTCCTTACCTTGACACCGGTGACTACGTTGTGGTGGTAAATGCTGCTAAGGTAAGCGTGACCGGGAAGAAAGCCGAGAAGAAAATCTACTACAGACACTCTGGCTATCCTGGAGGCCTGAAGAGCGTCACCTTCGAGAATTTGCTTGCCAGGCACCCCACGCGCGTGATTGAACTTGCTGTCAAGGGGATGCTGCCTAAGAACCGTTTGGGCAGAGCCATGTTTAAGAAGCTCAGGGTTTACGATGGGGGGGGCCACCCTCACCACGCTCAAGTTGGGGAAAAAGAGGTGAACATTGATGACCAGTGAGAACTATGTTTGGGGCACAGGGAAACGGAAATGTGCTATAGCTCAAGTTAGACTCTTCTTGGGAGATGGGGGGATAACCATCAACGACAGACCTTGTGAGGAAGTCTTCCCTCGTTTGGAGCATCGCCATATCATCGAGCGTCCCTTCTTGGTTACAGATAGCACGGGCAAATTCCGTGCCGTAATAAAGGTGAAGGGTGGTGGCATGAGTGGTTGGGCTGGAGCCATTCGCCATGGCATCGCTCGAGCTTTGGCTAAGGAGAACGAGGAATTCCACCGGATCCTGCGTAAAGAAGGTCTGCTTACCCGTGATGCCAGAATTAAGGAGCGCAAGAAATACGGGCTCAAGGGCGCTCGCAGGGCACCTCAATATACCAAACGGTAGCCCTTTACCTTTTCTTCTAGAAAACTCCACGATAGCTTATTGGCGACAACAGGAACGACTGAGAAGAGGAGATTGTTATGGCTCTGAGAACTGGAGATCAGTATAGGGAAGGGCAGGCACAGATTAAGCACAATATCTACATAAATGGGAATAAAGTGGAGGATCTGGAAGCTAATCCCAACACTAAGACGGTGCTGGATGCCACTGCCAAGGTCTTCGATTTAGGTATGGATCCCCAATATGATGAGATTATGAATGTGGTGTCTCCTCTCATTGGGCAGAAGGTTAGCAGGAATGTACATCCATCCCGTTCTACCAGGGATTTGGAGATGCGCGCCGAGATGGGCCTCTTGACTTCCCAGAAACTGGGTACCTGCAACTATCGCTGTGTGGGTTGCGATGCCATACACGGAACTGCCTCAGTTACCTATGACATGGATCAGAAGATAGGCACTGAGTATCACAAGAGGTTCACTGAGTGGCTCAAGTATATTCAGAAGAATGACTTGGCGGTGAGCGGCGGCGTCATGGATGTCAAGGGTTCGAGGGATCTCAGGCCAGGGGAAGATGATCCTGACCACTATGTCAGAGTTGCTGAAAAGCGTGCTGATGGAATTGTCTTGAGAGGTGCTAAGCTGCATCAGAGTGGCGCCATAGGGGCAGACGAGACTCTGGTCATACCGGGTGTGGCCCCGAGGAAGGGCGAGGAGCCTTACGCCGTGGCTTGTGCCGTGAAGAACTCCCAAGAGGGAATTACCTACATCTCTCAGTATAATGCTCTGTCAGCCGAGAGGGAATTTATTGGTGATAACTCGAAGCTGGGGAATCCTCTGTATGGTCAAAGGGAGACCTGCATGATAGTCTTTGATAAGGTCTTTGTTCCTTGGGAGAGGGTTTTTGTGTGCGGCGAAACTGATTATGCCCATATGCTCCTGCTCCGTTTTGCTAAACAGCATCGTATGACTTGTGGAGGCTCATGCAAGGCAGGATTTATGGATCTTATCATCGGCGCCACACAGACTTTGATAGAGTATCTTGGTCTGGATAGGGCGCCTATGATTCGCCAACAAATCACGGAAATGATAAAAGTGAGGGAGATATCTTATGGCTGCACCGTAGCTGCAGCTTACAAGGGAGAAGAGGAACCCAAAGGTTCTGGCTTTTACCTGCCCAATGATGCTCTTGGCAATGCAGCTAAGCTCAATACATGTGATGGCTTCTGGGAGGTGATGAAGTGGGCCGGTGATATTGCCGGCGGATTTGTAGTAACCATGCCATCTGAGAAAGACCTGGAGA
>Ga0209986_10001620_pt1 | contig 21391 bp, 18 predicted proteins | sample BlataG_FD_183168 | JGI IMG/M metagenome (GOLD analysis project Ga0209986, IMG submission 183168) | Deep subsurface microbial communities from Black Sea to uncover new lineages of life (NeLLi) - Black_00105 metaG (SPAdes) (version 2) | ecosystem: Environmental > Aquatic > Marine > Oceanic >... | reverse complement strand
TCTTAAAATTTTAAGATCCCCTCCGCTCAATTTTAATTTTGGCTTCTTGCTAACGAATGGCATATGATCTGGTATGGTACCGTCTCTATATAAATGTTGCCATATTATTTTGGAAACGCTACACTAGTTTGGAATATGGGACGGGCTCCTCTTCTTTTTGTGATCCTTCCTGAGGTTGTCCTAATATACAACGCATATAAACCACCAAAAATGTCAGATGGGCAATTAGATGATCAAGCAGGATTTATTGAAGATTTGAAGCTATTCGTTGAAGCGGAAGCTGAAATTGAGAAACTAATGAAATATCATAGATCAGAGCTTGTAACGGGTAGCTACTGGCAAAAACATAGTGAAAAGTTTAAAAAAGAAAAAAGAGTATACCGAACGCTATTAGACAATCTGGATTTTATGAGAAGAAAACTGATTGAGCAAGGTTTATCTGCCGATATTGTTCATAGCCTTCTTCTTCGGTCGATATTCATTAAATATCTTGAAGATAGAACGGATAAAGAAGGTTACCATGCATTTCCTAAAGGATATTTTGCGAAGTATTTACCTGGTGCAGAATGTTTTACAGATCTACTTTCCGACAGAGAAGCCACTTACAGCTTATATCGAGATTTAGATGTTAAATTTAATGGAGATATATTTACATTTGAGGAAGAGAAAGAAAACAAAGTACGTAAGCCTCATCTTAAGCTATTACAACGTCTACTAAAGGGGGAAGAATATCTTGAAAGTCGTCAAATGGCTTTATGGCCGTTATATTCTTTTGATGTGATCCCAATTGAACTCATCAGTAACATTTACCAACAATTCTTTCATTATGAAAAGGATAAGAAAGGCAAGAAAACTGGAGGAGCCCACTACACTCCATACCACCTTGTTACTTTTCTTATGGATAAAGTACTCCCCTGGGATGGAGAAAACACCGATGTCAAAATACTTGACCCTTCTTGTGGTTCAGGCGTTTTTTTGGTGGAAGCATATCGCAGACTTATAAGTCGATGGATGCAGGCAAATCCAGGAAAACATCCATCAATTTTGGACCTGACGGATATTCTTAAGAAAAACATTTTTGGCGTGGATATAGATCGGAAAGCAATTCAAATAGCCGCTTTGAGCCTATATCTGACTATATGCGATTATTTAGAGCCGCGTTATATTTGGGAAGAAGTGACATTTGAACCGCTTATAAATAGCCATCTCTTTGTATCGGATTTTTTTGAAAAAGATGCACCTTTCTCGGAAAATGAAAAATACGATTTGATAATTGGCAACTCACCCTGGGAAAGTGAATTGACTGACCCTGCAAGGGAATATATAGAGAGGAGTGGTAAACCTGTTGGAGATAAACAATCATCCCAAGCATTTTTGTGGCAAGTGGCAGAATTATGCAACCCGGATGGCGAAATATGTATGATAGTGTCCAGTAAAGGTCTTCTCTTTAATCGCTCTAAAACGAATCAAGAATTTAGAAAACTGTTTTTATCGACGTTCAATGTTAAGACTATTATTAACTTCTCAGCATTACGACACGATTTATTTTCTGAAGCTGTTGGACCGGGGGCTGCTGTTTTGTTTTCACCTGATGGAATAGAGGATAGCCAGCCAATCTTCTATTGCTCACCAAAGCCAAGTTACTCACCACAGGATGATTGGCTGTTAATTATTGAACCCCAGGACATTGCTCACATACCAAAAGACGAAGCGATTGAAAACGATATAATTTGGAAAGTAGCCATGTGGGGAACTCCAAGGGACTATGAATTAATTAAGCGACTTTCAAGACTCCCTACTCTGGGGGAAATCTGTGAAGAGAAGGGTTGGATACACGGAGAAGGTTTTATTGTTGGAAATAGAAAAGACGAAGTTCCAGAATTGTCTGGAAAACCGTATGTGGATGTAAGAAAATTACAAAGATTTACGATGGATGAGGAATCGCTTCCGATTAATGAAAAGATTCATTATTATAGGCATGCAAAGAGAAAAAGGGAAATATTTCAGGGTCCACATTTACTGATAAAACAAAGCCCCAAAGCAGGAGTAGGATTGATTGCAGCGCTTCTGAGAAAAGATGCGGTTTTTAGACATTCTATTCTTGGCATTCACTGCAATGAAAGCGATTTAAATCAATTAGCAGCATGTTGCTTAGTCATTAATACAAAGATAGCGTTATATTATGAGCTGCTAACCAGTCGTAGCTGGTTAGTGGAACGTGATGCATTTGAAAAAGAAGAGATTATGAACCTTCCAATGCCGATGAATATAGATAGAATAAGCTACGAATATCTTCAAAAACTTGCAAAAAATCCAAAAGCGGATGAAATAAATAGAATTGCAACAGATTTGTATGGTTTAGAGGAATCTGAAATAATATTGATTGATGACACTACAAAATTTACATTAGACTATTTTAGGAGAAAAGATAAATCAATTGCCACAAAGCCAGCAGATGAAGAGACTTTGAGAACTTATGTCGATACTTTTTGTAATGTATTGAATAATTCATTTTCAAGCCCAAAGAAGATTTTTGCAGGAACTGGTTTTTTAGGTGAAAGTCCTCTTCGGGTCGTGTCAGCACATCTCGTAGATAGGTCTAAAGAATCAGCAGTAGAGCTATATGCTCAAGATTATGAACTTAATGAAGTCCTTGATAAGTTTGAGAAAATATCAATTGAAGAGAGGTCTCCAAGCATTTATATAAGACGCAATATTCGCAGATATTCTGGTGACATCATATATATCGTAAAGCCAAACCAAATGAGATACTGGACAAAATCAGCGGCTTTGCACGATGCCGATGAAACATATGCAGACATCATGTCATTGTGGGGGAGTTTTTTATGAAGCTTGCAGACCTTTCAAATATACAGTTTATTTCAGGTTACCCCAGAGATTTAGCCAAAGAACTTGGACCTGATGGAATAACGACTCTTCTAAGGATTATCTGCGAAGCTTATAAAGAGTTACGCGCTAGTGGACGGGTAACCTCCATAATGTCAGAAACAGAGATCACAGAAGAATTGTACGTTGAATTGTTAGACGTATGGAAAAAAACGAAAATCCCTCTTAAGCCCATTCATGAAAAATCACACGGTAAGAGAAAAGAAGGCAGAGGTAAGACACCAACTATTGATTTTTGTTTTCGTACATGGGATCCAAATTCCTATTTTGGCGCTGAGTGTAAACTGTTAGAAGAGAATAATAGCGAACACTATAAACTATATGTTGATGAAGGAGTGAATCGATACCTTTCTGGGAAGTATGGTGAGAAATGTTCTGCGGGATCGATGATTGGATATATCATAATCGGAAACACAGCAGAGATTATCAATAAAGTAAAAATTAAAGTTGATGAATTGCCGAATATTTTCTCTGATATGAAAAAATCGGATTCCATCAATGGCTTTAATGAGCATTATAAGTCCGTACATGAAAGAAGAGTTGAAAATACTCCTTTTCATATACATCATTTGTTCTTTTCTTTCACTTGAATAGGGTGTTTGAAAGTTAACATTGTGGAATTTTTTGCGATTTATGATTTAGGGAAGAAACGAAGACTAAAACGGAGAAAGAGAGATAATGAAAAGAAATAATTGGGAAATAGTAAAATTAAAAGAGATTGCAGAGATAATTATGGGGCAATCTCCAAAGTCGGAGTTTTATAATACCGATAGGGAAGGGTTACCCTTTTTCCAGGGTTGTAGTGAGTTTGGAGCGCTACGCCCGGTTCCTAAAAAATGGTGCACAAAACCTTTGAAAATAGCCTATAAAGATGACGTATTGATGAGTGTAAGAGCACCTGTTGGAGATTTAAATATCGCTGATAGGAAATGTATAATTGGTAGGGGGCTTTGTGCAATAAGGACAAAATTAAACAGTGGAAGATTTTTATATTATTTGTTGAAAGGAAACATTATGGAGATTATTTCATTGGGGACTGGTTCAGTTTACGATGCAATTAATAAATCGGCAATCGAAAATCTTGAAATCGAAATTCCACCTTTGGAGACCCAATGCAAAATCGCCGCTATTCTCTCTGCTTATGATGACCTTATTGAGAACAACACTCGCCGCATTCAGATTTTAGAAGAGATGGCACAGACCATTTACAAAGAATGGTTTGTTAAGTTCTGTTTTCCCGGATACGAGAAGGTGAAAATGGTGGATTCGGAATTGGGGAAGATACCGGAGGGGTGGGAGGTGAAGAAAGTTAAAGGCATTGTTAAAAGATTAAAAGCAGGTAGAACATACACTCAAAAAGAGGTATTGCCAATGGGAAATATTCCCGTCGTAGATCAATCAAGAAGTGAATTTTTGGGTTTTCACAATAACGAATCTGACCATTATGCATCTTCAGAAGAGCCAATAATAATATTTGGTGACCATACGTGCAAAATGCAAATAATGGTAGGGCCCTTCTCCTTAGGACCAAATGTTATTCCTTTTATTTCTAACGACAGCGGTTTAATTTATTATTTGTTTTTCTTGGTTCGTAATCTGGTAGAAACACATGAATATAAGAGACATTGGAATGATTTAGTAATTAAAAAAGTAGCATTAGCGGGCAAAAAATCACAATTCCTTTTTTCAGAAATGATTAAACCATTGACCGAAGAGATAAATTTACTAATGAAAAGAAATTTAAATCTCCGCCGTACCCGTGACCTTTTATTGCCAAAATTGATTAGCGGGGAGATTGATGTGGAGGTGTAAGAAATATGGATAGACAATCAAAAATAAAGACTGCAATTGAGTTTATAAAGGAAAGTAAGTTATTTGAATCCCCCAAGTATAATCTATTAGAACCATTATTGGAAAAAGTATTGGATGATACTATTACTGAAGAAGATATAAAAAAGTTTGTTGATTCCGTTGTTCCTTTGGATGAAAAAAACGGCGATAAAGAAGAGGATCTAACGGAAGGTAAACAAATTGGAGAGTATATAGAGGATTCCATTCAAAAAGAAGAATTAAGGAGGCTAAAGTCAATAAAAGAGATAAAATATATAGAAAATGTGGGATTGATAGATAGAATTGAATCTATAAAGTTAGACAGTGGAATAAACATTTTTTATGGTTTGAATGCTTCTGGCAAGAGTTCGCTTTATAAAGCTGTTTGTAACGCATTAGGTTATGAAAAAGAAACTTTAGCAAACATAAATGAAGATGTAAATCTAAACATTCCTAAATGCTGTTTAGAAGTTGAAGATTGGGAAGATAAGACTTATGAGATAAAATGGCAAAATGGCGAGACTAAACCAAAATTAAATGTGAGAATATTTGATTTAGACATCTCTTTATCTTTAGTTAAAGACGACCAGGATAATACTTTCTCATTGGCATATTTAAAACAAGAATATTTTCAATTACTTTCTGATTTTTTAGAAAAATTGGAATACCAATTAAAGGGAAGGGAAAGTAATCTCACCTTTAAATTTAATTCGTTAAAAGAAAATTTACAATCTAAACTCCCTTTTTTGTTTGAAGAAGGAAAAGAACTTAAAGAAGAAAACATTAAAGATGTTGAGATTTCCGAGGAAGAAAAAAACAATTTTGAGATATTGCAGAAAGAATATGAGGAACTGCAAAAAATTAATTTCGATGATAAGATTAAGATTTTGACCCATGTGATTACTCAAATAGAAGAAATCTTAAAGATTTTTGGAGAAAAGGTGGAAGTAGAAAATATATTTGTATGGGAATATGTATTTACGGAGGAGTATTTTGAAAAAATAAACAACTTAATAAATGAGTACATAGCTTGTAGTCAAATTTTAGAGAAAGAACAAACGATACAATTCAAAGATGATATACCAGAAAATTGGCTGAAAAGCGATACATGGAAAAGATTTATTGATAGCAGTTTCGATTTTATTAGAGATTTATCAGAAGCCCAACAAAAAGAATATTCGGAGAAAAAATGCCCTTATTGCCACCAAATATTGTCGGATCACGCTAAAAAGATAATAGAAAGTTATAAAATATTACAAGGAGAAACAAAGCAAAAGATGAATGATATTGATTCAAAGCTAAATGGCTGTTTGGATAAGATTAAGAAAATAATTTTAGATTTGGAAGATTTTTCTAAAAGAGAGAATGTAATTATTGAGGAAATCAAAGAATTTTCTATAGAAAAAAACTACGATAGTATGGTTATCACATCTATTTTTACAAGACTAAAAGATGCTCTTGTTAGTAAAAATACGTTGGAATATTCTCAAGTGGATATAGAAAAAGTTAAAGCTTTCTTCGAGTTCTATTTAGATAGTTATAATAGGATCTTAGAAAAGAAGGAGGAATACGAAGAAAAGAATAAGAACAAAGAACAAAATATAAGAAAATTAGAGATTGCAATGCAACCACTAAAGCAGAAGAATGAGATTGTTAAGAGTAAAGAGGATTTAATAAGATACATAAGATTGTCCATTGTCTTAAAAAATACAGAAGGGTTTTTAGATCTGATAAAAGATGCAAAAACTTATATAAGCAGGCTCAACACAGATTTTAGTAAAGAAGTATTTATCAAAGAGTTCCAAAAATGTTTAGATGAAGAATATGAAAATTTAAATTTCGCTAAGCCTGCTAAATATAAATTATCTACTAGAACTGCTCATGGTGGGAATAAAAGAGTTTATAAGATTGGAGATAAAAAAATCAAAGAAATTTTTAGCGAAGGAGAGCAAAAACAACACGCATTGGCTGATTTTTTTGCTCGAAGTGAGATAGAAGATTTCAAAGGAGTATTTATTTTTGATGATCCTGTAACAAGTTTGGATGAATGTAATATGGAATATCTGGCCGAAAGAATATTTAGACTTACTTCTGAAGAAAAAAATCAAATAAATATTTTCACTCATAATTTGGTATTCCTTAATTATCTATTGGAACTGACAGGTGAAGAAAAAGTAAAACATTTTATAAGAACCCCGAAAGCAATTTTCCTAGATTCTGATGCAAAGTTAGGCACAGAGCATGATTTAAAGGTTAAAAAAGATGAGATTATGAGAAGAATTAAGTTGGTAAGAGAAAAAGAAGAAAAGGGCATCAAAATCGACAAGTATGAAATTAGAAATATTTATGACTTATTAAGTGGATATTTGGAAAGCTTTGTCGAAGTGGAAATTTTTAAGAGTGTTATAAGTAGGTATCGCCCCAATATAAGGATAAACAGCCTTAATAAGGTTAAATGGAATAATGATATAATTAACGAAGTTATTCGTTGGTTCAATAAAACGAGTAGAAAAGGTTCACGACATTCTCAACCTATCGGAATACAACCCCCGACTCTTGATGCTTTATTAAAGGATAAAGAAGATATTGACGATTTAGTTTCTAAAATTAAAAAATTATGAACGAATATACCGAAGCAAAGTTAGTCGAACTCCCTGCCATTGAACTATTCCAATCGCTTGGCTATGAACATCAGAACTGCTTTAATGAAAAATTCGGCGAGAATGGAACGCTTGGTAGAGAAACGCCATCTGATGTTGTCTTAGTGCCACGCCTGAAATTAGCTTTATCCCGCCTGAATCCAGATTTGTCAGAAGAAGCCATTGACCTCGCCATTGAGGAATTGTGCAGAGACCGCAGTTCGTTAAACCTTGTCATTGCCAACAGGGAGATTTATCGTATGCTCAAAGACGGCGTAAAAGTTCCAATTCGCATGAAAGACGGCAGCGAAGAAGTAGAAACAGTAAAAATAATTGACTTTGACAATCCAGAAACTAACGATCTCTTTTTGGCTTCCCAGTTCTGGGTTACCGGCGAGATGTATAAACGTCGTGCAGACCTCGTAGGTTTTGTCAATGGCTTGCCACTCATTTTTATTGAACTAAAAGCCACGCATAAAAGATTAGAAAATGCCTATCGTGACAACCTCGCGGATTATAAAAACACCATCCCGCAACTCTTCTGGTATAACGCCTTTATTATCCTCTCCAACGGCTCAGAAAGCAGAATTGGCACCATCAGCGCAGACTGGGAACACTTCAGCGAATGGAAGAAGATAGGAAGCGAAGGAGAAGAAGAAGGGATTGTTTCTCTTGATACTATTATTAGGGGCACATGCAAAAAAAGCCGATTTATGGATATACTCGAGAACTTTATCCTGTTTCAGGATACCGGTGGCGCGGTTATCAAAATCATTGCCAAAAACCATCAGTATCTGGGTGTGAACAGTGCGATCAATAAATTAATCGCAACCCTCACCCCCGACCCCTCTCCCAGGGGGAGAGGGGAGTATGATAGAAAGGAGAGGGCGCATTATCGGGGCGGGTTTCAGTTTGCGGGGTTGGTGGAGCGTGCACGGGAACTTCGTAAGAGCCAAACTCCGGCGGAACAAATCCTTTGGGAAATGATACGGGACCGGCGGTTTTTGAATCTGAAATTTCGACGGCAGCATCAGATAGGAGATTACATTGCCGATTTTTACTGCCATGAGAAGCAGTTGGTTATTGAGCTGGATGGTTCTATCCATAGAATATCCGACGTTCTAAAGAAAGACCAGCAAAGAGACGCTTATCTGAAGTCGCTGGGCTTTAAAATTTTACGAGTTCCAAACGCCCTCGTCATTAATCAGCCCGAACAAGTCCTGAACCAATTAGCCGAAATTCTTCCTTCGCCCTATGGGCAAAGGGCCGCTTGGGTGTCTTCTGGCACACGCAGGGCAGCGGTAAGAGTTTCTCCATGATCTTCTTCTCGCAGAAAATCTTAAGAAAATTCAAAGGGAATTATACCTTTGTAATTGTCACCGACAGAAAAGAACTGGACGAGCAGATATATAACAATTTCCTGAGTGTTGGTGCAGTTACCGAAGAGGAAGTTCATGCAGAAAGCGGCGAACACCTAAAACGGCTTTTAAGGGAAGATCACCGCAACATATTCACGTTAATCCATAAATTCAGAACAGAAAACGGCAAGCCTTATCCAATCGTATCAAACCGCTCGGACATTATCGTGATTACAGACGAAGCGCATCGCACACAATACGATGTTTTAGCCGGGAATATGAGGACAGCGCTACCAAATGCGGCTTTCATTGCATTCACTGGAACGCCTTTGATTGTAGGTGAAGAACTCACGCGAAAGACTTTTGGTGATTATGTGAGCATTTACAACTTCAAACAGTCGGTGGACGATGGCGCTACTGTCTCTCTCTATTATGAAAACAGAATCCCCGAACTCCAGTTAAAAAATGAGGATTTAAATGAAGACATTGAGCAGATAGTAGAAGAATCTTTGCTTGATGAAGAGCAGGAGAAGAAATTGGAGCGTGAATTCGCAAGGCAATACCACCTCATCACGAGAAATGACCGTTTGGAGAAAATAGCAGAGGATATTGTCGCTCATTTCGTGAGTCGTGGCTATCAAGGCAAAGCAATGGTTGTCGCTATTGACAAGCCAACTGCTGTGAAGATGTATGATAAGGTGCAAAAATACTGGAAGGGATGTATTGAAAGCCTGAAAGAGGATTTAAAGCATGCGAGGGACGATAAAGAACGAGAAGTTATCGAAGCTAAGATTAAGTTTATGGCAGATACGGATATGGCGGTAGTGGTGAGCAGTGAACAAAACGAAGTGGAAAGATTCAAAAAACTTGGACTGGATATCGTGAACCACCGCAAGCGGATGAATGAAGAAGATTTAGCAACGAAATTTATAAAAGAGCTTGAAATTGCTATTCAAGGAACAATGTCGTTCTGTGAAGAAAAAGGGATTGACATACATAAAACTCTCAGTTCAACAAAATTTGAGAGGATTAAATTATTGGATGATGCGGTTGATGCCATTTTAGTAAACGAAGAATCCAAAAGAAAATATCTTGCACTTGCAGCCGACGTGAATAAGTTATATAGAGCGATTCTCCCCGACTCCGGGGCTATGAAATTCGGCGAACTATCCGCATTATTTAAGGTTATCGCAGACAAAATCAGGTCGCTATCTCCCGAGGTGGATATATCAGAAGTTATGGGTAAAGTAGAAAAGTTGCTTGACGAGTCCATAGAAGCCGAAGGTTATGTCATCAGGGAACCGCTGGAACCCTACGAGACGCATCGAGTTGACCTCAGTCAGATAGATTTTGAAGCTCTGAAAAGACAATTTACGCGTGAGAAAAAGCATATACAGGCAGAGAGATTAAAAAATGCCGTTAAGAGGAAACTGACTGAAATGGTCAGGTTGAACCGCTCAAGGCTGAGTTTCCTCGAGAAGTTCCAGATAATGATTGATGAATATAATTCGGGTGCGATAAACGTTGAGCTATTCTTTGATAAGTTACTTGCGTTTGCAAAGGAATTGCGTGAAGAGGAAAAGAGAGGCATTTCAGAAAATCTTACGGAGGAAGAACTTGCAATTTTCGATTTGCTTTATAAACCTGATTTGAGCGAGAAAGAAAAGAGGGAGGTAAAAATTGTGGCTGAAAGGTTGTTGGCGGTGTTGAAGAAAGAGAAACTGGTTTTGGATTGGAGAAAAAGGCAGCAGACTCGGGCAGATGTGGTTCTTACCATACGGGATATTCTGGATGAAGGACTGCCGAGAAGTTATACGCCTGAGGTTTACCAGCAGAAATGCGACCTTGTTTATCAACACATCTATGACGCATATTATGGTTCGGGGAGGAGTGTGTATGCAGTAGGTGCTCAAGCAGGCATTCACCGGTAAATCCCTATCCAAATATTTCTTATCACCACGGTAAAAAATTCCAAATCGCAAGGATTCCCGCGAAAAGCGTTATAACGAGCATAATTCTTTTCAACTTCTCTGGATTTATGAAATTCAAAATATACTTCTCAAAGATATAAGCCAAAAGGAGGGCTGGAATGGAATAAACGAGTAGTTTCAATAAATCTGCCGTTACATAACCTGAAATCGAAAACAACGCAAAAATAACATAATCTATCACAATCAAATAGGAAATCATGCACGCTCTTATGAATCTGCCATCGTAACCCTGATTCACCAATCCTAAAGCAATTTGATCACCGAGAGAAGAATTTACTCAATGACACCTTCATAAGCATAAGTCCGACCAATTGGCTTATACAACTCTGTGGTTCTCTGTTTAAGCTCTGACCTAAGCTATTCCATACTTCGCCTTTACCTTATCCGCGACATCCTGAACCCTCATCAGCTCGAAATCAAAACTACCATATTCTAAATGAGCCTCTTCATGAGTCGCCAGAACTTTGAACATAATGAAATTCCTATCTACTTCTTTAAAATCCTGAATCCTTTTTGGAAGAAAGATCCGCTCACCGTCGGTTGCAGCAGCCTGTGCTTCCACAATCTCGATTCGGTAACCCAACAAGGCATTCAGATATTTAGACAATACGGGTTTGACTTTCCTCAGCTCAAGACCCTCTGTGATAGAATCAAAAAAATCAGCGTATTCAGAAGATTCGGCCTTCACAAAAGAAGCTGCTTTTTCTTCACCCTCTATCTTTGCTATTTCAGAAGCATGCTGCGCAACCTTCACTAAACCTTTATAACCCGCTCTATCAATGAGTGCAGGACTCTCCTCAAGCAAACTAACGGCAGTTCTACCGCTATACCTGGCGACCTGACTACTGAGCCCATAAACGTCTTTAACCAATTCTTTATCACCATACCTCAGCAATTTATCTATGAGTTCGGGACTCATTCCAAGCAGCCTGACGGCAGTTCGCCAGCTATGCTCCCTTGCTACCTGATCACAAAGCCCATAAACGTCCTTAACCAATTCCTTATCACCATACCTCAGCAATCTATCTACGAGTTCCGGACACTCATCAAGCACCTTAGCGGCAATAAACCTATCATCCTTGTCCACCTTACTACAAAGACCGGCAATCTCCTCTAAACAGTTATAATCAACTCTATCAATGAGCTTCGGGCTCAGCTCGAGCAACCTGGCAGCGACAAAACCATCTTCCTGCGCAACCTGATTACAAAGTCCGACAACCGTCTCTAAAGCGTCATAACCCACTCTATCTATGAACTCAGGACTCATCCCGAGCAGCCTGACGGCAGTTTTTCCATTATAGTTGGCGACCTCGCTACAAAGTCCTGCTATCTTCTCTAAACCTTCATAGCCCACTCTATCTATTAGCTCAAGGCTCAATTCAAGCAACCCGGCAGCAATAAATCTACGATCGTTCGCAACCTGAGTACAAAGTCCCGCAACCTTCTTTAAACCTTCATAACCTATTCTGTCCACGAGATCTGGACTTATCCCAAGCAACTTAGCAGCGACAAAACTATCTTCCTGCGCAACCTGAGTACAAAGACCCGCAACCTTCTCTAAACCTTCATACCCCACTCTATCTATTAGTTCCGGACTCTGCTCAAGCAACCTGGCAGCAGTTCCTCCACTATACTCGGCGACCGGACTGCAAAGACCGTAAACATTCTTAACTAATTCTTTATCTCCATACTTCAGCAATCTATCAATGAGCTCTGGACTTTGCTCAAGCAAGTTAACGGCGGTTCTACCACTATGATCCTTAGCTACCTGGGTACAAAGACCTGCAACCTTCTCTAAACATTCATAACCCACCCTATCGAGCAAAGGATACAATTCGCTAACTAATTTATCAATAACTTCTCCGTCGTAATACGACTTAAGTAGTTTACTTATTTTTCGCACTCCAATAGCCCTTTTAACGGATTTCCATACCATTTTCCGGTCAGCCTTTAAATTTAAATTTACCGCAGAGAACGCAGAATGAGAGGTTTAGTTTATTAGCGGTTCAGCTCCGTTAGCCAAACCCCTAATTTTAAGCGGTTCAGCGGCTTAGCTCGTTAGCGATTTAGACTAATCCGCTAAACCCCTAAACCTCTAAATATATCCTCTGCGTTCTCCGTGAACTCTGCGGTTAATCTAACAATATCAAGTTATAGGTTAAAATAATTTTTAAGTATTTCTTCTATGCTTCTTTTGAGGTCGCTATCGTGCGTTAAAGGCTCAATCATCGTTGAATATAGTGCATCTCTCATTGGTACTCCACTTTTTAGCAATATGCCGGCATAGACAAGTTCCCTGGTAGAAACGCCCTCTTCGAGTCCTTGATGAACGAGATTTCTTATTTTATTCGCCGCTTTTACCAACCTCTTTGCGATATCCTCTTCAACACCCGTCTCCTGATGCACAATTTGAGTTTCTAATTCTTCTCCAGGCCATCCGAGCGTGATACTTACAAATCTCTGTCTTGTGCTCGGTTTCAATTCTTTTAGGACGCTCTGGTAACCTGGATTATAACTAATTACCAGCATAAAGTCTTCCGGAGCATAGAACATCTTTCCCAGTTTCTCTACCAGCAAATATCTTCTATGATCCGTTAATGGGTGAATGACGACAATTGTGTCTTTTCTTGCTTCCACGACTTCATCCAGATACACGATTCCTCCATTTTTTACCGCCATAAGAAGAGGACCATCAATCCACTCAACGTCGTCTCCTTTTATGATATACCTTCCGGTCAAGTCATTTCCACTTAAATCGTCATGACAGGCAACGGTATAGAGCGGTCGTCCTAACTTCCATGCCACGTGCTCAACTAATCTCGTTTTACCACTTCCCGTAGGCCCCTTCAGCATAACGGGTAGTTTATTCTTATAGGCTGCTTCAAATAGCGCAACCTCGTTCCCTTGCGGTAAATAGAACGGTTCCTCCTTTATTTCAAAGCTACCATTTTCGTATAATCTTGAGTCCAACCTCTTTAACATTTATACGCTCCCAATAGAGATTACAATAACCCATATTTAGTTATATAAAATAAAAGAAAGGGAAAACAAAACCAAATGAGCGGAAACACAAACACGAAAGTAAAAATTTGCGGTAACACGACTGTGGAAGATGCGATAGTGGCGGCAAAAGCAGGTGCTGATGCCGTCGGCGTGATAAACGTCGCTAATACGAGGCGATATATAGATTTAGAACATGCAAAGAAGATATTCGAGCCTTTACCGATATTTGTGTCTAAGGTCGTGGTTGTCACGTTGGATAATATGCCAGTCGAAGTCGTGCACGATAAAATAAAATCAATAGAGGCGCTTGGTGCAGATTGCATACAGCTTCACGGTGAGGAGCCGGTGGAGCTTGCTGCTGATTTACGTAAAAGTATGAAAAGCAGAATAGGAATAATAAAAAAGGTTGCCGTAGGTGGGGATAAAGAAAAGTGCCTGGAGTGCGCTTTAGCTTATGAAAACGTTGTGGATGCAATATTGCTGGATACCGCCGCGGCGGCAGGAGGAACGGGTGAAATAGGCGGAACCGGGAAAGAACACGATTGGAACATAAGCAAGGAGATTGTGGAGCGTGTGAAGAAGCCGGTGATACTTGCCGGCGGATTAAATCCAGAAAACGTTGCAAAAGCAATAGAACTGGTAAAGCCTTATGCAGTGGACGTGTCCAGCGGTGTGGAGAGCGAAGTGAGGAAGAAAGATGAAGCGAAGGTGAAGAAATTCATAGAAGCGGCAAAACCGGCAGCAGCAAAAAGTTCTTAGCGAGGGCAAAGAAAAAAGTTAAAATACGATATCTCAAAAAATACTATCACCAACTCCAAACCCAATTCCCATGATAGCATATATCTGAGCAAATTGGTGGAATCTTCTCTCATCATCCTCACTCCTCATTATACTTTAGATCCCTTACCTATTTCCCAAGAACATAGCTCTCAGGTAAATAATCCATCCTGAGTAATTACGCCAGCACCGTTGAATCTACTTTATCTGTCTTCACATGTTTCTTTGCAAATGGCTTGACCAAAGCCGGGTAAGGCTTGCTCTCATGTCTGTGGCTTTTTCTTTCTCATTATTAAGTAGTATACCACGAATTCGCCCATCATCAAAAGGAGAATCCCAGCAGAAATTACTAGAAGAGTTGCTAAGTCAAATTTGACTAAATCACCCGCTAAAATAATGACCGTACCCATAGCAATGATAAAAATTAGGAGTGTTATAGCCAGTATATCTATATATAACTTAACTTTCATTTCATCGCCTCCCGCCATTATATACTCTTTCAAGAGCCTGCCGTCGTATATTCAATAGTTAGTTTAGAGTAATCAATCGTTACCGCCCAGCAGCGGTAAGTATGGGTAGAATCGATGTCCACGAACACATACATTTCTTCGTCTTCCAGTATTTCCGTCGCCAAGGCAGGATCTATCTCAAATGTAGTGGTCGACCAAGTGCCACTCCAACCTTTCAATTCCGTGAGTTTGTGACCATCGGTATAGATGATGTCATGTTCCATGTACCATGGCTCGCCCCAGTCCACATCCAAAGCTCTGATCTCCAGTGTTGCTGATATTATCCTTTTTCCTGTGGAATCAAATGTGTGTGCCCAGCCGAAATCTTGGTTATACCACCTATACTCATCCATCCCAGGAGCATTTGTGATAGTTTGTTCGTATATGACTGGCGGTACGACAGGCTTGTAAAATATGCATTCAGGATCGTCACATTTGCCTATCACTTTCCATATCGATAACATAATCGTGCGAAGTCCCGAAACACCCCCCAATATTACAAGCGCTTCTTTTGTTGATGTTATCCCTAGACCGAGTTTAATCAATCCAAGTTTCATTGCAGGAACACCTACTGCACCTGCCACTGCGCCTATCGCCATCATTTCTAGTTTACAACTCCAGCAAATGGGACCTATATATTCCTCCAATAGAAGTGTAAATCCATAAGTCATCAATGCTGATGCCGCTGCAGGAAGAATCACATATTTAACGCCCGCTACTACAATTACTGGAACTGCTGGGCTTTTTTCCACAAAAATTACATCAACTTGTACACCCAACGCTTGCAGCTCTGCTATGATCTCACGCATTTCCACTACGTTCTTCTCAATTTCTGCCGGAATTCTTGGCTGCTGAATCACTTCTACGTAGATTTTTTCTTCGACAATCCATTGAGCTCCCCCTTCAATGCTTTCTATGATCTTCTGTGCCTGCTGAACCAAGCTTTTGGCATCCTCTTCTGTTATTTTCTTATCGCTAAGAGCACCCACCTCACTTATGAATGCATCTAAGATGTTGCTGGTGGCATTGAGCATATTGTCGGCTTGCTTCTCCTTTCCATCTTGTATGAACTGAATGGCTTTGTCGTTCCTTTCTAAGGTAGCATTAAGTTTAACAAGAAGACTATTCTTTATCCCTGGATGTATATCAAGACCTTCAACATCTGATCTTAGCTTTAGGATCTCTTGCTTGACATACTCAGCCACAAGAGCTTCGTCAGATACATGACTTAATTCCTCTAATTTAGAGATCGATTCTTCCAATTCAGAAACCAGCTTTTCAATCTCTTCGTATTCAGTAGTAGTTGAAGGATTGCCCTCTTGTTCGATTATGATTACTTCTCCCAGATCATCGACTATCTCTACTATGTTCACTTGCGTTGGCTCTTCTTTCACCGGTCTTCCAATGACTGGTATTGCTATGGTGCTTAACACTATTATTGCCATGAATATTGCCAAAATTTTGTCTTTCATTTTTTCTTTTTTGCCTCCTATTTATTTTGGGTACTTATAAGGCGTCCCTCATCGGCACCTTCGCTTTTTAGCGATTACCCCTCGAGGATTCGCATCACGTAATGGACATGTTTTTCCTTTTGAGTTTTTTACTTCCATTTTTCGAGTTTACACCTTCACCTTCTTCAGGAACGCAATAAAAATTTTAGTATTTGTACAGATCTTAGTGATTCGTATATAGAATAACAGTAGATAAAAGGCTTCCGTTGAATCGAATTTTTAGAACAAAAGTTTGTAGTTTTATTAACAAATGTTTGAAAAAAATATGGTATGTTTAAGTCCGCCTCTATAAAAAGCATAGAGGTGGAAAAGAAGTTTGAAGAATCAGGTTATATATTCGTATCTGGCAATATATGAAATAAAAGAATAAAAACTTTAATAACGAATCGAAACAAAATAGGAGTGAGGATGAAGAACGAAGGAAAAAATGCTGTCCAACCCTGATGAATATGGAAAATATGGAATATACGGAGGAAAGTTTGCGCCTGAGGTATTGATGGCGGCGTTAGAAGAGCTTGAAGCGGCTTTTAATAGTTTTTACAACGATAAAAGCTTTAAAGAGGAGTTAGACAGGCTTTCGAGAACTTATGCAGGTCGTCCAACATCTCTTTACTTTGCGAAGAATCTATCGGAGATGTGTAGTGCGAAGATATATCTAAAGCGCGAGGATTTGGTGCATGGAGGTGCGCATAAGCTAAACAATACTTTGGGGCAGTGTTTGCTGGCGAAGCGTATGGGGAAGAAGCGAATAATTGCGGAGACCGGTGCGGGTCAGCACGGTGTAGCAACTGCGATGGCTGCCGCGGTCTTAGGGCTGGAATGCGAGATATACATGGGCACTGAAGATATAGAACGGCAGAAATTGAACGTGTTCCGGATGGAGCTTTTGGGTGCGAAAGTGAACCCGGTTGATTCCGGCTCTAAAACGCTGAAGGATGCGATAAACGAATCTATGCGCGATTGGGTGACTAATGTAGAGAATACTTACTATTTGATAGGCAGTGTGGTTGGACCGCATCCATATCCATTGATTGTGCGTGAGTTTCAGCGAGTCATAGGCAAGGAGACAAAGGAACAGATATTAGAGGCGGAGGGCAGGTTGCCGGACACCATAATAGCGTGTGTCGGCGGAGGGAGTAATGCAATGGGTATATTTTACGAGTTTCTGGAAGATGAAGGGGTGGAGCTTATTGGCGTTGAAGCAGCGGGAAAGGGTTTAAACACCGGAGAGCATGGAGCATCTATATGCGCAGGCACGGAAGGCGTATTGCACGGGATGTATTCAAAATTATTGCAGGATGAACACGGTCAAATAAAACAATCATACAGTCTTGCCGCCGGGCTTGACTATCCCGGTGTGGGACCTGAGCTGGCGTATTTAGCAGAGTCGGGAAGGGTACGGATGCAATCAACAACGGATGAGGAAACTTTAAGAGCTTTTGAGATTTTATCCCGGAAAGAAGGGATAATTCCTGCTCTGGAATCTGCTCATGCAGTTCATTACGCGCTGGAAGAAGCGAAGAGTAAGGCTAAAGAGCGAAAAGAACGTTTGATTGTGGTGAACCTTTCGGGGAGAGGGGATAAGGACATATTCGTTGTGGAAGAGGTGCTTGGAGATAAGTAACTCCTCAAAAATCCTGTCTTGCAATTACACTCATTTTAGTACCACTCCTTTCTTTTTCACCCCTTGCGCAGCGTCTTTTTTCACCTCTTCAGGATTTGCATCTGAAAAAAGAGAGTCTTTGTTATATGTCTCTAATCAATTCCAAAATACCACAAGCATCGTCTTTAAACATATCAAGAATGCAGAATCTCGCGTTTATAGGTTGAAACATATCTCCCCACTTATCACATTCTTCGCACCAATACTCCTTATCAAAAGGGTAAGAAATCTCTGGAACGACAACAATACCAAAAACAGTAGGATTATCAAGACCATTGTTTAATTTTATTAGTAAATCGCACAGTTCCCTATATGCTTCGTCCATGCGAGCAAGAAAAGTTTGTGGTTTTAGTGACTCTATGTTTTTACATTCCACTAAATACTTTATCTCATCAAAATCTTTGATAGCAAAATCAATTCTCCAGTTTTTCCCTGATGCACCTTCTAAATGATGCTGTGGAAGTATCTCAAAAGAATGCCCTTCTTCTCTTTCCAAACATCTTAGAAAATCCTCCACTTCTACTTCGAGTTCATTCATATCGTTCTTCATCTTGTTCTCTAATCTCGATATAATCAGAATTTTCAAAGATTCTAACCGTTAATTTTTCACCTACGACATATTTTTTCAGAGGGTCGATTCTTAGTTCTCTTCTGTACACACGGATTTGGGAATAATATGTATTATTGTTCCATCCTGAGTATATGTGTCCTCTCAGTGTAGTTCCATCTGGACAGATTATTTTAATAGGTTTTAATCGTTCAATCATAGAACCGTCAAGAGATGGTCGCAATCTTTGAGGATATGTTAAAAATGATTGATTAACTTTAAACTCAAACTCTATCATTTTTCTTCTTTTCTCGCTTTTTTAACCAGCGCCTGTGCCTCATTAGCTTGTCTAATGCATGTTCCTTAAATCCAAATAGATAAACAATGCATAAAAAGATTGCGTGTGATTTAAATTTTTTAACGAACATTTGTAGTTTTATTAACACTGGTATTTGTTTAGTTTCATAGAAAATCCAAAATCCCAATACTACCAATTTTGCACCCCCTTTTTGCTTATCCTTTCTCTTTGGGATTTGGAAATTGGGATTTACTTGGGATTTGGTAGTATTTGACATTGGGATTTATTCTACTGCTATACAAATACAAAGCGAATTAACGAACGAAAACATCCAGAAGTCCGTTAAAATCGCTTATAACGAATTCCTCCTCTTCCTTTTTTGCTTTTACTTTCTCGCTTCCGCTCCTGTTCCTATCCAGATAATACGCAGTTATACCTATCTTACGAGGATTGATAAAATCAAACACCCAATGGTCACCGGTATGAACGACAGCTTGCGGCTTCACATCCAGAATCTCACATACCCGTGCATAAAAACCATTGGATTTCTTCACCTCGCCAAAATCAGACGTTGCCGAGAACACATGCGAAAAGAATTTTCTTATCGCTCGAATTTGAAAATCAATGAATTCAGTTGCCGCATTTGAGCTTATTACCAGTTCATACCCCTCTTCTTTTAGCACTTCCAGAACGCTTTCCACGTCATCATATATCCTTATCTCGCCCTCGTATTTTTTGAATAGCTTCTCGTAGGGTAGTTCCAAACCGAACTTCCGCAGCCAGTAATCTATCTTATACCACTCTATCCTGTTCTCGCCTATCTTCTCATACTCGCTCGTTACGAATTCAAACGCCTGCTCAAAGCTCATACCTTCTTTCTCGGCGTACGCCTCCGGAATTCCTCGTAACCAAACGCAATCGGCAAATCCCTGGCTCACTAACGTGCCGTCAACGTCAAAAGATACAATTTTTATGGCTTTTCGTGTTTGTGTTCGTATTTGCATTTTTCTTTCAGCTATTATTAAGTCACCACCTGCTCCAACGCCTCGATAGTCCTCAACACTTCCTTCTCCGTTATATTCCCCATCGTAGCAATCCTGAATATCTTACCTTTCAGTTTCTCCTGCCCGCCTGCCACCATCACGCCTCTTTTTCTCATACCGCCTCTGAGTCGTTCATCCGTGAGTTCACGGGGAATATTTATCGCAGTAACAGTATTAGAGTAATCGCTTACCTCGTTTAGCTCCGGGAACAAGCTAAGCCCAAAACCAGTAACCGCAGTTCGAACCGCCTTCGCCAGCATCCTGTGCCTTTCTATCCTTTTCTCCATGCCCTCCTCTCTTATCACCGCTAAAGCTTCGCGTAACGCGAAAAAAAGAGGCAAAGCCGGTGTATAAGGCGTTTGTTTCTTCCCAAAACTCTTCTTATAAGCAACGAGGTCCATGTAATAAGGTCTTTTTTTATTCGCAAGCATCAACTCCATCGCTTTCTCGCTAAATGAGATTGCAGACATCCCAGGTGGTGCACCCAAGCATTTCTGCGAGCCCACGATAGCGACGTCCACACCAAACTCGTCCACGGGAACTTCATCACCGCCTATTGAAGTGATGCAATCGAGCACGAAAATGGCATCGTGCTTCCTCGCAAGTTTCCCTACTTCCTTCGCAGGATTGAGTATGCCCGTGGACGTCTCGTTATGCACCATTGTAACCACCTTAGGATTAGGACGGTTTTCCAACGCTTCCTTTACCGTTTCTAATTCTATTGGACTGCCCCATGCGAAGTTCACGGTTGTAACGGCGTCTGCTTCATACCTGTCTGCGATTTCTCCAAAACGGTCTCCAAATTTGCCATTCGCTATGCACACTATTCCTGTTTTCTTATCCGCGAGATTCCCTATTGCCGCTTCCATTGCGCACGTTCCCGACCCGCTTAGCGCGAAGAGGTCGTTCCTCGTTTGGAATATTTCCTTTAGCGTTTCCACTATCTCTTCGTATATCTGACCGAATTCGTCTCCCCTGTGGCGTATCATCGGCTTTGACATTGCCTCAAGAATACGTGGCAATACCGGCACCGGTCCCGGAATCATTAACAATTCTTCCTTCATTTTTATTTCCCATTTAAACCTTTGCTTTCACTCCTTTTAAATAATTTTTTCGACTAAAAATAAAAATTCGTCCTCACCCATTCCCCGAAAAAAATATTAAACTTTTTGGTATAATACCTTTTGGTTTAATTAGTTTTTAACCCTCGGCTTTAATCCCTTTGCAACGTTTCTTCTCCGCTCTAAGTACGCATTCGGATGATACTTAAACTCTTCTTTTCGTTTTTGCATCGCCTATCTCGTTATCATATATA
>Ga0209986_10001619_pt1 | contig 21391 bp, 18 predicted proteins | sample BlataG_FD_183168 | JGI IMG/M metagenome (GOLD analysis project Ga0209986, IMG submission 183168) | Deep subsurface microbial communities from Black Sea to uncover new lineages of life (NeLLi) - Black_00105 metaG (SPAdes) (version 2) | ecosystem: Environmental > Aquatic > Marine > Oceanic >... | reverse complement strand
CTAGGTGGGGACTCTTGCCAAAAGTCAAGAGGAGTAGCCACTTCGAATTCAGATTTGTCCTTTGGCGCTATTGATACGATCTTATCTCGGACCCATTTGCTGGTCAACTCGTAGTGATGCTCGTCAGACATTATTGGTTCCTCAAAAGACGATGTTCAAGGAGCCATTCAAGAGGGTTCCGTTATGGTAAGAGGATCGACGTATTTTAAAAGAGAGGGATTCTGCCTGTCTGATGTTGGAGAATTGGGCAAGGTTAGCTTTCATGCATTAATGAATATCTAGTTTCCAGATCAAGACCCTTACAATACTAGAAGTCTTTATTATCATACGAGCATTAATGCGAAGGGAGGATGTGGTGGTTTCGTATGCCCGACAGACAGACTATCCGCTACTTTGGGACGCAGATGCTTGTATTGATTCTTCGTAGCCTCGCCTTTGCTATGTTGGTCTATCTTGGCGTTTACGTTTTGTGTGACATAGTGTTGAAGTTCACTTTGCCATATACGTTATACTACGCTCTATCTCTCATGCAGCTAGCTTTCTTGCTTCAAGTGTGGTATCAGATTCTAGTGGAAACCTCAGTCGTGCAGCTCTGGGGATTATCAGATAGGAATGACAGCATCAGATTGTACGCCAAAGGGTTTGTTTTGGCCTTTCTGATTGCATTTTCCTTCGGTATTTTTGCCTATTATCCTCTAGAGCTTTTTGTTTTATTCGTGCATTTCTTCCTCTCATCTTTGCTGGTTGACAGGCTACTTAACCTGTCTGCCCTAGCGCGTGATCATAAGCAGCCATCCCGCATAATAGGACTCAAAGAACTCCATCAAGGCCTAGAGTCTAGAGACGTGCTTCCTCATGACTACCTTGTATGTAGTGTTTTGCTGGCATTGCTGCCCGCTGCTACTATATTCGCTCTTGAGTTGACTAATCGGATGTTCAACTTGGGAATTAACTGGCCATATGGCAATGTCCTCTTGCTCTGCATCCTTTTCGCTCTTATTCCGGTGTTCATATATACAGTAAGATTCGAAGGAAGCGAATTCAGAAGAGAGAGATTTCTATTTTGGGCTGTATTGGCATACAGTCTGCTGATTGTGGCTTATGTGGGGCGTTGGTCCCTTAGCCCAGGTCCGCTCTTCTTTTTCGGCTTCTCATTATTCGGAGCAGTAGGGCTTTCGCTCTACCCTCTACTTCGACGTTCATTAGCATACGCCAAGCGGGATTTTCTTGACCCCAGAGAACCGATTCTAAAAGATGCTTTCTGGTTTGGCAGTTTCCTTCTGCTTCTTGGGTTGACAGCTGGGTTCTACTATTACATATCGGATTTATCCCCAATGGAGTGGAATATACGCTATTGGATCGGACCTGCAGATTTGATATCAGTTATGAACCTAGATGCTGCATTAGCCTTCAATCAGTTTGGTTTTGCCTTTGCCATAGTCGGCTTCCTTCTTCCTGTTTATTTGTCAATAGGATTCTTCTATCTTTCTTCCGACGGGACCACCACGAAGAACAGGATGGTAGCCATCATAGCTGGGTTCATATTATGCTATCTCGTGGCAGAATCATCTTCAAATGGCATAACAAACACATTCGTGACAGGTCTTGTACTTGCTGTATCATTAGTACCACTAATTGTAGTATTGCTCTCTGAGTCGAAGGAGCGCTGTTATACTGAGGTGTTTGCTGTTGCCGCCATTACGTCAGCAGCTGTGGAGATAGTTTCTGCATCACTAGGTACTCTACGCACAGGTTTTGGTGTGAATCAGTATGGAATTGGGATTGTATTTGGAGGTTATGCTTTCCTCAGCATACTCTGGATAAACTCGCTTATGGCACTGGCCATTACAGCCCTAATCCGAATCTGGGTTTCTGTCAATTTAACGGATGACGAAGTCTTTGAGAAGATACTCCCGTGGAATATCGCACAAACCCTAATCAAATGGTACATAAGCACATCGAAGAGAAAAAAAACCCTGATTCCAGTCATTGTTCTGCTAGGTGTTACTCTTATGGCCCTTAGGCCGTCTGTCCCCTCTCTCTATTCTGTTGATGACTTAGCTGCCGATATTGGAAGCTATCAGCCTACTGCTATGACGAAGATTGATGGGGATGTATATGTTGTCACTCCAACATCAATTAGCGTTTTCTACTTTCAGAGTGGGCTAAGAAGCTACTATTATGCACCGTCTTATGTATTGGGTTCAATCACTGATATGGAGATACGGCTCGATGACGCCGCCTTCGAAGGAGCTATTGGTCAATTCTATGCTGCAGCTGATAACGGTCTGGCTTCACTCAATGTCACTCACTCTTGGTCAACTCCTGCTTTTGTCTTGAACAATACAGCTCTTGAGAATGTCACATTCATCGACATTGAGCTCGATTCTGCTGGCAGTCAGCTTTATGCAGTTGCATCGAACTCGACTCTGTGGAACATTTCGACATCTAATTACTCGTTTTCCAAGGTTCATCTCGATGGTCTGCCAAGCAACGCAGTGATTAATCGAATCGAACTTCGTAACAATCTTCTATGTGTAGCGACAACGAGTGGATTTTGCATCTATGATAATGAAAAGCACCAACTCCTCGTGCCTGCAGAAGGTCCAGCCTTGGATAGGAACGTTAACGACATAGATACTGACGGTACAAGTGTGTATCTCGCAACCAATGAAGGGTTCATGATTTATACATTGAGGAATGATACGGTGGTGCCAGATCTAACGATTAACGTCCCTCGCATACCAAGCCCCCTTGTTGATCGCGTAGAATACGAGCATTACCTTGGGGGCATACTCCTGGCCACGCGGGGCGGGATTTGCAGATATCATCTCTCAAGCAAATCAATAGATGACTATCTTGAAACGGCGAGTCTTGCTGCTTCAGGAGTTGACGAAATGCTCTCAATACAAGATGACCCTAACCTAAGAGTCTTCATCCTAGCAGATAGTGGTTTCTATCTTTTCTCAATCAACTATGAAATTCTACGATATCCGATGTACCCTCTCTTGCAGACGGTGAGCGAGAATGCAGTGAGCATCACCGTTGCAGTGGTCACATCTATTACAGCATCGGTTTCTTTGTGGCTATTGAAGGGACGCGAAGAATCCAGCTCGAAAGGCGACAAAAGCCAAAAAGCCTAGCCACAATATGATGCTTCCTCCGCGAGCAGATGTTGGGAGGAAAATGAACGCTAAGGCATGAGATGGCGATTGTTGTTTCCGCGATGCTGACGGGAAGAAGGGGTAGGACTCCCGCGGGGGAGCGTAGTCTGGCGAATTGCACTCAAATCCATATGGTGGTTGAGTAAATCCCAATGTGATTCAACTACAGGCTTACTAAGCATCCATCTTTTTTTTAGTAGATAAGCAGAAAGGAAGCTTGTGCTGCGGTTCAGGACCACACTGCCTTTGGAGCACTTCGTGGGGGGAATGGAAATGCTAGAAGATTCCCATCGTTTGCTCAAGGAATCTATTTCTCCGACAGAGTCGAGTGGTTGCACGGGGGTCAGATCATCTGTGCAGAAGGGTCTGAATTCAGATGAAACTGAAATAACCTCTTCAGGCTGCTCGCTTCGTAAATACCTCACCGGAGGCACCATCAAAAACTAGGAATACGTTCATGGCGAGTTCCAATTTGTGGCCTCAATTCATTCTACCTTCTCTTCTTTATCTTTAGATTCTCTACTGTCCTTCTTAGGTTCATCTTTATCTGGAGTAGTTGTCTTTTCATCTTCGATACTCGCTTGTTCCTTCCGTTTAAATTTCCAAAATTTATAAGATTCGATTAGCTTCTTTGGTACAGATATGCCAGCTCTGAATTCCTTGGTTCCTTTGACATCGCCTTTCCAACCACTACCCTGACCCTCTGTCATTGGAGCTGACTGATCAGTCTATTGGGAGAGATATGGTGTAGGGAGTAGTTGACACAAAACAGGGCATACCCTTGAAAGTGAAAAGTCCTACACTTTGTAGTCGGATTTTTGAAATTGTGATATTGAGGATTTTGTTTAAGTAGCATTAGGAGGGTAGATGAAGACAATGATGTTGATATGGTTGCGATTGAGGGTAGGGAAGAAATCCTGAACTGCATTAAGAAAGAACTCAAGCATAAATGGAAGATACTGGAACTGAGGTATAAGAGAATCAGGTGGAAGCTCCTTTTTGCACTGCTCTTCATATTGAATCATAAGTACGAACCAATTGAAACTGGTGAGCAAATTGGAGATGACCCCAACTGGTTCCGCCCAATGCTTCGAACCCTCGATGTACTGCTCAGTCGCAAGTGGAATTCGATTGATCTGAGAATGTCACAGAAAGAGGTTACTAGATATGGGAGAATTGTGCTTCTGGAATTTTCAGAACTTGGAAAACTGTGGGATCTCTATCTAGAATGCAAAGCATTCAAAGTAGAGAAGCTTGTCCTTGAAGAGGGCCAAGGTCTTGCAGATGCCAAGGGAAAACTTGATTCAGCCTATGAGGCTTGGTTGAAAACAAACGTATCTGACGCTGATTGGATGGATTATCAACTTACTCCATCAAGTAGAACTAAACAGCTTCTAAAAGCCATCAACCAGGAATTGAAAGACAATTATGGTGTGACATTGGAATTTCTTGATAAATTCGGAAGAAGCATCGAGAAAGAGATCAGGATTAGACTAGAGCCTGAAGAAACAAAAATGGTTTCACTAATTGGCTTTGGTGAAGCGCAGTTGTTAGCAAGACTACGCTCATTAGATAAGAACGTGGATGTGGATGAATTTCTCGGTGAGTTGGTTTACAAACCCGGAGGAAGCTGGTTCCGTACGCCATTCATCAGGTTAAAGGACAACTCAATTAAGAAAGCTCTATACTTCCCCCTTTTTTCAGCATTCTATCCTACCAACTTATTTGCTGGTTCATGGGTTTATCACATTCCACAAGCGGCAAAGAGATCCTCTAGTCTTGGTATAATGGGTCAGGAATACGGTGTTAGATTTGAAAACTATGTTCATGAAAAGCTACACAAGATCCATCCCCATCTTAAAATTGAACCAAGAAATGTCACTATCAATTGGTCGAAATTTGCAGACACGACAGACTGTTTTGGGAAGCACATAATCGAGATTGATATTATTGCTCATTCAAAGAAAAAAGTGTATCTGATATCATGTAAGGCATTGGACCAGTTTTATAGCCAAAAAATGGTTAGAACTCTTATCGGTCATACATTTGACGAATTTAAGAGGAATTTGGGGAGGGATATTAAAACGGCTAGAGAGATTGAGGATTATGCACATTGCGTAAGACATTCCACAGATTATTTGAAATCTAGAGGATTCATGAAGAAAGAGATTGTCCCTATTCTCGTAACATCAGATTTACGTCCATTAAACCTTGAGTCTGTTCGGGAGTGGTCTGTTGAAGTCAGAATCGTGAGTGCTCCTCCTGATGTTCAAATCATTCAAGCAAGGAAAATGGATGAATTTCCATTCAAATAGCCTTCAGAATGACACAACAATGGGGGGGATTATGCTGACATGATAGCCCGAAAGAAACTAGCGCATCATCTTCAATGCACGACTATGATTTCTTATCTTCCTACGCCAAAGCATAATGCCTTATCTATCGTTTCTGCAATGCTGACGGGGAAAAGAAGTGGGACTCCTGCGGGGAGCGTAGTCTGGCGACATGTGTACATCTAGAAAATCTCATTTGTCATGTCCTCAATGAATTCTCTTACCCATCCTGAGGTCCAGACAACTTTATCCCCATACTCGGTAATAGAGCACTTGCTCATCTGGCACGAGGGTCCTACGAGAACGCATCCAGAGCGGGGTATGACTGGGCAGATGTAACAGGCTCATGTTGCGTGGTTGTAGGGGGCTACTCACAGACCGCACCTTGTGCTTATTTTCCGTCTAATTGTAGCAGGGTCATTCTTGGTAGTTGTAGCGGGGTATATACAATCAGCAGGGGCTTAGAACGGGCCACGAGCACCTATACCTAGGTGACGGCACATGGTAGAACAGTACAAGGAAATTGGGGGGGTTGAGTTCCGCCCCGTGAAATCTGAATGGGCAGAGAAGGAGTTCATACGGGCTCTGGATGTCATAGACATTCCAGGTCACACTGTTGCTTGGGTGTACAGTCAGGTCTTGCTTCTACGAAACAAGAAGTGGTACTGCGGCAAGTTCACCAGCCAACACAAGGCTGAGAGCGCGTTCCGTAAGGTGGTCAGTGAAGGGCGCAAGTGGACAAGAGAGAGGGGTAACACAGAGGACAGTATTCCCCCTGATGAGGGTGCAAGAACGTTCGAGTTGGTCATAGAGGCGTTCCAGTGGCTTGTCAAATCTGACCGCGAGTTGTTCCCCGCTGACGAGGGCGTGTTGCTGCAGATCCCTGACTTCAAAGATTCCCGCGTGTTCCGTGTGCCTTCCACCATCCGTTCCTACTACGTGCTGACTCACAAGCACGTCTGGAGAGTCATTGGGAACCGTAGTTCACTGTTCGCACAAAGGTACGAGAGGACTCTGGGGAGAGAGGCATTCCTTGACTGTCTGCTTGAGGGTTGTGAGTACGGACCGCCCCTTCAGGAGTGGGAAACTGTTATGCGTCACATCACGGAGGCCTATCCATGAGTAGGTTCACTTCATACAATAATTGGGAAAAGGCACTGAGGGACATGAACGAAGCAAAGGACGATGCAGAAAGAGCTGTTCCTCTCTCGCAATGGGATGGGTCAAAATCCGGACCCTTTGCCATCAGGATTGCAGATGGTCTCGGCCCATGCAGAGGTTCTTGACAACTACAAGGAGGATAATGTGGAGCCATCGCCACTTCCAGACACTTCTTTGCTGTACTATGGCCCTCGTAAGGGTAGCCGTTTAGTAGGAATGTGAGGGGGAAAAGAGCCGCCCAACCGGCGCCACCACTCCTACATCTCTAGCAAGGGGCAATAATTGCAGAAGAGCAAAAGGGTGCGGTCAAGAAGAATAGACTCACCCGTTTGTCAGTCGTTCTACTTCTCTCATCCATTTCTTGAGGATTGGCTCTATCTTGCCCCTCAACGCATCAGGGATCTCGTCAGGTGCACTCAATGAACTGAACGGGAGATGAGCCGCATCGACCTGCTCCAGAAAGGTGATACCTTCGACCTTCTTCGGCAACGAGGCCTTTGACATTGTATTGAAATCCTTCATCTTGAGATTCTCGCCAAGCTCGACCTCATAGATCTCCTGCTCAATCTCTCCCACTGTCGTTCCCTGGATGTTTGCAAACTCGTGTGCTGCCGCCTCAGCAATTTGCTCATATAGACGGGTGTCCCGTGCGATGGCTTCAATCCATGCCTTGTCGACCTGATTAGAGGTCATGGGCAACTGGTAGATCATTCCCTGACCCAGTTTCATAGCGCTGGCTTTGGTGAAAAGGATCTTCAGCGTGTGGTTCAACGCTCTTAGGGTACTCTGGCGTTGAACCTTCCACGAGTGGAAATTCGTCCCGTCATCAGTCCAGTGACCGAAATCAACACCGTATCTGGCCCCCAGCGCTCTTGCAAGCATATAATACAACGTGATAAGCCCAATGGAGTAGTCGGGAACTACCGAGGCCCCTCCTGTTGGTTCCCGTTTGTGAGGAATCTCCTCACTCAGTATCTTCGTCATCACTCCCTCAGCGGCATGCGAGTCCACCCGCACTCCAACTTGGTGGTCAATCCAAATTCCAAGGTAAGAATCCAGTTCTTGCAGTGTGTCTATCTTGAAATCCGGAGCCTTTGTTCCCATCATGGTGTGAACTTCCTAGTACTTGTCCTCATTCACAGTTACTTAGTTGAATTCTTCGGCCAATACAAGAGAGCTGGGCGTTACAGTAAAAGCGGAGTGGTGATGGCTCGCGATTAAGGGCAACTGGTAGGAGGGGGGAGTTTTCTTCGTCACAAGGGAGATCCTTAATGACAATGAGGGCATGTATAGAAAATAGGTGCCCCCAGCCGCAAACCATCGTATGTATGTGAAGCTTACTTACTAATAAGCATATTCACTAAACAACCCCTCAATAATGATATCGGGTTTGCGCAGGTGCCTAATTGGCAAACACATCCCCCAGCGTTATCCACGTGAGCAGAAAACAAATCACAGAGTTAATATTGCGATTTGAGAACAATATCGCGGGGTCGGATTGAGGTGGGGTCCAATGAATCGTCCAAATATAGTTACATAGCAGGGCCTGGTCTTCTAGCCTTCAACTACATTCTTCCAATTCTAGCTGCACCGTTCGGTACACAGGCCGTGGTATTGTCAAGCAGCCTCCAGATATTCATTGACTTAATGATAATTCCCACTATTGTTGTAGGACAATTCATGAAGAAGAATTACATATACGTAGGGAAGGCCAGAGCGCTTCTCCTTCTAGTGTTCAGTCTGTCCATCTGGTTCATACCATCAGTGATAACTTTCCTTACACCTGACACCGTATGGTTCTTCATGCCCTCGGCAGCCCACAATCTCGAGAACTCAGAATATGCTGCCCGGGTGATCATGCTATGCGCCAGCGGGCTTTTGCCGGCTTTGCTCTTTGGCAATTTCATTCAGGATAGATACCTGAAGTACTTGGGATGTGATGACCAAGAAACCGCAGAAAAGGTGTCAGTGTATGCGAGTATACGAACTATCGGGGCTGCTCTTCCAACATCCGTACTAATTATCTATGTCATTAGTAACAGCGTAGCTGCGCAGATGGTAACTCAGCCAGAGGCTGACCTGTATCTCATGAATAGTGTATTTTTACTAGCTCTGCTAATAGTCTACATTACTTACTTCTCAATCTACATTCCTGAAAGGAATGCATCGCGTACGTCATATGGTCTAGACCGGTTGATATACGCCGGTGTCGTCATAGCTATCCTGCAACCCATGCTGGGATTCATCATTCTTTTCCCATTGATGATTGGACAGATACTCTGGTCACACAGATATCTGGAGACCCCCTTCCTGCATATTTATGAGAGCAATCTTGGGATAGAAAAGGAAAGGATTAGTTACGAGAGAACCAAGAAGTTCAGGAATAGGTATCCTATCGCAGCCAAGGCGGTCAAAATTGTCAACGTAATCATTCTTGTAGCAGTGCAGTTTGCATTCATCGGGGGAATGCTCACGTATGAATGGATGTTGCTTGTGCTAGTTTGTATGTTCCTTGAACTCGCAATCATTGATAGAATGATTCCAAAATTAGCGTAAATCGTTCTTCAAGAGAAGCCTTCAGATGAAAGGGCGATGAAGATAGGGCTGGTTCAAGCCACCACCTCATTCTTCAATTCAATTCACTTCAAGCAGGATGAATGGCACAATGAATGCTCTTTGCGGGTGAGTATTTCAGCGAAGAGCAAATCGCTCCCTCGCTCTGTCTCAACTCGCCAATGATTTCTTCAATGCCTCTCTCTGCCCCGTGTCCCAGAATATGTCCACGAAGAACCAGAACAACACAACAAGTAGCAGGAGTGCAGCAATGAAACTCACCATGATTGGCACTGAAGGGAACACCACGGGTAGTAGCCCGACGCAGATCAGGAACATAGCTCCTATAGCTCTGGGACCATTGTACGTGCGGACACGACTCTGGACATCATCTGGCAGCTCTGGCAGGTTTGCTGTGTATCGCTCGTAAGTTTTTATCACCAACCACGCATTCCACGTGAGTACGTCTACTCCGGTGAGTAACTTCAAGTGGTTTTCCGGAATTCCCAGCGGGGCTATCGCGAAAAGGACTATGAGCGGAGCCACTGCTACTATCAGCACGATCTTGCGGACTCTCTTGAGGTTCACAGTCAAGCTACTCCCATAATGCTCGTGTTAACTCCTTCTTCTGTTCCTCTGAAAGACTTGCATAACCAGTGAGCTTCTCTTGAGGAATGCCCCATATCGTGTCCGAGATACAGGTGAAATGATGCCACTTGTAGTTCAGGTGGTCTTGAAAGTAAGTCGGCTCGCCCACTCTGAGTGTGTCCTTTGCAATGGATGATCCACATGTGCGGCATTTCGCGCGCCCCGACTTCGCCAGCTCTATCTTCCACTCATCAGTCGGGTTGAACTTCCTCCTGCCAGCGATTTCAAGACTATCGAGAAAGTCTTCCACGTTACCCCCAACAAGCTCAGGGATCAGTCGAATAGAGAACTTGTCAAAGTCTGATGCCTCGTAGCCAACATCCACGCTTCCGTTCTTGAACACCTTCTTGATTTCTGTCCCAGGAGGGAACTGCCCCTTCTGTTTCATGTAGTCGAGCATCTGCTTGGCAAGGGCCTTGCTAGCCTTTTTCTTGCCTCCAAGGTCATCCACTCCATGTTCCCTTGCAATGCCATACGATGTGACCACAACAGTCATACCTGTGTCCAACGTTTCGCGACCCTTGGTCAGCACAACCGATCCACGGGGGATCCTACCTTTCACCTTTGGCATGTTAAAGGTCTGAGAGTCAATGTAATACGCCCAATCGGACTCGTAATCTATCCAGTCTGTCATTCAAACACGCATCTCGCTTTCAAACCTGAAACAGGACTCTAATAAATCGCACCAGGTGTAATTGTCAACCATTCCGAAAGCAAGTTGAGAGGGTCTGAGCCTGTCAAATGGGTGCTTGCTGATAGACTGATGGTTCTAGTTTGGTCCAGTGGAGCGATTATCCGAGGAAATCGCAGATTTCACAATGCAGTCAGTCAAGATATGTCCAGGGGCACTACTCAGGAGAGTTGCAGAAGGAGTATTTTGAGAATGTCGACCAACCGTGTCCTGACCCCTCAGCATGGCTTGAATCAACACAAGACCGATTGCACAGGCATGACAGTGGGAGTTGTGATGACAATGAATGATCTTATCCAGGGTCTTCTCAACGGCGGAGCGACTCGCATGCCGCAAAAAGGCAACAGAGGATTTCATGGCGCACCATAATACCCTACTATTGTGGGAGTCAGTAAAGCCCCCATATTATATGAAACCGTCCGACTCACCAGTCACGACAATCTACTTCCAGAATGATTGGTCTAAACGTGTTCTTTGGACTCGGACCAGATAAGGCAAACGGGCAACCCGGAATGAAGTTGCCCGCTTCTCAATATGCTAGCCTACCAAGGCATTCCTCCGGAAATGGTGTCAGTGTGCCACGATGTGGTGACGGTCATAGAGGGCGATACGACAATCAATTTGTAGCGCCATCTAATCGTTGCATAGTATCCTTGAAGGAAGTCAGGTCTGATTATGTTCTGTGCATGATACGTATTCCATCCAATGAATGTAGTCTGCAGCACGAGATCATTATGTATCTCCCAAGACCATGTGCTTTTCTTCTCCCACCACTCAAGATACAATGAATAGCCACTGCCATAGAATGCAGCATCATATGAGGTAAACATGTACCCATTATGAATCGATGATCCTGCAATGGAAACTGGATAGATTCTGCAGTCATATGGAGAAACTATGCCGTCACCGTAGATGTAGGGATCGGTGCCATAACGGTACTCTGCAATGTTTCGGATTGTTCCCTCAATGAAGTCATTTGGTATAGTCGTAAAGCCATTAATCCCATTCCAGAGTTCAAGCAAACACGCTACACATCCAGCTGCTATAGGAGCTGCCGCACTTGTGCCGCCGAAGGAGTACGCCCCACCACCATCATTGCTAGTCGTCATCACATCAATACTGGTTGCCAGGACTTCAAGGGCATAACCGTGTGATGTTCCAGCCCAATCCCCCCCGATCCCCAGGTCATACTCGTACCAAATTTCCCCCTTATGCCTTGGGGTCCCTTTGCCTCCATAATCGATATAGTCCTGGTCGAAAACCCCTCCTACACTGAATATTCCCTCAGTGTCTGGAGCGATGCTCGCTGGCCACGATACTGGTTCATCGAATATGTTCCCGCTTGCTATGAATATGGTGATTCCTTTGGACGCGATTGACTCCAAGAGGTTCCTGATCTCAGCCGCTAGGGAAGGTCTATCATTGGGAAGATCACGATTGCCGAAGCTCATTGAGAGCACATCCACACCATAGGTAGCGTAATTGGTATCAAGGTCCTGAAGAGCCTTGCGAACTTTATACCAGTCCAGAACCCATACGCTGCCCACTTGTTTCTCTGTTGAGTAGAACACAAGTCCTGACTCAGGCGCGAACTGTAATGCGGTTCCTGTGACTTTGGTTCCGTGTCCATTGTTGTCCTCTAAGTACGAACTGAACCAGTTGCTTGTCTTCGACATGCTGTAGTCATCATTCACCCAGATGTATTTCACGAGTTGCGTATTCAGAGTAGTTGTGAAATAGTCGTGTGGAATGAGGCCACTGTCAATTATGGCAATATTGATACCATCCCCCTTATACCCCAAATTATGAAGAAGATTGACCTCCATCCATTCCTTTGTCTGTGTGTCTTCCAAGAACGGAGCAGAACCGCCTCCCTCAGGGGCTTCCAAGTAGTTACTACCATGAGCTAGATATGTGTACGTGGAATCCGATGTAAACATATGAACTGCTGATGGAATACCAATCAGGCCCACAAAAATGATGAGCACGAATAAAAAAGATCTTTCTTTGTTTCCCATTTTCAAGTCCCCTGATGAGAGTCCCACTTGCGCCAAGGGTTATTCAGGATCACATTTGAACTTGACCTATTCCCCTAGTTCAAATCCCTGAAAACTCTCACCAAACGTATTTGATGCTGGCGAATACTTAAGTATTGTGACCATGCTAAGCTCTACCAGACTGTTGGTAGTCTTGAATTAGGTGACACCAGATAGGCTATCATAAAATCAATACTAGAATATTGAATAGAGACAAACTGGGATTCTCAGAATCTGGATTGAGAAGATAGATGATATGGTCAGAAGTGATTCGTGATGCTCGTTTCAAATCACATAAAAAGCCTATTGACTACACAAGTGAGGATGTGTGTGGGAGAACCGTTGAATCTACCCTCTTCTAGGAAACACAATGAAGCCACCGCCCTGACATGCATGACCTTACTTCTCTTGCTCATGTCGATGGTCCCATTATCTGTTGTGGGAGTGGGAACATCATTCCTCTTTGACTCCAATACTCTGAGCCATAACTTAGCTCCAAACGCTCAATCTCTTGGTTCGCAGGCTGGCCCCCAAGAAGAATGGGTGTTCGAAACTCACGGGCGAGTTTCATATCCTCCAACAGTATACGACATAGACGATGATGGGACACTTGAGGTCTTTATCGGAAGCAAAGATCGGAACTTCTACGCCCTTTCTTCGAATGGTTCACTACTCTGGAACTACACCACTGACCCGGTGCCGACCATTGAGGGGGTTTCAACTATGGCCACAATAGCGGACGTCAATGGTGATGGTGATTTTGAAGTTCTCTTTGGAGCAAGTGACGGATATCTCTACTGTCTGGATGCAGAGAATGGCAATCTACTGTGGCGATACAAGACCAACAAGTGGGTTGATAGCTCGAGTCCTGCAGTAGCATGGCTAGGCAGTTCTAACGAAGCAGTAGTGCTTTTTGGGGCTCAAGAGGGGCTCTTCTGTCTGTATGGTAGAAATGGTAGTCTTAGATGGAACTACACCACCGAGTACCCTGTATGCAGTTCACCTGCAGTGGGTGATGTGGACAATGATGGGCGCCTAGAGGTGGTCTTTGGTTCCAATGAGGATCTGATTCGTAGTCTGAGTCTTGACACAGGTACAGAGGAGTGGGCAACATTGCTAAGAGGTGGGAACTCAGTTGTATGGTCGAATCCTGCGATGGTGGATGTGGATGGGGACGGCATTATGGAGATATTTGTGACGACACTCGCAGGCCAGTTCTACTCTCTTCAGGGTGACGATGGGGAGAAGAGTTTGATTGCAACTTTCTGGTATGCAGAATCATCACCGGTGGTCGTAGACATCAATGGCGATGGTCACATGGAAGTCTTGGTCGTGGAGTGGCATGGGAACCTGAACTGTTACGATGCACAAACTTTTACTCTCATATGGACAAGTATTATCGAGGACTACGTGATATCAGCACCTGCTGTGGCAGATGTGGACCTAGATGGTCATCTAGAGGTAATAGTGGGAACGACGCTGGGTGCTCATAAGAAGCTTTTTTCCTTTGATGGAGCCAGTGGAACTCTTGAGTGGTTTCTCAACATTGAAGCAACATCTTTCTCTTCGCCATTGGTTGCGGATATTGACCTTGATGGCGATCAAGAGATTGTAGTGGGGTCGGGCAATGATACCTTGTGTGTCAGTGTTGGAAAGACCAACGATTATGCTTATGTATGGCCCTGGCTGGGAGACAGGGGGGGTGCGGGAACCACAGGTAACTGGACAGACTCAGATGGCGACGGCTTGACCGATACATATGAGGAGTTTGTGGGTTCGAATCCCCACATAGACGACTCGGACAGTGATGGACTCGCAGACGCATGTGAATTTGCCTATTCGACCGACCCCAATGATGCCGATACCGATGGTGACGGGATTCCAGATGGATGGGAGGTGTTCTATGGATTGAATCCATTAATGCCTGCAGATGCTGCTTTCGATATCGACGGTGACAGTCTCAGCAATATTCAGGAATACGAGTATGGGACTAATCCCCTGATGTCAGACACTGACACCGACGGTTTATCTGATGATGAAGAGATATACAGTCATGAAACAGACCCCCTCAACAACGACACCGACAATGATGCTCTGTCAGATGGGCAGGAGGTGCTTAATTACGGCACGGACCCCCTCAACAACGACACCGACAATGATGCTCTGTTGGATGGACAGGAGGTCCTTGACTATGGCACAGACCCCCTCAATAGCGATACAGATGGTGATGGTTTCCTTGACGGCTGGGAGATAGCCAATGGATGTGACCCACTAACGCCTGACGCCTGGTGCGGTTTCCTCGTCCAAAATCTTGTTTTGATTGTCGTAGTTCTGGGTATCGGCTCTGTCTTCGTTTTGACTCTCTGCTTCCGCTTTAATTGGTACAATCCAAGAAGCCACATAGAGGGCGCACAAGATACATTCCCGAGTAAAGCATGCCTTTGAGCCCAGACTTCGGCTAGAATGGGAGTGCAATCATTCCAAAAGTAGCCCAATTAGAAGCGGAGTGAAACACTCCAGACTAAACATGAGCTGGCTGATGTGTACTGGCAGATTGATGGTTGCAGCGGCAGAGTAGTAGTTTGGTCCTTGAGAGGGGCACAATCAGACCAGTCTTAGGTCATGTTTCAGGAAAATCGTCTGAACAACGTCGGGAGAATGCTGATCAACCAGCTTCTCGTCATAGTCTTGTGGCACAGACATCGAACACTACATTACTTCTTGGACTTGCGTCCGAGTTGATGAAGTGTCTTTCTCCAGTCAGACCCTTGGACCTCTTTGGCGTCCAAGACAACCGCTTCACTTCCAACTCTGAACCGATGGCATAGTTCCTCTTTCTCTATGGCCCGGATAATCCCCAGTATCGTCGAATTCACTGCTTCGATGTAGGAACCCATCGAGCCGGTGCTATTAGCAACGAAAATGATATTGAGTTATCTTGGCCGTTCAGACATCTAGCATCATCTATTGCACGAGATAGTGCAGGAAATTCTAGGTTAAGGTAATGGCAATAACCCTGCGTGTGATATATCCCCCTAAGCAATGCTTTATGAGAGAGTAGCTATCTCAAAGCGGTAACGTGGTGGAGAATCGATGAAAGTACTGAAAGACCCGTCTATGCGCGACTTCATCTATGTGCACCTTCTCTTTGCGGCAGTGGCTGCAGCAGTTCTTCTCACCCCAGCCATGGCTGGAATTAGTGCACGAATGCTTGTAGTGGTTATCGCGTACAATGTAATGATACCACTTGTAGCATTACAACGGGGTCACACGGAATGGATCAGAATCTGGCTTTTCGCATTCGCACTAAGCATTCTCCAAATTTGGCCTAATTGGTACCTGTCTGCCGAGCTTGGTATTCTCGCATTCCCAGATGATGGCTTTCTCATGATTGGAACTGTTCCAGCCTATATGGCAGGACTCTGGGCGATTCCCCTGTTCACTATCATATACGTTGGTCAGTTCGTTCAGAAACGATGGGCTGACAAATGGGTTCTTGCCATTATCGGTGCATTAACTCTCGTGATTTTCGGAGCCTCCGAAGCCACCATGTGGATATTTCCATTGTGGTACGCCGTAGGGGTGGCGATGATTGGCCATGTAGCAGTCTATATCATTGTCCCGGAAATAATTCTTGGGCTCTCTACCTACATCACCTATGACGTAATCCGAGATCGCCCCCTGTGGATGATAGCCATTGCAGCGGTCCTTGTGATGGTACTCTATCTCGGATGCGCCGTTCTCTCCTTCTTCATGATAGAGCGCGTACTGCTGGGAGCCTAGGAATCAGACAGCCACGCGTCCGAGAACTTGCTTATGGCAAGGCTTATCGGACACGCACACTAAATTCCTGCCATCAGAATAGCGGCTGGGAATGAGAAATGGAGTTTCCAGAAGGTCTTAGATTCAACGACAACGAGAAGGTGCGAGAAAAGATTGTCTCGTTCATCAGGAATTACGTTCAGAAAGCGGGCGTAAACGGTGTGACCCTCGGGCTTAGTGGAGGAATAGATTCAGCACTCGTCGCCACTCTGGCCGCTCAGGCAATTGAACCATCCCGCGTACATTGTATTCTGATGCCGGTTGACGCCAAAAATGACCAGCACGTCAGTGACGCCAAAGAAATTGCTGAGTCATTGGAAATCAATTGCGAGATGTTCGAGCTGAAAAACGTCATCGAGGCCTTCGACCCGCTGAAACTTGAAAAGGTCGCTTTCGGTAACTTGATGGCAAGAGTTCGGATGGTGGTCTGGTATGCAAAGGCCAATCAGAACAATCTGCTTGTTCTGGGAACGGGAAACAAGAGCGAGTTGATGGTAGGTTACTTCACCAAGTACGGGGACGGGGGGGCTGATATTCTACCCATAGCAGACCTGTACAAGGTCAATGTGCGTGACCTCGCCAGGCATGTTGAAGTTCCAGAGCATATAGTCACCAAGGTTCCATCTGCAGGGCTTTGGGCAGGACAGACAGATGAGGGAGAGATTGGTGTCACCTATGACGAGATAGACACAATTCTGTTCCTTCACATCGAGAGAGGATACAGTCCCGATAAGATCAAGGCTTACGGTGTTGACTCAAGCAAGGTGGATCGTGTCTTAGGGATGATGGCGAGGTCTCAACACAAGAGAGATTCACTTCCCCGGCCCGTTATGGCAAGACACCTCTAGGAGCATTCCTGCAATTACGTAATGTGTTAGGACAACGAACTGAAAGAAGTAACTACTAAGCACGGATGAGTTTGACCCTTCTTCACGACCGGATTAGCAATAATTGGGGAGAACTTGGGAAGTTGGCTGCTAGATGGGTACACACTCCACCTGATGGCCGATGAGTCTCTCAAACTGATGCTATTCCAAGTGGATCTGGATGTAACTATCAACCCCGTATTTCAACTTGAATTCATCAATCCAGTCGTGATGACGTCCGGATTCATCAATCGCGTGGACAACCTGCTGAACAGTCACCCTTCCGATATCGGTGGCATGTTCAGCTGGAACAGATTCCATGAGAAACGGCCACAAGCCGGACTCCTTGCTGTTCTTCGAAGTCTTCACAAACACAGGGCTCCTCTCGTCGTGAAGGAGCATGAAACAGCCCTCCTTTTTGAGCGAGAGCAGCACCTCCCTGAAGAACTGGTAATAGTTGGTAAACGGGCAGATGGGTCCGGATGCAAAAACAGTCTCCCCGAAACAGAACTCGTTCATTATCTCCCAATATTTTCGTCCAATGTGGTGAAGGTAGCAGTGTCAAGCCCATACACGATAGGATTCCTCCCATCACAGTCACCGAGTGAAAAGACAGAACAACCACCAAATTCCGGTTCCGTGAATTTCGCCTCGACAAAGATTCTTTCGGTTTCCCCGGATATGACCAGATCAACCGATGTAGGTTGCCCTGAATCTTCGTTGAAAACCGTCCTGTCGTCATATTCAAATTCAGCGGTGACTTTCCCTGTTGGCCATGCTATTCCGGCCCGTTCGATAGCAACGCGTAGTGGTTCGAGGTCTTTTCTGACAATAGAGGGTCCCACAAGATTGAAGATCATTGCCTGGCTGCTAAGGCCGTGATGAAGATACTTGTGAAGGGGAAAAGATTCCTTACCTAATTTCCGCTCATTTTCTTGCTGGATGTACTCGGCTACGTCAGCGCAAATGATATTGTGCGGCCAGTTGTCAAGGGATTTGAGGCAGTAACCCCATCTCGCATGCGTGGCCAATCCTTTCTTGGAAAACCATTTTTTTGCAGCATCTCGCAGTTCACGCTCAAACGCCTTGTAACGCTTGAATGGCCATGTTCGAGCCAACTGCCTGCTGTTCTTTTCATTCATACTTGTCCCTCCTTGACTGCTTCTAATGCCATGTATCTAAACCGTTGGTCATTAGGTTTCGAGTATTCCTTCCAATCCATAGGATATTTGCGGTGTAAGATGATTGGTCCCTTCTTGGGGGATGTATATTCATTCATATCGTCATCGGGAACATTGCTGCTATTACCCAACTAAATAGAAGAGCATTGACCATTGGCCCCAGATAGTGATGACCGGTCAGATGATGACCCCACACGATGAAGACTGTGGTTATGACAAACCAAGGTGCGAAGGCATAGAAGAATAGGAATGAGAAGCCAATCATACCTGGCAGAAGAGGCAGTCCTGTGATCAGACCAAAGCCATATTGCATTATGAGCAGTATGAAGTACGGACCGCACTTGATGAGAATTGCTTTCAGTGTCCAACCAGTTTGTGCACGACTCCAAGTATCTCGGGTTTTGGTTCGCATCACTCCAATCAACCACTTGCTCTCAACAATGAAGTAGACAAAGAGTGCCACGAAATAAATGGGGGCAGTTAATGCTCGTGGCCCGGTCAGGTCATTGAACCCTGGCAGGAAACAGCGGAAATCAAGCGCTAATCCAATGTCAACGAATAAAGTCCAACCATATACCCAGAGCATTGCGATAAATGCTAGTAGGAATGTCTTCATCAATCTATTAACAAGTACTGAACTAGTTTCTGTTTCGTCGCTACTTTCAAGAGCCAATCCCGGACGGAAACGTAGAATCAGATACAGAACTACAAAGGCGATTAAACCACTGCCCAAGACCCAAGAGATGACCCCAAGTCCATACCTCTGAGGAAATGGAATCACAAAATCAAGAAACATGCCAACCCCCAGCAACGGGAAGAATGTTCCCAACCCAATCAGCGCATAGACTGCGCCCATTCCCAAGAATGTTTTATTGCTGGCTGCAGATTCAGTCGAGGGTCGTTTCCTAATATCCTGAAAGATTGGTAGTCCCGCAAGAATAGCAAGAAGAGGGAATATTGAGAGAGTTACTCCAAGTATAGAGATGAAGCCACCGACAAGCCAGATTTGGAAAATAAGGTCTGTGCTGGGGATCCAATGCGAATCCTCCTCGCCGCCCTTGAGACTGTTTTTCATCCACTCTACGCTCTCTGATACAATCACAGCGTCAACTGTTTCGAACAGATGGTTAGTCCTTGGAAAAATAGCCCTACGAGCTGTACCATCCTCAAAGTCGCCATACGTGACTCCTGCTTCGATATCCGTGAAACCAAAGGATGCCTCCAGTAAGGTCAGATTGCTTGGGTACGAGGAGAGAGAATCGAATGACCCTGTAGCAACAAGCAGATTGGGTATATAGCTCGCACTGCTTGAAACCCAGGCTCCCACAAGCACGAGAGCATCAACAATCACTGATGATTCCTCGATGGCGGCCCAGGATATACCGCCACCCATACTGTGGCCTATAAGCCCAATTGATGAGCTGTTAACATAGTCCAAATCAGCAAGATACTCTAGGGCAGCCGCCCCACTTCCTGAGCCAGCATCACTGTTACCATGACCATTCGCGTCAATTGTGAGTGTAACGAAGCCCCGTCGGGCCAGTTCGATACCAAACGCCATCAGCCACTCCTTGCATTGAATCACGCCATGAATCACGACCACTCCTGGAAGGGGATCCGTATCTGTCGCATAGACTGGCACCTGAAGAGTGGCATGGATATTAGAGCCGTCATCTGCTCGGAAGTCGACTTCGGTCACGTTGACAGTGCCAAACCCTGCCTGAGTGACTCCAGCAAGCCCAGTTCCTGACAGCATTATGATGATGCTGAGGACTAGGACAATGTATCTCATTCTTAATTTCATCAAGGACCCTTTTCCTCCTGAATGGCTCTGTCAAGTCCGATATTTATTTCATCCCAGAATCTGTTTTTTCTTACAGGTAGCACCGTTGAGTGGCTGCTCCTTCATGCGATCTTTCGCTGGGTTCATTAGGCCAAGTTTCCAACTATTAGCTGGCTCGATAAATGCAGTTGGTAAAGGTTAATAGAGAATATCGTGAATTTGGGTCTGGTACGGATGCTATTTACAGCAGTCATTACTCGTGAGGAGAAGTTCTACGTATCTCTTGCTCCAGATGTAGATGTCGCAAGTCAGGGAGAAACATTCGAAGAGGCCTACGCGAATCTCAAGGAAGCTTTAGAACTCTATTTTGATGATGAAGATGCAACTATCCCATAATCTTCAATCTTGATTATTTTTCAAGTATCTCTGTATCGCCGCAACAAATTCTGGAGCATCCTCTAGCAAGAGATCTATTGACTCCCATATTATGCTGAAGTCAACATCAAGATATTGATGTACCAGAACATTCCTCATAGCGACTATTTGCTGTAGATTCGAAGATAGGTTGTCTGAAATCACATGGTTTGCTGCAAGAAGTGCGATTGTGCCCCGGTAAGTGTCAGTGATTCCCCAATGTTTCTGAGCTACAATATGACTGCAGATATCTATTATAGACTGTGCAATCGTTTCGATTGCCTTTGCTGTAGATCTCAGACTCTTCCCATCACTTAGAAACTCATTGAACTTCTGCTGCTTGATAGTCTTCAGGAATTCAACTTCTTCTAGAATCATTGCTAACCTTCGTTCGACAACAACTGAATCAAATCCCACATCAACTACCTCCTAATGTGTCCTTGAGAGATCGCTGCTCAAAGTATCTATAATCTGGATAGTAGACGAGTACTTCTTCGATGAAATTTGACCAAGAATCGTCATCCTTGTGGAATATGACGACTCCATCTTTTGCTATGCGGTAGCGCAGAGCCCAGTTGGAATCCTCTAAAAGAACGACATCCACAGAGAGATCTGGTCCTTCCAATCGTGAAATGATTTGAAGCCTAATCTCGAAACGTTGCTTTTCATTTTGAATTGAAGTGCTTACAGCAACATCGAGGTCACTATGCTCAGAGTGATCCCCACGTGCTCTTGAACC
>Ga0209986_10001618_pt1 | contig 21404 bp, 19 predicted proteins | sample BlataG_FD_183168 | JGI IMG/M metagenome (GOLD analysis project Ga0209986, IMG submission 183168) | Deep subsurface microbial communities from Black Sea to uncover new lineages of life (NeLLi) - Black_00105 metaG (SPAdes) (version 2) | ecosystem: Environmental > Aquatic > Marine > Oceanic >... | reverse complement strand
GTTCCTATGCCTCCCTTGTAGCCGAAGCACATGGTTCCTGTGCCTGCACCGACCGAGCCCTCCTCCACAGGCCCTGATAAAGCCTTCTTTATTGCCTCTATCACATGAGCTTCTTTCACATGCCTTCCGCGGATATCGTTCAGGTAACCGTCGTTTGTCTCTCCGACAACAGCGTTTACAGAGCCTGCCCTCTCGTTCCCCGGGAGAGACAGCGTGTAGTCTATGAGTGCATTGGCTGCAGTGGGGACACTCAGGGTGTTTGTCAGAATAATGGGTGTTTCTATGTTTCCAAGCTCTTCCACCTGTGTGTATCCCATAAGCTTCCCAAAGCCGTTTCCAACATAGATTCCAGCAGGCACTTTCTCCTGGAGGATATTGCCTCCATGGGGGAGTATGGCTGTGACTCCTGTGCGGATGTTATTGCCTTTAATGAGAGTAACATGCCCGACTTTGACTGAGGCGACATCGGTTATGGCATTTAAGGGGCCCGGCTTTAGTATTCCTGTTTTAATGCCGAATTCCCTTAAACGAGGTCTTTCTTTTGATGAAAGCAGTGCAAGGCCGAACACAAAGAATGTGATTAAGATAAAAGCTATATTCTTCATTTTCCCTTATCCTTAAAAAAAAGTGATAAAAAGTGAGAATATGATGTTATTTTATACGTCTTTAAAAAGCAAGAGGATACAAGAAGATACAGTAAATTTTGCTAATTTGTTTCCATATTTCTGCAAATTCCGTAGATACAATATTCAATTATTAGGTATTATGGCCCCAGAATTAAAGAATTAATGCCTCATTAGATAGAGGGATTTAATTAACTTCTTTTCTCAAAATAAAAACCAATTGAGACATATTAATGTGACATAATGTGACATTTTCTTGAAAATCCTTGACATATACTCCTTAGGTACATACTTTTTAATTGAGTTATTGAAGATGTGGAAAATTTAAAATTCCAGAATATTTACCTTGCTAAGTACTCATTTTTACGTTGGATCCAAAAAAAAGAGGAGATTAAAATTTTTGTGATTAAATACATATCACCTTTTATTACACAAAAGGAGGCCTGTTATGCAGCTTGATATGCACTATTATTCAATCTATTATCTATGCCTGGCCTCTGGGCATAATCCTGAAAATTCTTATAAAATTGCCTACAGTTCTCAATACGTAGATGATGCAAGAGAAAGCAGAAAAATTATATTGGAAGACTTAAGAGGAGAAAGACGGACTTTCGATCCAATCTGCACCCAGCATATGTCGCTGCAAGGGTTTGGAGAAGAAGTTGCTGAGAAAGTCTATTTCCCTTTTCATTTTGTCCCGGCCTTGCATGGGGATTGCCCCGAGGAAAAGACAATCACACTCAAGTTTGATGAAAATGAAACACTAAAGAAGACATTTGATACTGCATTTGACAGCGGAGATGTTTTCCGTATTGGTATTGCTCTTCATGCTTTTGCGGACAGTTATTCACACAAGAATTTCTCAGGGGAGTGGTCAACAGTAAATGAAATACATCGAATGAAGTGTGTGCTTCGCCGGAGAGTTATGCCGTCGAATATAATTATATCTCTGTGTATCTTAATATGGGAATATCTAAAACGCTTCTTGCGTTGGTTATTTACTCGGTATGCCCCAGAAGTCGGACATCTCAGAGCCTATAAAGTACCAGACTACCCCCATGCAGTGTGGCGTTATAGAAATTTCGACTGGAAATCAATAAAAAGCTCAAATCCCGATAATTATATTAACTGTGGGATAGAAATTTTCAAACAGCTGAGAAAACTCAGTTTACGAGAAAGAGATCCTTTATATGATGAAGAAGTATTATTAACGCTTAGCCGCATTATTCATACCTCAGGTCTGAAGGGCCGCCGTATACGCAATTGGAGGAAGCACATAAAGCAGCTTTCAGAGAAAGAAGGCTTTCCTACTATACCTGAAGAGCATTATTACTATAATTCTTCCAGATTATGGAAACAAATTGCTTTCGATAAAAAGCTGAAATCAAAAAAAGAAATTCGGCCAAAACCTGGCCAATATTTCAAAATAAATAGGATCTTTAAAGACTTTAAAAAATCTCCCCTCTACTGTTACCATAAAGCGGCCAGACAGCAGAGAATCCACGTTCTCGAATTCATCGAAGAAGAATTGCCAAGAGTTTTCCTATCATTAGAAGAGACAAGAAAAAAAGTGATTTTAAGTGATGCTCTCTAGCAGCGGCGGGTGTCATATTTTATACCTACGAAAACGAGGATTTTCCAGAGGTAAGTAAAAGTAAATTTAAAAAAACGTGTAGTTACTTTATTATCAACAATTTGGGCGGTTAGCTCAGTTGGGAGAGCGCAGCGTTCGCAAGTCTATGGCTCAGGGGATTCGTAAGACATTGATATTGCCAGAAATATCAATATTATCAGCGACTTACATTTAGTCCTTCTTTCAATCCTAATACCATATTTTCAGTTATTTTCAGTCAATTTTGTCACTTATTTGTCACACGGGGAGAGGTCTATCTAAAATTGTATTTGGAGGGCAAGATGAGCAGATTAGATAAATTAAGTACAAGAGCGCTTATCAGATTATGGATTGAAGCAGATAACCGTAAAAAGTTGCTTTATTTCCAAAGTTTAAACCCTAAAGGAGGACATTACACTCGAGAACAGAAGGAATATACGATTGAAAAAGCTAAGTCTATAGGGATTCGAGCTACCTCTCGGCTCCTTCATCTAACAAGAAGGACAATTCAAAGGTGGTTAAGGTCATATGGAATAACTGTTAAAAGATGCCCGGCGTGGGTTTACGACTGGGCTTACTGGAGAGGAAAAAGAAGGGAGAAATGGGAAAGAATAATGTTATATAGAAAATGACGCCACTTAAAAAGGGAATGTCTGATAAAAGTACCGGTCTTACAAACCGGGTGTCACTGGTTCGAATCCAGTACCGCCCACCAGAGATTTTTCGCTTATTTCAGGGGAAAATGGGCATTCCCGATTAGTTTTTCTTTCAGTCCTATTACCATAATTTTAGCGTAAATCAACATTTTTTGTGACATATGTGACATGGGAAGAAGTGTGTATTTGTTTTTTTTGCAATTAATAGCTAAAAGGAGGCACAATACAGATTCACTTGTATGCTAGTAATTAAATTCCTTCAAATACACACCCATATCCCCTAAAGAGAGAATTGTCACGAGATAAGCTGGTCTTTGACATGTGATGCTGATTGAGCATTTGTATAAAAAAATTTCTTACGAAGAGGATTCCTCAGCCTTAGCACCTCTAGCTATTTGCTTTCACAGATGATTACAACTAGTTGATTTAATCTGTTTAATTTGTTTCAATAAATAACCGGGGATATCGTTGGCATTTTTCACTCAAAACCTTAAAAAAGGCCCCGATACTGGATTCAATAATTTCAATGAATATTAATGTAGAACTCAAAGGGAAAAATAATTTGTAATATTGAAATCGTTTTAGATAGATATTTATGAGTGAGCCTAAATTTCATATGTTAAATAAAAGGATTATAAAATGAAGAAGATTATAACAATTGCAGGTGCTGGAATCGCTGGAATGACTGCCGCAATCAATTTAGCAAAAGTTGGTTTTGAAGTTGAAATCATAGAAAAGTGTTCAGAAGTAGGTGCTCGTTTCGATAGAGACTTCCAATTTTTTGAGAATTGGAATCAAGAAGAAGATGTGCTCGATGCTCTTAAAAAAATGAATATAGAAATAAATTTCCCAATCATCCCCATACAGGATGGAAGAGTATATGATTATAAATACCATGAATATGAATTCCATCACAACGAACCACAAATGTACCTGGTAAAACGAGGTCAATTCCAATATTGCCTCGATTTTTATCTAAAGGAGCAAGCAGTAAAAGCTGGCGTTAAATTTAGATTTAAGGAAAAAGCTGAACTTGATAATGTTGATATAATTGCGACAGGCCCTAGTTATGAAGAATCACTTGTGTACGTAAAGGGAGTGCGGTTCAAAACAGATATTGACTATGAGATTCGAGTTATATTTGATTCAAATATTGCTCCAAATGTTTATGCATATATGGTTGCTTATGAAAAGGCTGGGCTAATATGTACTGCTTACACAAAAGAATATAACTACAAAAAATCTGGATTAAGGTATGTCGAGGACGCGATTAAAGCATTCCAGAACACTGGTTCTTTTGAAATGACAAATAAAATTTATTTTAACAATTATGGTATAAGTCCGTTAATTAAAGCTCACAGCAAAATTGTTATAGGAGAAGCAGCAGGCTTTCAGGATGTAAATTGGGGTTTCGGAATGCGGTTAGCTGTGATTTCGGGTTATCTTGCTTCTCGGTCTATCATTGAAAACAAAAATTATTGGGACTTAGTTAATAAAGATATTTTACCTTATATTGCCACAACGACATTTAATCGATTCATTTTTGAAAAATTTGGCAAACTCTCATCATTACTTATACTTAAAGGCCTCGCCATAAGTGGTGATCCTGTTAAAGTCATTACTAGATTTTATAGGCCTTCTCTATTCAAAAGGTGTTTATTCAAGTTTTTAGATGGATATTATAAGAAGCGTCAAAAATCCAATATAAAATACAAGGGATAAAATGGATGAAAATAGAATCAAGATGGTTATTAAAGAAGAAACGGAAAATATAGATCTAATTCAAACTTTTCTTGAAAAAATAATTAAGTGGGTGAAATTACCATATTATATTAGTTGGTTTCTATTTGCTGAAATGTTGTTTTTTGGACACTATATTTTGCTTATTATCACTTCCACATCAGATACATATTTGATATTGAATTTGCTGCTGTCAATTGTGTTTGCTTGGTTTATTATCGAAATAATTTGGACATGTAAACAGTTTGAAAGATTTTTTCCAGTCTTAAAAAACATAATAGATCTTGAGGAGGAAGAAATACGAGAGTGGTATATAAAAAGATTAAAAGTAATTTTCAATTTCAAGAGAATGATGATTACTGGTGTAGTCTCCCTCATTATTTTTGGTATCGTAATATTTAAATTTGTAAATTACGGATATTGGCTTGAGTCAAAAATTGTCCTTTATTACGACTATGTATTCTTGGGAATAACTATAGTAGCAGGCGGAATGTCTCAATATTCTTTTTACAGTTTATCAGTATTTATATTTCGCCTTGCTAAATTACCTTTTAAAAAAATTATTTATACGTATGCAACAACAAGATTAACTAGTATTGGCAGGCTACTGTTAAAAATAGGTGCTGGTGGAATTGCCTTAATTATGGTAGCTACCTTAATGATTTATCTAGGACCATTTGAAGAACACACATATCTTTATTTCTTACTACTCATTTTCCTTATTGGGGCAATATTCTGGTTTTTTATTACTCAATATAAAATTCATCAGATTTTATTGCAACGAAAGAATTCAAGAATCGATGCAATATCAATTTGTTTGGAAAAAGCTATAGAGGAGGCAGTTTCAAATCCAACCTCTGAGAAAATTCAAAAAGTTAATGAATTGAAAGGTCTTTTCATAGAAATCCATAGTATGCCTGTTTGGCCATTCGATTTAAAAACTCTATTTTCATTTCTTGCTACAGTTATAATTCCAATAATTATAATAATTCTTCAGCTAATTTTAAGACAGGAATAAATATTCATAGCCTGTGAATTTTGACTCAGCAAACATTGGCTTACATTCTTGCTAATTTGTGCGGAGTAGCAATAAATTCCATTTTGTTTCAAATTTTTAAGGATGATAATAGAAAAGAATATCTATTAAAATTCTCTCTCAGTCCAATTACTATAATTTCAGCGTAAATCAACAATTTTTGTTACATATCTGTGACATGGAATTAACGGAAAGATCTGTCTTTAAGTGGGACACATGACTCTGGATCATGGAATCGGGGTTCGAATCCCTGCTTCCCAGCCACTCTGATAATGCTGATTTTCCCTGGAAATTTTCATTTTTGTCTTTCAACCGTGCTATCATAGCTTCAGCGTTAGTAAGTAAAATTTGTCACGTATTTGTCACATGGGAAGATATCTATCTAATACTATATTTGGAGGATTAAATGAATAGGTTAGACAAATTAAGTACAAGAGCGCTAATCAGATTGTGGATCGCGGCAGAGAATCGTAAACAACTTTCTTACTTTAAAAGTTTAAATCCGATAGGAGGACATTACACTCAAAAACAGAAAGAATATGCGATTGAAAAAGCTAATGCTATAGGGGTCCGTGCTGCCTCTCGGCTTCTTCATCTACCAATAAGGACAATTCAGAGGTGGTTGAGGGAAAAAGGTATTACAGTAAAGAGGTGTCCAGATTGGATTTATGATTGGGCTTATCGGAGGAAAAAAAGAAGGGAGAAATTTAAGTTTTATTGATAAATGTCGCCATTTAAAAAAGGAAAGCCTATTCTAGGATAGAGCGATGGACTCTGGATCTGTAGGTCGCAGGTTCGAATCCTGCTAGGCGCGCCAGTTTTTCCCTTAAAATCAACAATTTATATTCAATCCTATTCTATCATTTTCCATTATTTTCAATCCATATATGGCACAAAAGTGGCACAAGAGAGAGGGTATGGGAATTTTGCATCTTTGAGGGCAGATACCATATTGGTCCTTCCTCATGATATTTCCACGATTACCTGAAACTTGAAACGAGGAGTATAAAATTTCCCATGTTTCGAAGACATCATCAGCCTCCTATCAATGGCTCTTATCCCTTCCGATGATGCCTATTATATCACGAAAAAACTAGCACTCTAGTTGGTAACAATTTTGGGGATCAGTACGTAAATATAGAAAGAAAAATCACTTAATAAACCTTTCTCAGAATATTCCAGAAAGGCTTTTTTTTAGCGAAATTTTCTTGTAGATGACGTCTATATGGCTTTTTTTTAAAAAAAACAATGTTTCATAAATAGTAAGACATTACTGACTGCACATCCAATTTTAAATGCTTCAATAGAGGGCATAGAGCGGAATAATATGTGTATTCTATGTTGTTTTAGTTAATCCTTCCTCAAGATATCTTCAAAAAAATTTCATGAGATTTTTCTTATTCTATGTATAGAATTTAATCAGGACTTTTGGTAATATTTAATCTGAAAGAATAAAAGGAGATTTATTACTCCCCTTAACTTTTTGACATCAATTTTTTCATGTGTTAGAAGCAAAATTCAGGAAATTAAAAACAACTTAAGGTAAGAGAATATAAATATATTTTATTTTCGATATTAAGTGTAATAAAAAAATGTCGTAGAGAGGAAAACTAATTATAATTTGAGAATTTCATGCAAATTTATAGTTTTTAAGAAATTTGAAAAGAATAGAAGCTTTATTTTAAATTTATTTAACTTCAAATATCATTAGAATTGTGTTATTTTATTAGAACAGCATTTAAGGTAATCCGACCAAAAGACAATGATGTTTGAAATAAAATTAATAAATAGTCAGGATCTTTACTTTTATGGAGGATGGTAATGACTAGAAAAAGCCTGATTGGAATAGCCGCAATTCTAATTGTTATCTTGGTATTAATTGTATATTTCTTCTATAGAATTCCTCCCGAGCAAATCATAACAGTGAGGATTGGCTATTTAAACATTGTAGCAAGCCTTCCTCTTTTTATAGCTGAGGAAAAAGGATTCCTTGAAGAAGAAGATATTAAATATAAATCCATTCCTATTGCTTCAAGTAATCAATTAGTAGATGCTATAGTTGCGGGGAATATAGATTGTTTCATAGAGTCTTCTGCTGTTCCTGTATTGGCAGTAGAACTCCAATCTCCAGGAAAAATGAAAGTTTTCTCGGTAAGCGAAATAACTATGCAAACTCCCTTTGACGCTTTATTAGTAAAAAAAGATTCTCCCATAAAAGATTTATTTAACCTTGAGGAAAAAAAAATTGGAGTGTTTCCAGGATCTACTGCAACAAATCTTCTGAAAAAGTATCTTACTGACAGAAGTATTGATGTTTCAAAAATCTTATTTATTCCTATGCTACCGGCAAATCATCTTCTAGCGCTTCTTGAAGGTTCAGTTGATGTAATTCATGCTTATGAGCCCACGATTGCTATTGCATTATCAGATGGCAATGTTCGGAAGTTATATGGTTCTATCTACGCTGAAATGCTTTCACCTAATCCCCAAGGAGTTGCAGTGATGAGCACTTCTTTCATGCAAAAGGATCCTAAAATTGCAGCTGATATCATACGTGCTCTTGAGCGTGCAATGATCTTTATGAAGGAAAATGACTCTAAATCCCGTCAGATTCTGGCAAACAGAATGAAGCTATCAAAAGAGGCTGTGAGCCGTTGCGTTTTTTTATATATGCTTCCTCACCAACAAATCAATAATATAGTCTTCCAACGCTATGCCGATATGCTGACCGAACTCAGAGAACTTGAAGATTATGTAAAAATTGATGACCTCATTTATCATTAACTTATTAAATTTCTATGAAGAATTCTTAGGATCATATTTATGTTACTAGTTGATGTAAAAGAAACTTCAAAGTCATTTAGGTCAACCACTTCAGAAGGCGAAGATCTTCTTGTTGTAGACAAGTTTTCTTTAAAACTCGTCGAGGGTGAACTGGTGACAATTTTTGGCCCCAACGGATGTGGCAAAACCACAATTTTGAATATTCTTGCTGGTACACTAAAGTCTGATTCAGGTGAAATTCTCTGGAATACAGAGAATCGCAACACGATGCCTGTGGGATATGTATTTCAGAATTATTCGGATACATTGTTTCCATGGCGAACTGTTAGAGCAAATATTGCCTTTCCACTTGAGATACGAGAGTACAAAAAGGAAAAGAGAATTGAGCAGATCGATAAGCGAATGGAGCAATTTGGGCTAATTGAACATGCTGACAAATATATTTATGAGCTTTCGGGAGGTCTTAAACAGTTAGTTGCCATTGCAAGAGCTACAGTGTATGATCCCCATCTTCTTTTGCTAGATGAACCTTTTTCTGCACTTGACTATTCAATTTCTAGGATGCTTTGGGTTCGCTTCCGTGATTTTTGGACTGATCTCAAGGTAACGACTGTATTTGTGTCTCATAATGTTGATGAAGCATTATTTATAGGGGATAGGGTTTGTGTGTTATCGCCTCGTCCCACTAAGGTTATTTCCGAGATTGAAGTGCCATTTGGAAAAAGCCGAAGTCTTGACTTGCTTAGTTCCCAAGAATTCTTCACTCTTCGTACGAAGGTCCTCGATGCTTTTGAAAAAGGGAAAAAATATGAGACGGCTAGTTAAAGTAATTCTTCCCGTAGGATTGTTAGTGCTATGGGCACTTTTAACAGGTTTAAGGCTAGTCGATCCGATATTTCTTCCAACACCTTGGACGGTGGCTAAAAGTTTATTCAATGGCCTTGTCTCCGGAAATTTAGTTCTTGACATGTTAGTTACAATTGGCCGTTCTCTTACTGGTTTCGGACTTGCAGCAGTAATCGGGGTGCCGCTTGGTCTGTTGGTTGGGCGTATACGAATATTAGCTCAGGCTACTCAACCCACTATCGATTTTTTCCGGTCCATACCTGCTACTGCATTGTTTCCCCTTTTCTTATTCTTTTTTGGAATAGGAGATAGGGCGAAAATATCGATTGTGATATATGCGTGTTCATTAATAATTCTTGTTAATACCGCTTATGGTGCGCGTCAGGTTAAAAAACATCGAATTCTTTGTGCCCAAGTGATGGGAGCGAATCGCTGGGAGGTATTTTGGAAAATAATTGTTCCTGAATCCGCACCTGGAATTTTTGCTGGTCTCAGAATCGCGCTTTCCCTGTCGTTTGTTTTAATAATTGTGACTGAGATGTTTATTGGAACAACAATAGGACTTGGATACCAAATAACAAATGCTCAAATGGTTTATCGCATTCCTGACATGTATGCAGGTATCGTTTTAGCAGGAATTGTTGGATATCTAGCAAATTGGAGTATGCTTAAGATTGAGCATCGGCTACTTCATTGGGTTGGCCAATAAAAATGAGCGAATAATTATTATGACAATAAGTGATCTTGGTTGCCCTGCATGGATTGTAGAATCCATGGATTTCCCTGTTTTTCTTGATATGACTTTTCAATCCAACTTTGGAGAGATATGGCTATATAACAACGACCTTCAAATGCTTATCAAAGATAAAGCGTTTAGAGAACTTTATCTATCACGAATTGCAAACATTCTGAGTAAGAATATTGATGCAGTAAAAATCCTCGTGAGTAAAGAACATGAACATAAAATATTCCCTACCAGAAAAACCAGACGCCATTCTGAATTGATTAGAAACCTGAGACAGATTGCAAAGCTTCCTGATGGGAAAAAACGCCTTATGACTTTCTATTTCGGAAAAATATCAGATGCTAAGATTCCAAAAATTCTTAAGGAAATATCTAATTCTAATATAGATACATGGGTATTTTATACAATACGAAATACTTTAGATCCAACTCCAGGTATTGTAATGGTACGTCATAATGTCTTTCCATTTCATGTTCGAGGAGAAAGAGAAATGTTTGCAATTGTATGGCAATTAAGAGAACAGAAACATATTCAGAAGTTGCTGAAAGAGGCATTTGAGAGTGTTTTCAATAGCAAAAAAAATTTTTCCTATATTGATGTAAAAAGCATCAATCCATTCCGTTTTAGACTTACGAAAGGATGGTCAGAGTTAACTGCCAAAAAACTTGAAGAACGTAAAAAGGAGTTATCTGATGGTCTGGCATTTGGAGATTCTGTAGATGTTGCAGTCCTTTCTTCTCAGAGAGAAGAACTTGCGCCATTAGAGAAATTATTGGGATGCGTAGAAGATACGCCTTTAAAATTTGATAGCTATCGATATGCCCTCATCCATAGAGGTACACATGTTAAAAAAGTTCTGTTGGCTGTAATTGGCCAGGGCAATATTGCTGCGGCAACTAGGACTTGGGATGTCATCGATAAATGGAGACCAAAGCAAGTGATTCTTGTTGGCGTAGCAGGAGGTGATCCTTCTGATCCTACTCTGAAACTAGGTGATATAGTAATTGGAGAATCAATTATTGGTTATGAGCATGGGAAAATTGATGCCAGCGGATTCAAACAAAGATCAACTAGATATGATATGAGTCACGAACTCATAAATGAGGCTGAGCGTCTTGCAGAAAATTGGCCAAAGGAAAAGCTAGATGGGTATCTAAGTAAAAGTTATGTACCGCCCAGTGTACATCGATTTGCGATAGCCTCAGGAAGCAAACTCGTTGCAGACCATAAATTCTTCAAAAATGTTCGTGAAATGACAAACGAAAAAATTCATGCAATAGAAATGGAAGGTGATGGAGTAGGCTTTGCATGCCACAATCATGCTTCTAAACCAGAATTACTGGTGGTAAAGAGTATAATGGACAAATCAGATAAGAAAACTCGGGACATAAATAAAAAAAATCGCGAGAGATGGAAAAAATATGCTTGCAGAGTGGCTTCACAGTTTGTCTATGATTTGCTAACTCTATCATAATAAATACATTAGAAAAAGATGAGGAGAGGTATAACATACTTCCTGCCATGTAAACCTGGATCAGTTTATATTAATGTAACAGATAGATGTTTAAATAATTGTCTTTTTTGTATTAAACGAGAAGGCCCGCTATTTTTTGGAAATGATCTTTCTCTTAATGGGCAATACCCAGAACCTATAGAGATCATAAATTGCTTAAAGATGATTCCATTCTGGAACGCAGTTAAAGAAGTAGTTTTTTGTGGAATGGGTGAACCATTACTAAGATATGAATGTGTTATGGAGGTTTGTCAACTAATAAAAGACCAAAGAAAGGATAATGTTAAAATACGAATAGATACATCGGGCCTTTTTTGGGCATATAGAAAAAAGCTTGATATTTTAGATTGGATTGATGTCTTGAGTGTTAGTCTTAATGCAGAAAATGCAGAGAAATATGAGGAATTATGCAGGCCAAAAATTAATATGGCATATGATATTCTTATAAATTTCCTAAAATCTGTAAAGCGTTCTGAAGTCAATCATTATAAACAAAGTTTACATTTTCCTGATGTGTATCTTTCTATTGTTGACACATCTGAGGAAGAATACTTGCCAGCTTCCGGTCGAGAGGGATATCCTAGAGGGGAATTTCCCTCACCAGACTTCGAAAAATGTAATGAAATCGCTAAAAGTTTTAATTGGAGTCTTTTAGTTAAAAAGCTATTCCGCGATAGTCAAGATAAAATATGGAATGAACCTCCTTTTTTTGATTTGTGTGCTCAGGGCAAGCCGCTTGATATGTGTAGAAATTGTTCTTTTAGGCATTAATAATTTAAAAATTGTAGAAAATTTGAATATTAATAATCAGAAATACTTTTTACCTGGATTACATAACAGACCAATTATTGGGTAGGATATAATCAGATTTAAGTTCAAGGCATCAACGAAAAAAGCGAGTTTGGATTAATTATCAGCAAAGCTATATAGAATTACAAGAAATTCCTATTCCCCTGGAAGGACGCTGACCCGGGTATGCCTGAGATTGAGGATGCTAGGGAGAGGGTGGCTGGGCTGAAAGAAACGCCATAGGTTTGACAAAATATTTTCTGATAGATAAATTATATTTAACAACAATTTCAATAAAGGGAGGAAGTAAAAATGGCGACATACATTACACTTCTTAGATTCACCGAAAAAGGCATTGAGAATATAAAAGAAGGTCCCGCTCGACTTGATGCTGCCAAACAAGCTTTTCAAGCTATGGGAGCTGAGTTGAAAGAGTTCTATCTGGTGACAGGTTCATATGATGCGGTTGTCATTGGCGAGGTTCCAGATGATGATACTGTAGCCAAGCTTGCCTTAATGATTGGTTCACAAGGGAACATTCGCACTGAAACCCTTCGTGCTTTTACAGAGGATGAGTACAGGAAGATTATTTCTGGACTTCCGTAAGCAGTTATTTAGAACACTCTATTAAAAACCCCATACATAACCAAGCCAAGTGGAAGCCAGAAACCCAAGAGCCCTGGCCTCCCGAAATTGAAAAAGACAGCAGAGCGATTTACTACCTCATAAGAGAGATGGTTGGGAAGAGAGGCAACTCCTTGTCTTTTCAGACTCTCTTAATTAGAATGAGGACAGGTGTGTCAGTGATAAAGGATTTAACTCTTTATGGACAATATGTGGTTCGCTTGTCATGAATAAAGTTTTTGATGATATTGTTGCCCGCCTTAAACGGCAAGGCCTTGATGAAGCATTGAATCACCTCCAGCGGGCAAAATCAGCATTTGACCGCTCAGAGTGGGAAAGTGCAAATAGTCAGATTCGGTCTTTTCTTGAATCATTATTCAATAACATCGCAACAATACGCCTTAATAGCACTAAGAAAGGCGGAATGGCTCGGAAGGAACTGGAAGACAGAGGTCTTTTGCAGGAGAGAGAAGCTCGGCTAATTCAAGATTTTTTCCCGGTTGCTGGGGATGCAGGCTCACATGCTGGGGTATCAAACTTAGATGAGACAAAGGGTCGATTTCTCGCAGGCTTGGGTGTCGCTTATATAGGGTTGGCTCTTATACCCGAACTAATACGCGTTGAGGATGTCGTTGTCGGGAATTTAACGGCTCCTAAGGGTACCCGTTTGCCAACAGATGGAGAAATGTATACTTCATGCCCAACTTGCAAAGAAAAGCAACTCTTGAATGAGGCAGAGGTATTACGGGATGGTGAAGATACTGTGTATATATGTAAGAATGGGTGTCAACCTATTATAGTCGTTAGCACTCCAGAATCTGAAGCTTGGCCTGGCCGCGGTTATAGAATACGTAACCATGTGATACGCAATGCAGAGGACCTACATCTACCTATAATTGGTGCTACAAAAGGAGTTTTAATCCCAGCTTCACGTGCTGCTTTAAAGAAGAAAAGGCTAAGTTAGTTGGCAACTGAGTTGAGATGGGTAACATCAGTTTAAATGCTTTACTCTGTGTAAATATGCTAAGCGTTATCTTCAGAGCGGTTATTGTATTGAGCCGACTGGAAGCCAAAGACCCTAAAGCCCTGGCCTCCTAGAGATTGAAAAATCGAGTATGATGCCAGATATAGCAAAATAGTTTTTTTTGCATTTAACGCAAAAAAAATGTACTTTTATATACAAAATGGTTATCAATAAACGAGCGAGTTATAAAGGGCTATCCCCTGCCTCAGAACAATCTAGTGCCGCTGGTAAGGGAGCTAGTAAAAAAAGCAATACTAGACCTGAAATTCTCCTCCGGAAAGCAATGTGGAAGGCGGGTCTGCGTTATATTAAGAATGTCGAAGAATTGCCTGGTAAACCTGATATTGTATTCAGAGGGGCTCATTTAGCTATATTCTGTGACGGGGATTTCTGGCATGGCAAAAACTGGGCATCTAGAAAGAAAAAACTCAAACGTGGTTCAAACGCTGATTACTGGATATCAAAAATTGAAAGTAACATTAAAAGAGACAAGAATAATACGCAACAATTGAAACAGCAAGGATGGACAGTTCTTCGTTTTTGGGAATCAGATATATATAATAAAATTGATCAAATTGTCTCATCCATAATTAAAATGATATACTATCAAGATAAATTGTCTGAAGTAAGTGAGTAAGCATAATGGCAGAAGATATAATCGCAGAATCATTATTAAAGGTTTTAAAAGGTTCCAGATGGATAGGCGTTAATCTCGCGCAGGCATATTTAGACCAAATAAAAGGAGTAGAAAAAGATACGATTGCTAGATATCTTTATGAAAGTGGATGCATGACTTTTGCGAGAGCGAAAGAGATACTTCCTAGGATTCAATCATCGGGATTTATCCAATTTATTCCATCCAGAAAGAAACTTGGCTCAGCAGAGAATCCAATTACAAAACTCTTTCCAGCAGCTATTACAGAGCAGAGTTTTTTAATCGAAATTGATTCTTTACGTGCTAAAAGGCCAACCCTAGATTACGAGGATGATCGTTTCTCTGGTCATACATTAGTAGACTTTACTATAACGGAGGAAGAACTCAGACTCCCTGTGAATGTCAAAAACGCAGGGACGAGATTTGAAAATGCCAAACAGCTAGTAGGTCTTGATCCTGATGATTGCGTCCCAATTCCTGTATATAAAGCCTATAATGCTATAGAGAAAGAGCCTAACCTGGTTTATTCGATATCTGTTGACTACTCATTAATTGAAACAATAAATCAAACATTAATTCCCCAATTTAATGAGGAAGAAAAAAGAACATGGAATCTTCTTAACTCTTATTCTGGTACACGAATTCGAGATGCGGAAGATAAATTTGTTTATGGAATGACAATAAAATACTGGGATTTGCTGTATCCCAAAATAAATAAAGCAAATTTTCGTTTAATATCAGCAAGAAAATCAATCCGCATATTACAAAAACACCCTAGACGAACTCCCGGAATAGGATTACGAGCGTGGGGAACAGGGGCAAGTGCAGAGGTTAATGTTCATATATCGGTTTTGGATGAGACTAAATCCTGGAATGAAATATTTGACCGCATTTGTAAGAATGGATTGAAAGATATTATCAGTGCTATTAATCGTAAACGTACCGAAGTCGTTTACGACCCAGAGATTTAAAAGTGAATGTAATAAGTCTTTTTTCTGGATGCGGGGGATTAGATTATGGATTTGAAAAAGCTGGATTTAATGTCTCTTTCTTCAATGATTCTGATAGGTATTCTTGTGAAACATTGAGATTGAATGGTAAGAAGAATGTTTTGGAGGCACCGATAGAGGAAATTTCTATTGAAGACATCAAAAAGACAACAGGTTCGAATCGTGCTGCCTTTGAAATTATCATAGGAGGGCCTCCCTGCCAGCCATTTTCTAAGTCTGCATATTGGAGTAATGGTGATACTCTTCGAATGAAGGACCCGAGAGCTAATACATTAGACCACTATTTCCGATTTGTAGAGGAGCTAAAACCCAAGGTTTTTTTGCTGGAAAACGTTCACGGTATGAACTACAACGGGAAGGAAGAAGGCTTTCAATTCATTCTTAAAAGAATATCCGAAATCAATTCACGTCATAATTTGAATTATGTTCCGTCTTGGACTGTACTGAATGTAGCTGATTACGGCGTTCCTCAACTTCGTGTCCGATTTTTTTTGGTCGCTGAAAGAAATGGTAAGAAATTTGCTTTTCCTGAACCAACTCACATAACACAAGATGGGAATCAACGACTCTTAGATGAATCTAATAAACAAAAATATGTAACAGCATGGGAAGCGATCGGACATATTCCTGAAGACAAAACCCAAAACCTTAAGATTGGGGGGAAATGGGCTGATCTTTTGCCCTCAATACCTGAAGGTGAGAATTATTTATGGCATACAGATCGCAAAGGCGGCTATCCCTTGTTTGGATGGAGAACTAGATATTGGAGTTTCTTGCTTAAACTAGCTAAAGCACAACCTAGTTGGACAATACAAGCTCAACCTGGATCAGCGATAGGCCCTTTTCATTGGAAAAACAGGAAATTGTCATGGCAGGAAATGGCTGCTATTCAGACCTTCCCAAAAGAATTTGTAATTAAAGGACCGAGAACTCAAATTCAAAAACAGATTGGGAATGCTGTTCCCTCTCTTATGGCCGAATCTCTAGCTCGCTCAATAGCTGTACAATTCTTTAACAAAAAATATGATTCTGATTTAATCCTAGCCATTCCTCGCAAGAAGAATATTCCTCCGCCTGAAAAAATAGAACCCGTTCCCCAAAAGCACAATTATCTCATTGGAAATCATGCCCCACACCCTGGAACTGGAAAAGGAGCTAATCACCAAAAAAGGAATAATATAGAATAGAATTTAAGAATATTACGTTCTTATTTCGGATTGATTATTTTAAAATTTTTCAATTGTTCCCCTTTAATTGCAATGATTGAGGCGGCTGGAAGCCGGAAGCTCATGGCCCCGGCTTCCCGATGGTTGAAATGACGGCTGAGCCGGAAGAACGCCTCATTGAGATAGATGGATGAAAGTAAAGGAAATTCTCATAATGAAGTCAAAAACCTGTATATATTGTCAAGCTAAAACCGGCAAAGGTAGGGAACATTGCATTCCTATGGGACTTGGCAGCTTCAAGGGTCATCACATTCTGCGAAACTTGATCTGTAGAGACTGCAATGAAGCAATCTCAAAAGCTGAGGAACAATTTTTAAGAGTAGGGCCTGAAGGTTTCATTAGACAAGTTCTCGGTATTAATGGGAGAAAACATCACGAGAAGACTTCCCCATTTTATCGAGGGAGTTCAGGAGCGCCTCCTATAGAGATTAAGCACCCTTTTCCAAAGACGAAGACAGATGTACTCTGGGAGATATTACCTGGGACTAAGTCACTAAACGCAATTCGCCAAATAGGAGTGTCCACTGAAGATGGAAAGGTAATACAAATTCCCATCTCAAAAAGAGTTACTTCAAAGAAGAGCTTGCTAGAGCTTCTTGAGAAACATGGACTTGAAAAAGCTAAGCCTGTCTACTATTTTACTGATCCAGAAGATAAGGATGACTTCCTAAGCATACTACGGCAAATCTGGCCTGATCTGAAAGTAGAAAACATGCCACCTCCTGAGAAAAAGGAAGGCTTTTATGCCTTAATCAAAGTGACAGTTACTAGCCTATATCACCGCGCTATTGCGAAAATAGGATTTCACTATTTTCTTGCTGTGTCCCAGCCGCGATTCACAGGCACTGAAGCTGAATTTAGTCCCATCCGTTCTTTCATTCGAGATGGAAAAGGCCGACCAGAAGACTTTGTAGCCCAGAACGATATGCCGATTCTAAATGACCTTGATAAAGGCTATACACTCAGCTCATGGGGGCATTTGTTGACCGCAAGAATTGGCAGGAGAGCGATCATGTCTAGGGTGCAGTTCTTTATCGGCCCCGAATATCTTCCACCGATTTTTGATATCAAGCTCGGAGAAAATCCATCCAAGATCATCTATCCAGAACGTTTCGGTCATTTTTACTCGTACTATTCTGAAGGGCACAAAAGTAGTTATGATGGTGAGGTTGAACCATTGAAAATCATAAGGAACATCTATCTGCGAAGGTGATAAATCGACTTAAAAATAGCGGAAAAGCCACTATCGCTCTCGCTCCTAACTCAGGCTGTCTGCCAGAACGATATTCTCTTAGTTGGCCGACGAAAGATACAGCAATATCAGGATTATCCTCCAAGAATTTGAGTGCACTGAGGATGCCCGGAGCAGGCTGGCTGGGGTGAATAGCCAGTAGTTAAAAAATGGGGCCTATTGTATGTATTCAGTAATTAAGAAACTTATTAGGTGTCCCATAGTAAACTTTGACACAAAAGGAGGAAGATAAATAATAGGGTGGTTTTTTGCATTAGCCTTTGTAACAGTTTTATCATACTTATCAGATGTGGGTATTCTTTCATTCTTGCAAAATTTAAAAGTTCCATTCTTCAATGCTTCTATTTTAAGCATTCTAATTTTGTTTTGTATGTTAGGGGTACTTGTAAGATTGCTCTATATGGCGAAAAAAGGGGAAAAAGAATAAACGAGCTTGAGAAACAAGTGAAAACACCTCAAGAAGAAGAGGAATAATTAAATATTCGCCAACATTGTAAGTGGAAAAAAGATTATTGAGCCGACCGGAATCTAAATCCCCTAAAGCCCTAGCTTCCCGAAATAGAAAAAGACAACAGGGCTGAAGAAGCACCTCATAGACAGAGACGAATGAGGGGTAGGGAAATTCTCAAGGAGAGACAAAATAAGGCTATTTGGTTCACCACAATGTTCACCATTAACTAAGCCTAAATCTTCGCTCTATGGGCCTCTTATTGTGTTATTCAGGTAGTTTTAGGTATGGGCTTAAACCTTTTTTGCTAGGTTGTAAAAACCTTTCGATAGCCATATCCCACCTAGGGGAGAATCAGCATAAGATAAGCTACGCTCGGATATGCGATACTGATTGAAAGCATTTATAGATTTGGTTACTAATTAGATTGAAATCATGGCCTAGAATCGAAATGAGGGCTTAGGATTGAAAAGGATTTTAATATGAGATAAGATAGCCGTGCCATAAAGGGGAAGCAAGATGAGGAAATGCAAAATGCTAAAAATGCCAAAGGGTAAACCCTTAATCCCTTTGAGCTCTTGCGTCTATGGAGCTCTGAGAACTTTTTTTGCCGGCGTAATGGTCAGAAGCAACTGCGGGGCTCTGGGAAGAGATTGAAGAGCAGATAAATTTAATGGAGTAGGAAGTATGACAAACATATCGAAAACAAGAGGCTTTCTTTATTGGATGGCAAAGATTTTAGGGGACATAAATGCAGTCCAGAAGGGCAAAGTAGGCAAAAGAATTATTCGCCGGGGAGCAGGTAAAGTTACCGTTAGGCGACATTTGTGAGGCGGTTAAATGATGGAGGTGAATAGAAAATGACACATCGTGAACCAACAGAAGAAGAAAAAAAGATAATAATAGCTCAACATACTCGGGATAGAAAAGTAAGATGTTATGTAAATGACCATCCTATCGAGAATGAAGAAGATATAGAATTTCATCACATTAAACCATTTTCGGAAGAGGGAAAGACAGAGATTTCAAATTTGGCACCAGTATGTAAAGAACATCACAGAAGAATACGCATATTATCAATTACCGAATTTAGAACTAGATTAGAAATGGAGGAATTTTTAAAATCACCAGAACCAAGGAGATTAGACGATGTATTGAAGAAAAAAATTGGTGATGAAAAATTTGGGAAAGGCTTAACTTATGAAATATCAGATAGGACTATAAAGTTATTTCTTGAGGATAGATCGGACCCGATAGTTCTTCCACTCTATATATGTCCATCCACTATCTATAAGTATTTCTATATAACTTTGCCTGTGAAGTACATTCAAAATGACACTGAATTACAACCAAGGCCTATAGAAATGAAACGATTATGGGAACTATATAGACATATGCTTACCCATACACAGCTTTCTCCAGCTATTTGCCGCTTGAAGGATAATAAAATCTTATTATTTGATGGTCAACACAAATCTGCGGCTCAAATTTGGTGTGGCCGAAAGGAAATTGAATGTAAAGTTTATATCGAGCCAGAGGTGAGAATACTTAAAGAAACCAACCTCACGGCCCATGATAAGTTAAGACAAATGCAATTCTTTACTTCGGTTTTGATAAGTAAGTGGGCAGATTTGTTTAAAGAGGAATGGGGAGAATATCTTGAGACTAAAGGAATAAAGTCAGAAAAAGGATTTGTTGAATTTTTAGAAAGGAAGGGGAAGAAGAAGTCAGAAGCCCTAAACATGACTTGTAGCAACATATATGATTCTATTTTGGACAATAAAGAAAACAAAATTGTGGATTATATAGCAGAAAGAAATCGCACAAGAAAGAACCCATTAACTATTCACAGTATAAAACAGACGATCTTTAAGCAGTTTATTACTTTACCCCCTTTAGACGTTGATATAGAACAATCCGATGAACTTCGAGAATTTGAAAGAAAAAATGTTATCAAATTACTAAATATTTTAGCGGAAGAAACCTTGGATGGAAAGTGGGATCCTACAAGGAATGATAGTAGCCATAAAGTAGCTGAGCGAGTATATGCTGCAGGATCCTTAAAGGCTTGGAGTCGCATGTTACGAGCTGTTACCTCAGCAGTTTTAAAACTGTATGATGAAGATGAAAGAGGAAAAATATTTTTAAGGAAAATTTCTGAGGATGATTGGGATCTTATAAGAGGTCGAATAACACGACTTTTTGAACATAAATTGTGGGCCGACCTATCTCCAGAAATTGACAGCAATTTAAGAGTGAATAATGAGAGACATGTGAAAGAATTTTTTGAAAATAAAGGATTAAAGGTAGACTGGATTTTAGGAGGTTGAAAAGAGATGGCATCTAAAAATACCGCCTCGCAAACGCTTCGACACTATCGTGGCTCGCCCCTAACGGGGTCGCCTAACACAGCAATATACGGCTCACTTCGTTCGCCCAAATTTCGGCTTCACCGAAACTTCGTATATGCTGGGAACGGCAAAGGCATGAGAAAGCTGTTTAAATGATTTCTACCGGCTCAAAAAAGAAGGAACAAACCAGAAACAAGGGCAACGAGGGAATGATGGGAGCAAAAACTAAATACAATGAGAACTTCCCCTTACTTGCCGAGGACTACGCCCGTCAAGGGATGATAAACAAGGAAATCGCCCGCTCCTTGGGGATTTCGAGAGCAGTTTTTTATGAATACCAAAAAAAGTACCCAGACTTTCTGGACTCCATAAAAAGGGGCAAGGCGCCGATTGACTTTGAGGTGGAGAATGCGCTGCTCAAAAGGGCGATGGGATACGAATATGAGGAGGTTATGGTCAAGTACAAGCCC
>Ga0209986_10001616_pt1 | contig 21406 bp, 17 predicted proteins | sample BlataG_FD_183168 | JGI IMG/M metagenome (GOLD analysis project Ga0209986, IMG submission 183168) | Deep subsurface microbial communities from Black Sea to uncover new lineages of life (NeLLi) - Black_00105 metaG (SPAdes) (version 2) | ecosystem: Environmental > Aquatic > Marine > Oceanic >... | reverse complement strand
TGGCGCTGAATCGCTGGCCCATATCGCCGCTATCATGGCTACGCTTGTTGCTCATCACCAAACCCACCCCATCTCCAATATTGTGCGCCAGGGTAATCGTCAAAAGCGCGGTTGGAAATGGGCGGGAAGAATAGAGAGGTTGGGTGAGTAGGGAATAGTGATAAAGGATCAGGGATTAGGTACTAAGAACCGATACCTTGATAAAGGGGGTCCTGATCTCTAGTTCCTAATCCACAATCCCAACCATAATCGTCTCATCAGAGGAACCCTATGAAATATGTCACCACCATCGACAACCAATCCTATGAAATAGAAATAATAACCAAGAACGAGATCACTGCCGATGGGGAGCGATATACAGTAGATTTTCAATCGGTGGTTGGACCGCCGGTTGTTTCCTTGATCATCAACGACCAATCGTACGAGGCTTATGTCAACCCCACCGAAGCCGGATTGGAGGTCCTCCTGCACGGTCAGCGTTACTTGGTAAACGTCGAAGACGAACGACAGCGACTCTTACGTGGGGTTTCAGGAACAAAAGCGATCCGGAGAGCTGAGATCCAACTCAAATCGCCCATGCCCGGTCTAATCGTGGCTGTCCCTGTCGAGGAGGGGCAACAAGTTAACAAAGGCGACAACCTGGTGATCCTCGAGTCAATGAAAATGCAAAACGAAATTAAAGCCCCCAGGGAAGGGAAAGTGACCGGTGTGCGCGTGAACCCAGGCGACAACGTCGATCAGAATCAGGTGCTGGTCGTAATTTACTGACTGGAAAAAGTCGGGGAACAAGATGAAGAGCAGTGAAAGAGAAATCGAAGTCAAGTTTCACTTGCCCCATCTGGACGACATCCGAAAGCGAGTTCTCGTTCAAGGCGGACACTTGCTTGTCCAACGATTGTTCGAACGCAACTTGAGGTTCGACACCCATGACGACCGTCTACGTGCTAATCATGAAGTCTTACGGCTGCGTCAGGACGACCGGACAACTCTAACATATAAGCGATCCCACAGTGCTGAAGAACGCGCCGAGGCTGAATTAGAGGTCGACGACTTTCACACCGCCCGCAGCTTACTCCAGGCTCTTGGCTACAAAGTAATTTTCATTTATGAAAAATATCGAGAGACCTTCACCATGGATCAGACGAAGGTAATGCTCGATGAATTGCCCTTCGGCTGTTTTGTGGAGATCGAAGGTCCTTCTCTTTTGGAGGTTGAACAAGCAGCGATTGCTTTGGGTCTGGAATGGGAAGACAGGATCAAATCCAGCTATCTGGACTTATTTTATACTCTACGACAGCACCTCAATCTACCTTTCGCCGATGCAACTTTCGACAACTTTGCCAGTTGTCCTACTATCGAACCAACTGACCTAGGCTTAGACGATTTTCGTCGCATTCAGTAAGAGTGAAATATGAGCAAACCACTAGACGACTACACAAAATCCTGGGAAATGCACACTCTAACCCCTGCTCTGCAACGCCGACCTGAGCGTAAACCCCATTTCGAAACACCCTCCGGGATCGTAATCGAGCGTGTTTATTTGCCTACCGACCCTGACCCGGACTATCCAGATAAATTATCTTTCCCCGGTGAGTATCCCTATACCCGCGGCGTACAGGCGACGATGTACCGAGGTCAGTTATGGACGATGCGTCAATACGCCGGTTATGCCACAGCCGAGGAGTCCAACCGTCGTTACCGCTATCTACTAGAGCAAGGTCAGACGGGCCTCTCAGTGGCTTTCGACCTGCCAACCCAAATCGGTTATGATGCCGACGACCCAATCGCCTCCGGTGAGGTGGGTAAGGTGGGCGTCTCTATCTCGTGCCTGGACGATATGGCTCAATTGTTGGAGAGCATCCCTCTCGATCAAGTATCCACCAGCATGACCATCAATGCTCCGGCTGCAATCCTGCTAGCGATGTACATCGCCGTCGCCAAACGACAGGGAGTTGAAATATCCCGATTAAGAGGCACGATTCAAAACGATATTCTTAAGGAATATATTGCCCGGGGGACGTACATTTTCCCGCCTGGTCCCGCCATTCGCTTGATCACCGACGTCCTACGTTACTGCCACGCGAATGTACCCCGGTGGAACACGATCTCGATCTCTGGTTATCACATCCGAGAGGCAGGTTCTACTGCGGTCCAGGAGGTTGCTTTCACCCTGGCTAACGCCATCGCCTACGTCCAGGCGGCAATTGATGCGGGTCTTGAGGTGGATGACTTCGCCCCTCAGATTGCGTTCTTCTTCAATGCTCACAGCCACTTTCTCGAGGAGATCGCCAAGTTCCGTGCTGCTCGACGGCTTTGGGCGCGAATAATGCGCGAGCGCTTCGGAGCAGAGGACCCGAAATCCTGGCGTTTACGCTTCCACACTCAGACCGCCGGTTCCACCCTCACCGCCCAGCAGCCGGAAAATAACGTCGCCCGGGTGGCGCTGCAAGCCCTGGCCGCCGTGTTTGGCGGCACCCAGTCGCTGCATACCAACAGCATGGACGAAGCCCATGGGCTCCCTACTGAAGATGCGGTTAGGGTGGCTCTTCGTACTCAACAGATCATCGCCTTCGAATCTGGTGTGGCTGAGACGATCGACCCGCTAGCCGGCTCATATATTATCGAACATCTGACGGATGAGATCGAACGACAAGTGCAGGACTATATACGAAAGATCGACGAGATGGGCGGAGCGCTGGCAGCGGTCGCGAGCGGTTACATCCAGCGCGAGATCCAGGAGGCTGCCTACCGTACCCAACAGGAGATCGAAAGTGACGAGATGATCGTGGTCGGGGTCAACGCCTTCCACACCGATCTATCCGTAAACCTCAAACGAGTGGAATTCAATCCCGTCGTCGAAAATACCCAACGCCAGCGATTGGAGCAGGTTCGCCGCCGTCGAGATCCTAAACATATCGCTGATTTGCTCGCCCGGCTATCTCAAGCTGCGGAAGGCGACGAGAACATGATGCCTCTATTCATCGAGTGTGTTGAGGCAGACCTGACCCTAGGTGAAATTTGCCGTCGCCTGCGGGAGGTGTGGGGCGAATACCAACCACCGCTGATATTATGAATAGTGGTTGGTAGAGCGCTCAAGGAATCGATCTCACTAGAAATAAATCGTCCATGGTGCCCATGTGAGTTTAGGCTTTGGTGCCCATGGTATATTCATCTTCGACCCAACATCGGCTAAGAAAACAAACCAGAGGGAATCATGTCACCGATCAAACGCATCAATCACGTAGCCATCGTCGTTGACGACATCGAAAAAGCTCTACACTTTTGGCGCGACGCGCTCGGACTAGAGGTCACTCATGTCGAGGACGTGCCAGATCAGAAATCTGTAGTCGCCTTTCTCCCAACGGGTGCCTCCGAGGTGGAGCTGGTCAAGCCCACAACTAAGAAAAGTGGCATTGCCCGTTATCTGCGCAAACGCGGTCCTGGCATCCACCATATCTGTTTAGAGGTGGACGACATCCAGGCTTGTCTGACCAAGTTGCGTAAGCACGGTGTGCGGTTGGTCAATCCCGAGCCGGTTATCGGAACCGGCGGGAAACGGATCGCCTTCGTCCACCCAGAGAGCACCCATGGCGTCCTGGTCGAGCTGTATGAGCTTACCCCTCAAGAACCTCAAATCCGTCTGGCACGCGCCCGCGCACTTGCCGACCGGGCTTTAACCCAAGGGCAGTTAGTGGCAGCAGGAGTTCTGAGTTTCCTGCGCGGTTTGCGTGACAATCGAGATGCGGAAGGCTTTGTCGATGATGAGGGGTAGGGACCAACTGAAACACCTTATATCAGTGGAAGTTGAGCTGAGGCTGCCACCCACCGGAAAATTATCTACGCATCAACGACAGCATTTCCCGAGATAACCCGCTGATACCAGCGGGCACTGCTCTTTAGAATACGCCGTTGGGTATGGAAATCCACATAGATCAGCCCAAACCGCTTGGAATATCCGTGAGCCCATTCAAAATTATCCAGTAATGACCAAGCAAAATACCCTCGGACGGGTACGCCATCTCTGATTGCCCGAGCAGTGGCAAGCAGGTGCTCTTGAAGATATGTCACCCGTTGCGGATCGTTCACCGCGCCGTCGGCATCAATGTGGTCCGGAAACGCTGCGCCATTCTCGGTTATATACAGCACCGGGAAGCTATAATCACGGTGGATGTCTACAAGTGTATCGAACAGACCTTCAGGGTAGACCTCCCATCCCATTTCAGTCTTAACCAGATTAGGAAATATCACTCTTGGGGCATTATCGCTTTCCGGGATCTCGGTACTGCGCACAACTCCGCGTGTGTAATAGTTCACACCCAAAAAATCTATCGGCACAGCAATAGCTTCCATATCAGACGGTTGGATGAAATCCAACGGTAACGAATAGTGTTGTATGGCATCGTCTGGATAACCTCGTCCCGCCAGAGGATCAAGGTACCAGCGATTGATGATGCCATCTAATTGCCTGGCAGCCGCTTTGTCAGCGTCGCTGTCTGAAGCCGGTACTTGGGGGCCGATATTGAGCACTATTCCTGCTTCAGTTTTAGCAATATTTCGCCGGATGATAGGAATCGCCCAACCATGCGCCAGAAGCAAGTGATGTGCAGCGGCCAACATTTCACCCAAGTCTTTATGGCCGGGAGCATGTTTGCCCTCCAAATAACCAATATAGGCACTTACAAACGGTTCGTTAAAGGTCGCCCAGAATTTCACCCGGTCCCCCAAGTGGCGGGTGGCCAGATCGGTGTATTCAGTGAAAGCCAGGGCTGTATCCCGGACAGGCCAACCTCCCTGATCCTGGAGAGCCTGAGGCAAGTCCCAATGGTAAAGGGTTACGAAGGGCTGGATCCCAGCCTTAAGTAATTCGTCCACTAGCTGGCTGTAGAAATCTAATCCCTTCTGGTTGATATGACCACGCCCATCGGGTAGCAGTCGGGGCCAGGACATTGAAAATCGGTAAGCGTCCAGACCTAAAGTCTTCATCAAGGAGATGTCTTCTTTCCAAAGGTGGTAATGATCACAAGCAACATCTCCAGTGTCTCCGTTCTCAATCATATCTGGCTGATGTGAGAAGTGATCCCATATCGATTCACCTTTTCCATCCTCGTTCCAAGCGCCTTCAATTTGGTAAGCAGCAGTCGCTGCTCCCCAAATGAAATCCTCTGGGAATTTTTCCCTGTCAGCATTTAAAATATTTTCAGCCATCATCACTACTCCAATGAAAGGTCGATCCTTCGACAACGGTTTGATATTCAGGATAATACGAGGAAATTCAGTCGTATCCGCCAGATACTTTAGTTGGTTGAGGTGGTCTTGCTTTCCTCCCTCACTGTTCAAGCCCAAAGCCGAAGGGGAACAGGGCTTCTCCTTCTTGAGAGTTATTGACATTCAGTGGCAGTTGGTCGTTGCTCCGAGGCCAGGTATATGGTAGTTTGCCGCTGAAGGGGTAATCGCCGAAAAGCACATCCGCCACGCCCGCGCCCTCGCTGCCAGGCAACCAGGCAGCGATCAGGGCGTCCATCTCAGAAAGCTGATCCGTGAGCACGAGTGGTCTCCCCGAGATGACGATGACGATTAATTTCTGGCAACGCTCACGAACGCGGTGGATCAAGTCGACATCTGCCTGGAGGAGCGTCAGGTCTGCCCGGTCGCCGATGCCTTCAGCATAGGGCTCTTCGCTGACCACTACTAAGCCGAGATCGGCGATCAAGGGATTCCCACTGGTATCCAGGATTCTATCGAATCGGCCAAAACGGTTGTAATTCACCTGCGTATCTGGCGATACAGAAGCCTGGATGCCTTCCAAGATTGTCGTTCCGGTCGTTATAGCCCCAGATTTGCCCAACCACTCGATAGTCCAGCCACCAGATTGCAGCCCGATATTATCCGCCCCCTCGCCAGCGACGAAGATCAGCGGTGTATCCTTAGGGATAGGTAAGGTATGGTTTACGTTTTTGAGCAGCACTAATGACTGGCGTACTGCCTGACGCGCCAAATCACGGTGAGCCTGCGAACCGACTGTACCATTCATAGATGGGTCAGCATAAGGACGCTCGAAGAGTCCCAACATAAATTTGGCACGTAAGATGCGCCGAACAGCATCGTCGATGCGATCGATGGACACATGGCCTTCGTCCACGGCTTCGGTCAGGGCGGTAATGAACGCCTTGTAGTCATAAGGCGTCATCACCATGTCGATCCCGGCATTGATCGACTCGACCACGGCGGTGTGATAGTCATTGGAAACCTGATTGACCGCCTCCCAATCGGAGATGATGAAGCCATCGAAGCTCAATTCTTCTTTGAGCACATCGGTGAGTAGGTACCGATGAGAATGCATCTTCGCTCCGTTCCAACTACTGAACGAAGCCATAATAGACAACGCCCCTGCATCTATTGCGGCTCTGTACGGCGGTAGGAAGAGTTCTCGCAGGGTAGCTTCGTCCATTTGAGTATCGCCTTGGTCGAGCAGGAATGGTTGCATTATCTCAGCGGTCGAGCTACCAAAGGTCGTGCCTCCATCACCGAGGTAGTGTTTGGGTGTCGCCAGTACGAATATCTGCCCCTGCGTCCAACCCTCAGGCGGAGTCTGCAGACCGAGGAAATAGGGTACAGTCAGGCGTGTTACTAGTTCGGTATCTTCGCTATAGCTCTCATAAGTACGTCCCCAACGGATATCTTGCGCGATGGAAACAGCTGGAGCGAAATTCCAATGGATGCCGGTAGCCAGCATTTCCACAGCAGTAGCCTGCCCAATACGGTGCATCAGTTCGGGGTCGTTGGCCGCGCCTAAGCCGATGTTGTGCGGGAAGACCGTGGCTCCCTTGAGGTTTGCGTGCCCATGAACTGCGTCAACGCCATAGATCAAGGGGATTCCTAAGCGGGTTTCCCTCGCAGCCTGCTGGAATGCCTCAACCATCTCCACCCAGCTCTCGACAGTGTTATTAGAAGGCGACCCACCACCTCCGCTGAGCACTGAACCAATGAAGTAGGCTGTTACATCCTCAGGGATGATGCTGTTTTTCTCGACCTGGGTCATCTGTCCGATTTTTTCTGCCAGCGTCATGCGAGCTAGTAGGTCATCGATGCGGGTTTCGATGGGTTGAGTGGGATCTTGATAGAGATCGGTTATTTCGGTCGGTTTGGTCATGGTTACCTCAGGCGTAGGTCGAATCGTTGGGCTAGTGCAACCGATCAACAAAGTGGTCAAAAGGAAAAGGAATAAGTGGCGTGACATCTTGAGATCGCAACAACCTAACGATCAGCGAAGGTAATCAGTTCGGTGCCTCTCTGATCAAGCGACATTATCTTTCTTCCCCTCTAATAACCTGCGCAAAACAGTTGGTTGGTCGTGGTTTTCTTGATAGAGGTGCGTTTCTGTAATCATCGCATAACTGGCCCTCTAAAAACCTCTAGGTTGTTTCTTCCAATAACTCAGCCGTCGATTTCAGGAGGGTATGGCGGACTGTCAAGGGATCCGTACCGGCAGCCTCCATACCAAGCAATACACCACCAACAACGGGTGGTGCTTTCAAACGAATCAACTTCGCGCCAGGAGCCACGGCATGAATTTCTTCACGCATAGCATCGATTAATGGTGAACCACCTTTGTACAGGCTACCTGCAAGTACAACTTCAAACTCAAGGTCTTCGAATCCTAACTGGCGAATAACACCAATCGCTGAACATGCCAACTCTCTCCCCGCCCAACAAATGACTTCCTGCGCCACTTCATCACCCCCAGCAGCACACTCGAAGATCTTGGGGGCATGATCGGAGGAAACCTCATAACGCCCGCGCACTAGTCCAGCCAATAAATCAACTTCATCCTTAACCCCGGTAATATCCATAAAGATCTGAGTAAGCTGGGTGGGTTTTCCTCGTTTAGTCCAAGCTGCGCCTACAGCTTGCACGGCTCTATGTACAATTTCGGAAGCGCCCCCATACTCGGCAAAGCGTACCGCACTGCCGATGATCCGACCCTCACGGCCTTTTCGATCACGCCCTCGGCAGTTGTTACTGGTACCAGCGGAAACTACAACCCCCCATCCATTTGTCGCTCCCGCAATCAACCCAATAAGAGTGTCATTGCCTAATATATATGGCCCATTTAGTCCCAATGATTCAATAATCCTCCGGTGTGGTTTCTCATCCTCAGGCCAATCATAACCAGCCACGCCAAAACCGGCACCGGCTATATGAGCCTTCTCAACACCAGCATCATCAAGCGCTTTGCTTGTAATTTCGTGCATGATGCTTTGCGTAACATCCCAGCCCACCCCCTCCCAATTCCCAGGGCCTGACCTGCCGAATCCAACCGCTTGCCCATATTCATCGGCGACTAAAGCGTGGCTTTTTGTGCTCCCTGTATCAATACCTAAATAATATTTGGTCATCTTATCAATCCAATCTCGTTTGTTTTTGAGATCTCATGAACCCTAAATACCTGCTCGCATCAGCTCCCGCAATTCACAGTATCCTATTACATGAACTCCAGCAGCCTCCACTTCCCGCTGCCATTCTTCGTTTAGGAAGAGGTCTCGATCAGCCACACGGGCTTCCCAATCTGGAGCCATAGCCCTTAATTCCGGCGTATCGGTAACCGGATGGATCAAGAAATAAGAAATCCCAGGGGGAAGTTCCCCTAATACCTGCCTGGCGTGATCAAGGCGATTTTCAACCGGGTTAAGCGGCATCATGTAGACGTAATCTACCAATGGCATCCCATCTGCTTCAGCCTGTTGAATGATGTTCGCAAGAAGTTCAGCCTCTTCTGCGTCGTGACCAAGCGCCATCAATTGATCTGCACTCCAGCGTACGATAAATGCTGGTACCTGGTATTGCCAACCCAATTCGAGATATGTGGGTAATAATTTGGGATGGAAGACAGAGAACATATGAGTATCAATGTGGGTAATGTCTATCCCTTCCTCCAAAGCCCTTTCTATCTGGGCTTTCAATTCCTGTTTCACTGCACCGATATCGGCGTGTGCATGGACATCATCTGCATTGTTGTAAAAATATCCATCCTCATCCATCAGACCAGAGGCTTGGTCCCGAGTTGAGATAGGACCCCAACGGAAGTTTTCCCATTCACTGTTTAAGGTAAGATGAACACCGATATCAAGTTTTTCTTTATTAGGGTGGTTTCGGTAAAACATGCCCACTGCCGGGAACCATGGACAAGGCACCATGGTTGCAGCTGAAGAGAGCAAGCCAAAAGTTAGCAAATCATCATAAGCGCTCAATGATCCCTGGCACATCCCAATATCATCAGCATGGAAAATCACTAAGCGATCCAAGTCTGAAAATCCTAATTTTTTCAAAGCCGGGTTCGGTATCATTTCTCGGTTCTCTAAATACATCTAATAATCAATATTAACCGTTAGATCGGACATTCCGCCGTCCGACAGCCGCACGAATTGCATCTACCCTGCTCTTATCATTCTCCATCAACGCCATTTCAAGCAGGTCTGACCATACAAAAACAACTACACCATCCAGGTTCGAAGCCTCAATCTCATCAACTGCATCAGCAAATTCCTCTGCGCTGATTTTTAGGGAGCGGTCTTCTTTTATATGGATACCATCCAGATAGAGTGGTCGGCACTGGAGGGTGCACATGGTCTTTCTACCTGTACGGTTTTTTATCTCCGACCCGATCTGTGGGATCCAACTTGTAGGACGCTTCAATATTTGATGGTAGGTCATGACTTCGAATACATCTACCACATCCACCAGGGTCTCAACGGATTGCCCAAACACCTTTTCCTGTGCGCTGTCAAATTCAAGTCCAAATGGAATGGTGTTTAACATGATACGAACATCTGACTTTTCCGCTCTGGACGCTTCTCTAACCTGACAAATGACTTTCTTAACCACCTGGCATTTCCAGTTCGTCCAGACATCACGGTAATGTGTCTCAATCCAGGCAGCGGCATCCGAGGGATCACGTGATGGCAGGTGAACACCGGTTTCGAGTACAAATCGGTCCAGGGTGTGTTGATCGTAGCTGTACTCAGGAAAGTCTTGCCTGGAGCAATGCGGCATCCAAAGCTCCCAAAACCCAGGCCAGCGGGTGAAAGAAAGGAAAACCCCTTCGGGTTCTAATACGCTCACAGCATCCGCGATTGCTGCTTTCTTTTGAGCAACGAAATCATCCCTGGAAGGTGGAATCCCAATGTACCAATCAATTTTGGGCATCAGCCTACCATCTGAGCCAACCGGTACCAGGGAGGGATCTGCCTCCAACGCCCATGGATCAAAGAATAGACATACTGCTAGACAATACTCAATTCCAGCCATGGCTAACGCATCACGGAATTTCCGGTCATCGTAAGCCGTGTATAGCTCCTCAAGCTCTGACGCTACCTCACTATCTACAGCACTATCCGGCATTGGAAGGAGTCGGTTTTGCGCCAGTACAAAGGACACTCCCCATTCACGTAAACATTGTGCCGCCTCATCGTATGAAAGATCGTACTTTAGGTACCAATCACAGTCGTAAATCTTCATCCCAACTTCGAAATCGCTCATTTAAAGTTGATCCTCAGAGGCGATACCGCAGACCCTCAAGAGACTTGAACAGATAGGGGCCATCGAGATTAACCGGGCTGGTTCCGGTTGCCTCCATCTCACCTGTTAGAAGCCGGAGCACAGCCCTTTGGGTGTTGAGGTCGGATGAATATGCATTGACCACTAAGGGGAGATGTGGCATTTCGTAGTACAGGTATGGCGAGCCATAAGATACAAACGTCAGACGGGGGTGGTGTGAAGTGATGAGTGCCCAAACATCGCGCATGTAGTTGCCCGCTGGTCGTATTAGGTTGGTGCCCCAGGATGGTTCGAAAACTGCGCTTATCAGCACGACATCAAAATCAGAGAGTTCATCGGGTTTAGGTAGTTTACCGATATCCTGTTCATTGAAATGAGCCACCTTTACCCTCCGTTCTCGCAGGAGATCATCGAAGGTATTCACGTTTAATTCCGGATCTCCCCGGATGTGGTAGCTGAGCACCCTCATGCCTTCATCCAGCTGCAGCGGTAGTACATTGTTCCGATCTATAACCAAAGTCAGAGCCTTTTCAGCGATGACCCGGCTGATATTCTCGAAGTGTTCGCTCTCCTCCTTTGAGAGAGGTGGGTTGCCTCGATCTTCATGTAAATCAAGGATTTCTTTCAACGACAGGATGCGCCTGACCGACGCCTCGATGCGCGCTTCTGTCAACCGTCCTTCTTCAACAGATTGTTTAATAATCTCAAAATCGCGCTTCATGGAAGAGAAGAGGATCATATCGCAGCCGGCTTCGATCACCTTAGGGATGATATCCTCGAACGGACCAAATGAGGTCACACCCCCCATATCCAAAGCATCGGTAATGATGACCCCCTCAAATCCCATCCTTTTTCGCAGAAGCCCGGTGACGATCCTGCGGGATATCGTCGCTGGCGGAGAATACTGCATGTGTACATCATCCCCAGGATCCCAGGCGGGCAGCGAAATATGACTAACCATAACGCTCCACACACCCAAGTCGAATGCCTCCTGGAACATACGACCACTTAACCCAAACCATTGATCTATCCGTAAGGGATTGATAGTGTTGCATATGTGCGAATCCCGGTCATCGAAACCGCCACCAGGGAAATGTTTGACAGTAGCGCAAAGCCCATTCTCTTGCATTCCCCGGATCATCGCTTTAGAAAGCCGAGATATGAGACCCGGATCATCACCGAAACTCCTGGTATTGGTACCCGGATTGAGTGGGTTTGCGCTGATATCCACCACCGGGCCAAAAGACCAATGAATACCACACGAGCGCCCTTCCACGGCCGCGGCGCGCCCCATCTCGAAAGCCAATTGCTCATCACCGGTAGCGCCCAATGACATCAAAGCAGGAAATTTGGTCGCATCTTCAACCACCTGACCAGCCCCATTTTCCAAGTCGGCGGAAATGATCAAGGGCACAGAAGAACGCCCCTGGAACCAGGCCGTAATCTCTTGCAGCTCTGTTCTACTGCCAGCGAACAGGAACAACCCGCCCGGTTCGATGCCTCCGAGCATCTTGATCCGTTCTTCCTCAGATGCCGACGGTTGAATACATGGATGTAAAAGCTGGCCGATTTTCTGATCCAACGTCATCCCTGCCAGGATGCGTTCGACCCAATCCGATCTCGTATCAAGCTCCTTGAATCCACTCACTCGCGTTTCTCCATATCCAAAGCTAATTAAAATACTTGGGCCGCCTTCCTTTCAAAATTGAGGAAGGTAATCCCGATTTATTTCCAACAAATCTTCGAGCACTACCTGCACCCGATCTGCGGATGGCCCTAGTGGGTGAGCCAGCAAAGCCTGAAATGCAGCTTGGTGATTTCCAGACACAGCGGCCTCTACTGTTAACAATTCGTACATTTTCACATGCGCCAAGAGCCCAAAACAAACTGGCGGCAACGGTTCGGCTGCAATAGGCTCAATCCCTTCCTTACTAACTTTACACGGCATCTCGAGCACCCAATCCCTCGGCCAACCAGGTATCGCTCCACCGTGAGGCACGTTGACGATGTGGGTTTCGCCAAGGTCGTTGTAGTGGGCGTTTAGTAATTGAGTAGCTAATGTGGAATAATAAGCCCCTCCGCGTTTCATTAAATCCTCAGGCGGTTCTGTTCTATCCGGTTCAGCATATTGCTTAAGTAACCCTTTCTCAATTTCCATGACCACCTCTGCTCGTGAAGGGGGCCAGTTTGCCTGCGCAGCGATCTTTTTGTCGGTCTGGTAATAATATTGCAGGTAGTAATTGGGGATCATTTGCAGCGCTTCAATGGTCGAAGGATCCCATTCTGGTTCCGTTTCCTGCCGCAGTTCCTCAACAAACCCGCTGAATACCTTATCCCAGATATCCTCCCCATCTACAGTAAAGCCATAATGCCACGAGAGGTGGTTCAAGCCGAGGGTTTTTAATTCGGTGTGTTCTGGATTTGCTTTTAACCCCGGTTGCTTTTCTAACCGCTCCACAAATTCCATCTTCGTCGTGATAGGTACGTTACAAACTCCAACAGATTGGATATCCGGAGCGTAACGGCTGAGGGCCTCGGTGACCAATCCCGCTGGATTGGTGAAATTTACCAGCAGCGCTGTAGGAGCCAGTTCCCGCATATCTTGGGCTATGTTCAATACGACCGGGATAGTGCGCATCGCCTTGGCCATGCCCCCAACGCCAGTAGTCTCTTGCCCGATCAAACCATGTCTACGACCCAGGTATTCGTCTTCCTTTCTGGCAGCCATTCTTCCAACACGCAATTGGGTGATCACATAACTCGCTTCACAGATCGCCTCGCGCTGGTCATTAGTCATGTGGGCAACAAAAGGCGCCCCTTTCGCTTGGACCATGCGCTGGGCAAACCCACCTACGATTTCTAGCCGCTCAGGATCGATATCCATTAACCATAATTCGGTTAGCGGGAAAGTCTCCATGCGCTCCAGAAATCCGTTGATCAATTCGGGAGTATAACTAGACCCGCCGCCAATTACTGTAATTTTCATCGGTTGCTCACCTCTCCAAGCTCAGACTATCATCTATCGTCTTCACTAAAGTAGCGTCCTCGTCATCACCATCCAACGACCAGAACATCGCACCAGACAAGTTGCGGCGTCGGATATAATCCATTTTCTTGGTTATTGCTTCCTCATCTTCATAAGCCCAGAATGTCTCCCCATTGAAGAGCCATGCGGCCTGAGCCTCCTTGTGCCAAAAGCGGGTATAGCCTTTCTCGGCAAATTCATTCAGGATGTAGAAACTGGCATATCCATCATCGACCTCGACAGGTCCAATAGCTGGCTGATAAAGGCCGTTGTGTTCATCTACGACGCCGGTCCAGCCACGCCCATAGAAAGGAACACCGACGACGATCTTTGCCGGAGGCACTCCCATATCCAGGTACCCCTGAACAGTGCTGTCCACTGATAAAGGTGTGGAATATGGATCATCCGAAGTGGTAAAAAGGTTCGAATGGAAGTTTGTTGGACCGCTGACGTCCCAAGGGCCGTGGAAGTCATAAGTCATCAGGTTAATCCAATCAAGGTAATGGTGGACTTTATCCAGCTCGATCTTTCGGTACTTTTCTGCTCCGGCAGGGGCTGCAATAGTCAACAGCAGATTTGGGTCGATTTCGTCCAATTGACGACGTAATTCAGCCAGTAGGACGGAAAAATTTTCTGTATCTTCTGGACGGTAGACATTCCCCTCTGCTCCAGGCGAAGCAGGGTACTCCCAATCCACATCAATGCCATCAAATACGCCTGCTCCTACTCCGGGGATAACCCCAATCCCATCTTCCGAAGGCAAGTCTCCCCTGATAAAGATATCAATACATGATTTGATAAATACCTCTCGTGATCCGGGGGTTGAAGCGGCATCCGAGAAGTGTCCAGACCATGTCCAGCCTCCCAGAGAGATCATAACTTTCAGGTTAGGATATTTAGCCTTGAGCTTCCTAAGCTGGTTGAAGTTTCCCCTCAATTGCTGATCCTGAGCATCTGCTAGGCCATCAAAACTCTCTTCGGCGGAGAAGGGCTTCTGGTAATCAGCCCAAGAATCGCCTATCGCGCATTGAATATACGAATTTCCACGACCATCATCATGGGGTAGAACGTTGGCAAAGGCGTAATTGATGACTGTCAGTCTTTCCGCGGCACCACTATCTACCATCTCCTTTACCCGGTACGGTCGTCCAGGTTGGTTAATGCCCCATGATGTGAAGTAGCCAATAATTCGCGCTTTCGTGGAGGGCGACTCTGTTGATTGGGTAACGGATGAACAGGCCACTATATTGACCAAAAGAACTAAGATAATCACTAGGTCACCAAGGGCAGTTGGATATTCAACCATTGCAGATTGCTATCTAACTAAGGCAGAACGTAAAGCGAGATTGATTGTGGTGGGAGCACAACCTCACCCCCACTTACAACTCTATTAGTCCCAACTCGTTCAGCATTGTGATCTGCATCGAAAAGCCAGACTTCTGCTGATACAGTGAGCGGCACATCGTGAAATATAAGGGGTTTGCGCTTCTCCTCCGGACCAAGATTGACGAGCATTAGTGTGATTGCATCATCTTCTGTACGACGAGCAGCGTAGATAGACACATCTGGATCATCGGAGGAGGCGTATAACAACTCGTCACCAAAGTGTTTGTACATCTGGTAAACATAATAGGTTGGTCGTAATTCGAAGCGTGCCAGCAGACCCCAGCCCCCTGTCCTGGTCTGGGATTGCAGCAGGAAATAAGCGACGATGTCTACCCGTTGCTGTATCAATCTCCCAAGGACGTCACCCCACCAGATCGCGTTGTAGAAGGAGTCAGGCGTCGCATCCCCGCCGGTGGCATGGCTCCAGTCCGAGTTGACTTCGCTCACGGCAATCGGCAGGTCTCGCTCGGTCGTTTCGCGGATCAACGCTCTAAGATTTGGAATGATGGTATCCCACTCACGACTGTTTGCCCGCAGATCATCAATTGTCTTCAGTGGACCGGTCATCGTTATGGGGAATGGGTATCGGTGGATGGCGACGATGTCCACTAAGTCGCCATTGGCTATCAGGAACTCTCTTGTCCAGTCGCGCCCAGCCTCATCTCGTGGATCAGTTTCCGGGTTGCCTGTGTATTGGTGGATTTCAGGGCCGATGAGAACGATTTCAGGATCAACGGCCAACATGGCTTCGGCGAACTCACGCCATTCTGTATTGTACAGTTCAGTGTCGTAGTACCCGTGTACGTTGGTGTATAAAGACGGCTCGTTACCAATGCTCCAATAGCGCACATTGTAATTGTTGGTGATATTGCAGTAGTGCACCAATTCGGCGGCTGCTTCAGGGCTTCCCCCCGGTAGACGAACATTTATCTTCGGTTCAGCGCCTAATCGCTGGGCCAGCGCAATAAACCGGTCGATATGGTAGTCTTTTAGATTGTTTTGGTCTCCCCACTGGCCACCGGGAAAACGCAAGTATGTGATTCCCGCCTGCTCGGCCTCGTCCATCAAATCGACAGGAACTCCAACCCAAGGGCCAAAGCTCGCGCCGTAGACCAATGGGCTGATTGTTCCCAATTCCTGAGCGGTATCAACGAATAAAACATCCGGGACTGGCGTCGGTACGGGAGTCAGCGTTAGTAGAGTGGTTGCCCCTGATGTAATCGATTGAATGGTCCCGCAGGCTGTAACAGTCAAAAGCATCACCGCACATGCGGTCCACATTGTTAACCACGTATAACTTTTCCGCATTGCTGGCTACTTTTCAACGCCAGTGAAAACGATACCCTGCATAAAGACGCGCTGTGTCAGGAAGAAAATGATTACCGGCAACGCCAATCCTAAGAGTGAAGTGGCTTGAACCATATGAGGTTGGGCAAAAAAGCGCGCATTAAAAAGCTGGATGCCAATGGATATCGGTTGCAGGTCTCGCTCGGTTGAGAGGTACAGTAACGGCCCAAAAAAATCGTTCCAAGACCACATGAAGTGAAACATACCGACAGCCACCAGAGCTGGAATAGACTGGGGTAAGATGACCGAGATAAGTACCCGGAAAGGACTTGCACCGTCAATCATCGCCGCCTCGTCCAGTTCACGCGGGATGGTCATAAAGAATTGGCGCAATAAAAACACATTGTAAGCGTTGGCAAAGAAATGCGGCGCGATCAACGGTAACCATGTGCCAAGCCAACCGATGCGTTGAAAAACGATATATGTCGGCACAATCGTTACGAATTCTGGAAGGATGATCGTCGAAATGAGTATCATAAAGAGGATGTTCTTACCCGGAATTCGAAACCGAGAGAACCCATATGCCACCAACGTACAGGAGAGCAAAGTACCAATCGACCCCATGACTGCGATGACAATGGTATTGCGTAGCAAGCGGGGCATATTCAGTTGTTCCCATGCCGAGGAGAAATTCTCCCAAACCAAGCTTAAATTCAAGACCGGATCCAGTGTGCGCCACCTGCCTTGCCACTGAAACGGACCTGCCGCTGGATTTTCCGGATCGATAAAGAGGCTCTCTTCCCGCCCTTTTTTATACAACGCCCATTGGTGCACATTACCATCTTCATCCGGAACCTGGTAAAGGGAGTAATCCTGCCCCTCGTATGAATAGCTTGCTTCCCGCATTGGTAAAATCGCGATGTCGGGTTTGGAGATCATGGTTCTATCTTTTAGTCCGGTTACGGTCATATAGCCAAACGGCGATAAAAACACTACCAGGATAATCAGAACGAAGAGGGTCAGTGTGGCACGCGCCATATAACCACGCAGATGTTTGTTCAAGAATGATGAAGAGCGTATTTTTGGTGAAGTAGTTGCTTTGGATGCCATCATCAAGCCTCCGCACCTGCGTAAAAGACCCAATATTTTTGTGTTAAAAACAGAATAATGGTTACAAGTATGGCGAACATGAACATCATCCAGGCCATGGTTGAGGCGTAGCCCATGTTCGAGTATGCAAAAGCTTCTTTGTATAGATGCATACCGTAAAACCATGTCGAGTTACCAGGATCCCCGGCAGGGCCTTTGAGCACAAACGGGACGAGGAAATACATCATGATGCCGATCGATGAGAGAACGAGATTGTAGAAAATAATCGGCGAGATTAACGGGAGCGTGATATGACGGAAAGTCGTCATCCGTCCTGCGCCATCCACCCGTGCAGCTTCGTAGAGTTCGGTGGGGATACCCTGCATTGTTGCCATCGTGTAGAGCAGCATATCACCGACGCCCCACAACCCAATGATGACCAGAGCCGGATAGATCCAAGTCACGGAATTTAGCCAATCAGGACCTGGAATTCCCACCGCCTCCAAAGCTATGTTAATCCAACCCGTGCGGGTGTTCATCATGCCCCCCCAGATGTAGACCGCGGACACCAGAGGTACAATTCGTGGCATGTAGAACATGGTCGTAAAAAGCCGCTTAGCCCAAAGGCGTCCGTCATTCAATAGTGCCGCCATAAGGATGGGCTGAACGATTCCGATTGGTAAAGCAATCGCCGCAAAAGTAAGTGAGACCTTAGTAGAGGTAGCTACCAGGGGATCTTTAAAAAAATGTCGGTAATTTTCAAGTCCGATCCAACTAATATCCTCTCGGTGAAGGAGGTTGAACTCAGTAAATGAAAAAACCAGTGATGCGATCATTGGCAAGAACTTCCAAAGGAAGAAGCCGATAATCCAAGGCGAGAGGAAGAGTAAACCCCATTTGGCTTCGCGACGGCCCAACTCACTCAACTTGAGTCGGGCACCTCTCAGTTTCTTCAAAGATAGTTCCGAAAACATCGTCGACATGGGGCTGATCCTTTCTAGATTGGTGGGGTCAGCTCAATCCTCCACGGCTGACCCCACTCATCTTCGTCAAGATGCTTCCATCTTGACGGGCGACTATTCGTTTACCAGCCTCTCATTACCATAACTTATTTTACTTCGTCGAAAATCACCTGCAAGTCAGCTACCAGCTTATCGAGTTCGGCATCAATGTCTAAACCAGGCTCGGTTTCATACAATGTCTGGAATGCGCCAATACGGTCGTAGGCTTTGGCATAGTTCGGCAGGTTGGACTCGTGGTTTGGCACATCCGGATAAGCTAGGCCGTCGATGGCCACCTGCCAATCTACTCCTTGCGGGAACCTCTCATCTATTGTTGCAAAGAAGTCATCTTGCAGACTGGCGCGTCCCGGCATACCACCATAGACATCCAGCAGGTCAGCGGCACCCTCACCGGTAATCCAGGTGAGAACTTCAACCGCTTCTTCGGGGTGTTCTGTAGCAGCAAAGACGCGGAAGGTGTCGGCATGAAGCTTGACGGTCACATCGCCAGCTTCATTGTATGAAGGAACCGCAGCCATGTCCCAGTTTGGCACGCTCGTCAGGCAGCAGGTGTACCACAGATGGCAGTGAACAATCGCAACGTTGTTGGAGTCGAAGGGATTGCCGGCTGCCAGGAGATCACTCGCTTGGTAGGTGGCGTTGGGCATGAAGTGCTTCTCATGCATACCCTCATAGTACCAGGTGAAGGCTCCGCGCCAACGTTCAGAGAGCACCGCGTTGCCATCTTCATCGACGAAATCATCGGCACCGAAGAGAGCAGCCGCCTGCCCCCGAGGATCGGTCCATTGGGAGTGGTAACCGAACTGAGCGATGTTCTCCGGATCGAAATCTGGGCTGGTGGCATCATTGCCATTCACATCGACGGTCAGCAGCATGGCAAGTTCTTCCAGTTTGTCCACCGTCCATAGATCCCCGTCAGCGTACAGTTCACCGTACTCGTGGGGCGGATAGGCGAGCCCAGCCTCATCAAACAGGTCTCGGTTGTAGAACATCATCGAGGGGAAGACAGCAAACGGAAGTCCAAGCAGCCCCTCGCCCTCCAGGCGGTAGGCATTGATGGATTCCGTATCGAAGTCGCTCCAATCGAAATCCCCTAGATAGGGTTCCAGGTCGAGGAAAAGACCGCTAAATTCATTGGTGCCGCTCCAACCAACTGGACCGATGATATCAGGCGGGTCGCCGGCAGCAATTTGGGTCTTCAATTGGTCGGGAGCTTCTTCGTTAGTCACGAATTCGACGATCAATTCGATATCGTCGTGGGTCGAATTGAATCGCTCAATGACCGCTTCCTGTCCGGGGATATGTTCCGGGTTTGAACCAGTACCCAGGCCAACGAACCAGCGGATCTGTACCTTTTCCTCCACCACGGGTTCTTCCACTGTGGGCTCTACCACCACAGGTTCTTCCACTGTGGGTTCTACCACAATGGGTTCTTCCGCAGTAGGTTCTGCCTTGGCGCATGCGCTCATCAGCATACTTGCCGCTACCAGCAGGGTAATTAGGATGTAAAAGGGTTTTCGCATCGTTCTTCTCCTTTGTCTATTAACTTATTGGGGACTGTTTGTAACTTCATGACAAGTCCATTCAATAACTACCTCCTTTGTCCTGAAAGGTGATTTCGGAAAATCCGTCTAATAGCTTGGCAACTGTGGTAAGGTCCATTCATTGAGCTACTCGACCAAGAAGGACATTTGTATTTGGGAACGATTAAAAATACATCTATAAAACGCTTTGACTACTTACTACATCTCGGGTGAATAAATATCAGACACAGCCACACGACTGACGAATCATAAGTTCTGTGGGCAACAGAACGATGGGTTCGGTCTTATCGCCTTGAATCAACTGCACTAAGAGCCTGATAGCCTCGCGTCCTACTTGCTCGATCGGAGCGCGAACTGTGGTAAGTGGGGGAGTCAAGTATTGAGCAAGATAAGTATCATCAAATCCGACCACGGCAACATCTTCAGGAACACACTTCCCGGCAACTTTAAGCGCGGTCAATACGCCTATTGCAGCTTCATCATCCCCAGAAAAAACAGCGTCGAATTCTAGTCCATCCCTCAGCCATTTATCCACTACAGATTCAGCTTGTTCCCGGTTAAATCCACCGAAGCCAATTAATTCTGGATCAAAGGGGATATTGTGCGAAGCGAGACTCTCGCGGTAGCCAATTTCACGCCAATGGGAGTCTTCTTGTTCTTCTTTCCCAGCCAAAAAGGCTATCCGCCGATAGCCGTGCTCTTGAATCAGGTGGTCAATAATCTTGCGGGTACCAAGCTTATTCTCAATTGTCACACTGGGAATTTCTAGGCCCGTGGGAGAGGAACGGTGAATTAAAACGACAGGGAATCCTACTTTATTCAGCCGAAACAACTCACGATCAGATAAACTACCAACATAGACAACCAACCCATCTGTATTATGCTCCCCCAAGGGCAGTGGTTTTATGGAATCGTGGGCAAGCCCATTTTGAGTCGAATAGACCAGTAATCCAAACCCATTCTCCCGAGCTGCGGCTTCAATCCCCCTCAATATATGAGAGAAAAATTCTCCACTAATCTCGGATAAGAAAAGTCCAACGGTGTTGGTTCTCCGGCTGGCTAAAACTTGAGCAGCAGTTTGTGGGCGGTAATTCAGTTCTGCGATTGCCGCTATCACCCGTTCTCTGGTTTTAATCGCAACCAGACCTGTTTGATTAATCACCCGGCTAACGGTAGCGATTGAGACATCCGCTTTGCTGGCGACGTCATCTATGGTTGCGCGTGACCGATTTCTAGGTTCCAACGATGAATGCACGGATTGCTACCCTCTTATTGGTCGCTTTCCGTAAGCGCTTACTGTAAGCGCTTACATAGTACTCGAGTTTTATCTTGCTGTCAACAACTTTTAACTAATTTGGTATCTAAAGCTGAAAAGTGGACACCCTGCTCTTAAAAGTTTACTGCAATCGCATTAGATTCCCTCTCCCACACAAGACTGGAGTAATCAATATCACAAGTTCACCAGCGTATAAGCCAGAGGGTTTGTACCGTCCACTCGA
>Ga0209986_10001615_pt1 | contig 21412 bp, 15 predicted proteins | sample BlataG_FD_183168 | JGI IMG/M metagenome (GOLD analysis project Ga0209986, IMG submission 183168) | Deep subsurface microbial communities from Black Sea to uncover new lineages of life (NeLLi) - Black_00105 metaG (SPAdes) (version 2) | ecosystem: Environmental > Aquatic > Marine > Oceanic >... | reverse complement strand
CACAGAACCACCCAGAGCCACAGTCACAGGAGCTGCAGGTTGAGCATTACTCGTATTACTAGCTGCCACTATTGACCCTGGTGGAGGCTCAGCCACACTCTCAAAATGAATAACCCTCACCTCTCTCGTCTGTCCAATGCGATGACTGCGTGCAATGGCCTGCTCCTCATTCTTAGGATTTGGATCAGGGTCATAGACAATAACTGTATCAGCAGACTGAAGATTCAGCCCTCTTCCAGCTGCCCTGATGGATAACAAGAAGACAAAGGTGTCTGAATCCTTGGCGTTGAACTTTTGAATGGCATGTTCCCTGTCTTCTAATGCGGTGGAACCATCTATGCGCAGGTACTTGAGGCGCCCTCCCCCCGCAGAAGCTGGCAGCTCTCTCCATTGGAGATATACTTCCAGAAGGTCCAGCAACTTTGTCATTGTAGAAAACAATAGTACTTTATGTCCTGCAGCTTTTAGTTTAACCAATATCCGGTCCAATGCTATGAACTTACCACATTGCCTGACAATAGCATCTCCTATTGCATAGGTAGGAGGAGGGTAGGAAAGCAGTGGGTGGTTGCATATCTTGCGCAGCTCCATACATTTGTTATTCAAGGACGCATACACTCGCCCTGCTCTGCCACCAAACTGAGTGGCAGGGTCTAGCCTTAGTGTCCCTGTAGCCCTCACCCAGTCGTAGATAGCACTCTGATAGGGGGTGGGGGAAACTTTGACTGTCAGAGCTACCTTGGGAGGTAATTTACTCTCAACGTCTTCCACTTGACGACGCAACATAAATGGCTCCAGAATCTGATGCAGCCTATGAATAACCACTACTCTCTTTTCTTTTTCGAGCCAATCTTCCCCGCCACCAGCTCCCTGAGAAGTGGATGCTATGGCTTCACCGAACCACTCGGTGAAGGCGCTCTTGTCGTCAAACACGTCAGGGAGCAGTAAGTTGAGCAGACTCCATAGCTCTTGGAGATCGTTCTGCAGAGGAGTACCGGATAAAAGCAGCCTTCTAGCGCTGGTGAATCTATCTAGATCCTTGGCTAGCTTACTCTGTCTGTCCTTCATACGTTGTGCTTCATCAATGATAATGTACTGCCAATCCACTTTAGACAACCGGCTCCTGTCTCTCATAATAAACTCGTATGTAGTGACCAGCACATTAAACTGCAAGCTTTGCACTTCCTGGCTGTATTTCCTCGCTCTTTCTTCCTTGTTTCCAACATAGTACACGCATCTAACCGTAGGCAGCCACTGCGTCAGCTCGCTCTTCCAGTTGACGATGACAGCATTGGGAACGATGATGAGATGAGGGCCGAAATTGGATTTCTTTTCCATCAAGTAGGCGATGAGAGCCATTACTTGTACTGTTTTACCCAGACCCATTTCGTCTGCTAGAATGCCATTCAAATGATTATTATACAGACTAACCATCCATTGCAGTCCAACCAGCTGATATTCCCTTAATTTTGCATCTCCTGGAGGCCTCAGCAGAGAAGGCTGCTCATTGATGGTTTCTTGAGTGGAGTGGGCAAGAGCATAATAGCGTGCCTGAGCGTCACCCTCTTCATCATCATCAGCGTCAATGGCATGCCCGCCAGCCCCATCTCCAGCAGCAGCTATTACAGCTACAGCTTCATTTGCTGCAACTCTGGCTCGCTCCTGAGCTTCTTCCTCAGAAAGACCAGCAGCTCTAGCCGCTGCAATTGCATTCGCCGCAGCAGTACTCATCTCTGCACTCAACTTCACAGATGCAATCTTCCCAGCCAACTTATGTAGATACTCTTCTGTATCTGCCAGGAACTTTTCAATGGCCTCAAACCTCTCCCCAGCAGTCAAAGAGCCCCCAGCTTGTTTACGCAGCATCTCTTTATAAGCCTCAAAATCATGAGCTTTCAATGCATCCATTCTCATCTGTTTTTCATCCAGCTTTGATCTATTGACCTCCCTCAGCAATCTATCATGTGCTCTTGTGATGTTTCTATTCCTGCTATTTCTAGAATCCCCCAACTCCTTGGCCAGCTTGGTCAGCCCTTCTTTATAGGACTTGGCCTCATTAGCTCTGGCAGCACCTTTGGTAGCTCTGATTTCTAGTTCCTTCTTCACCATGTCTATACGCCTGTTGCGGTGTTCTTTCAGCATTTGTTTGTACTTCTTGTCGGGTAATTCTGCTATTTCTCTACCAAACTTTTCAACTTCTTCCCTAAACTTTTCTTGGAAACTCATCAGACGAAGTTTCCTTACTGTGGAGATTGCTCTCCCAAATGGCAGCCCATCATCATCACAAAAAGGAACAGCATTACTACTATTACTAATACTACTACTATCATCACAACTGGTACCAGCATCTCTATATTTGAACCCTGGAGTCTTCACTATCCCACCCCCAGTGTGAATAGGCATATACGTCTTTGCCACCCTCCCAGCAACATCCATCTTCCTCATCAGCATTGAGTTCAATTTGGGATCCCTGAGCCTCTTGAATTCATGATGCAGGAGGGCAGTTGGGTCAAACCCAAAGTCTACTGGAGGAGGCATGCCTGTCAGGGGAGGGGAGATGTCTGCGGGAGCTGTACCGTTACCTACACCACCACCAGCAGATGCAGCGGCAGCAGCAGCTGCAGCTGCTGCTATTGAGGGGTCATCACTCCTGGGTTGGTTGGTGAACAGAGCTAAAGGAATGGTGGAAGTGTCTAAAATGGGAGCCTCCCACTCAGCGATACCATTGAGTCTACTGGCAGTTTTAGCTGATGGTTTTCTACCTACATGAGGTGCTTTGAAATGTTCAGGACCCTGGAGATCTTCTTCCCCTTCTATTTCTTCTTTCTTTATGGGCGGCGCTCCATTTGTATCCTTATCACTGTCGCCATTAACTGCCTTGTTGGCAGCTTTTTTGATGGCTGGTTCGTGATCATCAACAGTGTTGGCATTGATATTGGGTTTACCATGTCCTGGAGTGGCGGATGGATTCTGGCCACTGAGAGCTGTGTTTAGATTATCTGGTGTATTGGCTGATGAGAGAGGGTGGTTGATATTGTTGTAGTTGTTGTTGGGGGACGTTGTGGTTTGTTGTTGCTGAGCGGCAAGGCGTTTTGAAGCAGGACTGGAGAGAGAGATTGGGGAGAAATCGGCAGGTTTGGAATTTGGCAATGGACCAGGTTTGCATGATTTCAGCATTTCATCAGATATTTTGAGTGAGTTGACAAGCCTGACAGTGTGCCTGCGCCTGACGAGCTTGAACATGGTGATTTGTTCCATCAAGGTGGCCGTCTGGTGAGCGGTGAAGCCATGGTGCTGTGTGGCCCATTGAGGAGAGTTTGCTGCTTCTTGCTTGAGAGTGGTACCCATTGTTCTTCTCGTGTGTCAATGATGGTTTAAATGACGGCTAAGGGGGCAGTAAAAGCCACCAAAAAAAACGAGAATACGTCTGCTAGAATTGATCGGATGAACTCTGTCTGGCTCAATTCAACTGTATGAACGCAATTATTTCTCCTTGTAATGGTCTTTTCAAATAAAAGTACATGGATAAATTCGTCTAATATGCCCAAATAGTGGAATCCAAAGATTAATCGGGGTGATTACTAAAGGAATCCAGCACTATGGGGGCGTACAATCGAAGAATAATCAAGCTGAAGCGTCTCTGGTTGCAGGTCAACTCGTCAAACTTTGAATGACTGAGGAGCACAGCAGCGTTAGCGTTTGGAAAACTTAGAAGAGATGAAGCTGGTGCCCAATTTCGAATGGATTTACACTCGTCCTGATACCATGCAGTGGGGAGCATTTAGTCGTAAACAAGTGTCGTGGTGTGTAGAAGCATCGTCTTAATGCAGCAAGAACCGGATAGTGCTCCACACAACAATGCAGATTCTCTGGCACATGGATGTAGCAGATGCAGGTTTGCCAGGAACGGCTGCAGCAGGTGTAGAAACCCAACATTTCAACCACGACATCCAAATATATCGTCACGGTCAAATACTACAAGAAGAACTGCCTCCAGCACTAGAAAAAACAACAACAATGCCCGCCAACGTCGATCACATCCCACGCCCTCCCTTTCACAGACCCTCCGTCATCATCTCTCAGCTCCTTCCTCGCTCCCACCCCTTCCGTCATCTTTACTTGGTAAACATACTAGAGACACTACTTTAGATTTACATCCACATAAATATATCAAAACAACAACAGCGGAACCACAATCTTCATCTCAACAACAACAACAACATACCACTGCTGCTGGTATCAAACGCCATGCAAACTCACAACAACATATAGACAAAGACGATCCTTTAGTCATTCATCCACCACTACCTCCACCAAGTAAGTATATAAGGACTGACCATACATACCAGCACATTACTGATGATATTGAAATGCTAGAAGCAGATGATGGTGATGATGATGATGGACAATCACAACAAAACCTTGATACATCACCACCATCACCAATAAGATCCACCCAATTTTTAGCAAAGCTAGAGGACAACATGCAGCGTAGAAAAAAAGCAAGGCTGGAATCAGCTGAGGACGGAGTTGTATTACAAAGATCTCCTCTTAGTGCTGCCCTTGAGAAACTTTCTCCAGCAAGAAAGAAACAAAAAACAACAAATTTACAAAGAAACACAAGAATTGATCCCAGGGTTAGTCTGTGGCACCCTCCACCTTCTCCATTCGGTCTTTTGGAGGAAGAACTCTACTCCAACCCCTGGAAGCTGTTGGTATCATGCATGTTGCTAAACAAGACAACTGCTTCTCAAGTACGCACCGTCATTTGGAAGCTCTTCTCCACATATCCAACCCCAGAAGCAGCAATTGCAGCTAATACCACCGACCTGGAAGTACTACTGCGTCCTCTTGGATTGTTCAGGAAGAGAGCGTTGGCTATGCAAAAGCTGTCGGAAGAGTATTTGAATTTGAATTGGCAGAGGCCAGAGGAGCTCCATGGCATTGGAAAGTATGCAGCTGATGCTTATTACATATTCTGTAGAAATGAGTGGAGAGATGTGCAGCCAGAGGATAAGGACTTGAAGAAATATAGAGATTGGTTGGAAGAAACTGATGGATTAGGGGCTGGGTATCAAAGAGTCTTGAGGGTGGAATAGGTATGGAATTATAATAGATTGCCAATGTTAATGACTATGGAGCAGTTACGGTGTGTACATATATACCTAAAGGTATAAGAAAGGAGATGTTGTAATATATTTTCTTCTTCTTCTTCTTTTTTCTTTCTTTCTCTCTCTCAGCTATCCCAAGCACCTACAGGTCTAGCAGGTGCCATCCAGCGAGTCTTATATATTGGCTCTTCTGGATTATAAGGAGGATTCGGGCCGAGTGTCTTTTTCTGCTGCTCTACAAATGCCCTGTACTCGCCAACCCACCGCCTATCCTCCTCTGCTTGTAAAAATGGAACTAAAGCCTTCCTGGCAAACTCTTTCTCTGCTTTCAGCCACCGCCTTTGTTTGTTTCCCTGGCCTACTCTGTAGAAGCCATAGGCCATGATGACGCTGCTGACGGCAAAGAGGGTAAAACCGGTGGGGCCGGTGCTGGGGACTCGACGGGCGTAACGAATGGCTGGGAAACCACCTGGTGGAGGACCGTCTTGTACTATGGGCATATCTTTGACAGACTGTAGGTATGGATGGTGGTGGTGGGGAGTAGGGTTAGAAGAAGAACAAACGCAGGATAAAGGGTAGGATACTTGATTTCAATATGATGTTGTGGAACTGACCTTCATTCCTGGAAGTCCTCTCCTTAAGAACTCCGTCATATTATTGAGCTTCTATGTATGTGTTTATTCTTGAGGCGATCGTTGCAATGATGGTGAAAATACCACTAATCTTATTAAATGGCCGGCTGATTGGCAGGGTTTAGAGAAAGATCGGGATGATAAGCTTTTTTTTATGCGCGTGTACAACTTGATTTATAGAAACTTTACCGAATGCAATTTAAGGACACCCTTCATTTTCCACAAACAGGGCCTCAGTGCGTCGCCGGAAAATTTTCAAGTTTGGTGTCATCTCGAATTTAGGCATGCACATGCACTTTTTGATGTTGACTTCATGCATGCACACTTGTATTGAATATAAATAAACATTTCACATATGAACGCATAGTATTATTCAACTTTGTCTCCTAGTTTGGATTGCATTCAGAGATGGCTCTTTTGAAGAGAGCAGACGACCTTGTCAGCAATAATGACAAGTCCTTCATTCTCAAGGTAAGGAAGGCTTGCCTAGCTAATGTATCGCCTTCTTAAATCTCAAAAAACATTCGCAAGCACCTCCCAAGTTTCCAAATCTCCTCACCGCTCCCCAACCTCTCCCCTTTTCGCAGGCTCTCAAGAGCAGCCTCCGCATCGACGGCAGGGGCCCCTTCGACTACCGCCCCGTCACCTACTCCTTCTCATTAGATGATTCTTCCTGCCTTCTTTCTCTAGGAAGCACCAGAGTCTTAGCCTCCATCACCGCCATCCTCGACACTCCCTTTTCAGACCGTCAAAACGAAGGCTCCGTCCGATTCACCGTCACCTTCTCCCCTGCAGCCTCTCCGGCCTTTGAAGCCCCATCCTCCTCCTCTAATCTTGGCATAAATACTGGGCCTAAATTGGAAGAGTATAGAAATGAGCTGACTAGACTTATAGAGAGAGGACTAAGAGACTCTAGAGCAGTTGACAGAGAGGCGCTATGTGTGGTGGCAGGCCGCAAAGTCTGGCATCTTAATATCACATTGACTGTGCTGGATAATGATGGAAATCTTGCAGATGCTTGTGGACTAGCTGCTCTTGCGGTTCTCTCTGTGTACAGACGTAATGATGTGACGGTTAACAACACCTCTACTTTTACCAGTGATAGTGATGATAATAATGTTCCTCTGGTAGTGGTTCATTCAAAAGAAGACAGAGAACCACTACCACTCACTCTGCATCACCTCCCACTACCAGTGACTTTTGCATTATTTGAAGGTGGCGACACTCTGGCTTTAGACCCAACGCTGAAAGAACAAGCAGCATGCCAAGGGCAAGTAACGATCACCGTCAACCCTCAGGGAGAAATATGTGCTCTTCAGAAAGCGGATGGCATTGGAGTGACCGCATCCCAGGTTATGAGATGTGTTAGAATAGCTACTCAGAGAATGAGTGAGCATGTGGGCCTGCTGAAAAAGGCTCTGGAGGTGCATGGTGTAGCTAGGATGACACACAGGGTACGTAGACGAGCTGGAAATGGAAATGGAGGAGGTGATGATGCAGTGGATCAATTGACAGGAGCCGTTATTCAATCTGTGAAAGTACAAAAATCAGCACCGCTAGAGAAATTCCTGCCTTCCAAAGATGATGGTGATGGTAGTGGGGAAGCCAGCATGGAAACATTGTCATCATCTGAAGAAGAAGAGGAAGCAGTAGTAGTAGAGGAGCGAGTTAATGCAAATTTGCAGGTACGGCAGGCTGTTGTTGCTGCTGGGGGCATAAAGACACAGAAAGAAGACAAAAGGAACAAAAAGACAACAGCATCAAATCATCATAGTTGTAGTAGTGCTGCAGAAGTGAAGGAAACAAGGAAGCGATTCAAAAACCAGCATATTTCAGAAAGCAGTGACCCATTTGCTGACATTGCAACCATGATTGCAGGTGCAGGTGCTGGTGGTGGCAAAGGACAGCAGCCAGTGAGTAGTTTAGAGGACGCTGTTAAGAAAAAATGAACATTCATGTAAATATCATTGTGTGCTATGTATCGGTATACAGGGTAATAATAAGCACTCGAAGGTCCGGCTGTTGCTGGGTCGTCACAAGTAGCAGTATCTTTTCTTTTCTTCACATGCATGTTCAGGCCATTCCGTAAAACAGCTTCTTTTACAGGTCTGGGGGGAAAGTCAACACTACATATTTAAGAGTAAAAAGAATCAACTTGTCTTATCAATGAATAATCAGAGTACAACCTAATGAAGCTCCCATTGCAAAGGTGGGAGCCCCAAGAAAAAAATCAAGCAATCAACAGAGACAGAGACAGCTACTGTACCTATTATATATATTGTCGCATCATATCGTCATTCTCAAAAAAAATGTACAATTCTGCTGGCATCAATAAGAGATATGTATGTCATTGGGTTTAGGTATGTGGTTTTCATAGATAGACAGCAAGAGAGAATAGGGAAGCTTCTTGTACTCAAAAAAGCCCACCAAATTGCCCCGTGAGCTGACCCAGACTTCAAAGAGAGAGAAAGAAAGATGCACAGCATTAGGACAAATCAAGAATAAAAAAGAATCACATCACATCGTACGGTATCGTATCTATAACAAATTAAGGAATATTGGGAGAATTATATATGCTCGCTGGGGGAAAATAAAGAGCCCTATCAACGCGAGAAAATCAATCAGACAATAAAAAAATCTACGTGCGCAGCTATAAAGCTAGCTATCTATTCGGGGAAGAATCAAAAACAATAACCGTATAATTTGTATCGTCATTTTGCGGGGAAAGAATCAAATCACCATTATCGTCATCATTTTGGAGTATTTTCTAGGATATATACATAAAAATCAAGGGAAAGGGGGAAGCAATGCGCCACCCAATCATCATCATCATCAGCTTCTTCTTAATCTTTAATAATATCCATCATCAGAGCAGCCTTGCTCTAATGCAGCAGCAGCAGCTCCAGCCAGTGCATCCAGCGCAGAGTTGGATCCATTGCTGAAATCTCCACAACTTGATGCATACAGACTGCCTCCATTCTGTCTGTTTGGGGGAGGAGGGGTGACTGACGTAGGTACTGCATGGCCGTTGTAACCATTGGATTTATGTCTCTTGCCAGTACAAGTACCAACATCATTAATATGTATCATCTCATCAACCATCATCATGTCCATAAAAGCAACTTCATCTCCCTTGACCACAGCTTTACGAGAGGTAACGGGCAGACCAACTTTGTCATAGTAGTAATACCCGTCATCGTCGACAACCATGTCGTCGTCGTCATCATCGGCATCGTCGTCGTTTCCACTGAGTTGATGTGAAGATGAGCTGTGTGTCAGCCTCTCTTGTAGTTCCAGCAGTCTGAAAAGCTGTGCATTTCTTGCTCTGTCCTTATTACCACTACCAACACCACCTTCTGCAGCTTTGGTGGCCAACCTGCTCTTACGTTGGCTCACTCTTGTGGATGTTCTGACTATCTTCACCACCTGACTGCCACTAGTAGTAGCAGTAACAGTCTTGGCTTTTGCTCCACCATGGCTATTGCCATTTTTGTATTGATGAGATTCTACTGGCATCATCATGATGGTAGTGCCAGTGCCCGTAGAACTAGCGACATTGATGCGCCCTGGTCGTACTGGCAGTACAGGCAATTTCCTTCCCTCAAAGATGATGGCTGGTGGAGGAATGAATTGAGTCCATCCTTCTGAACCATTGTTGTTATTGCCAGTGCAGTTGATCCATTCGCTGTAGCTCTTTGTTTGGTGATCTTCACTGTGACTATTATTGATGGCAGAGAGAGTTGGTTGTTGTGGTCCAGATGATGATGATAGTTTTGGTTGCGGCTGTTGAACCACTGCTTGTTGGTCAACTTTTGTATTGTCATCAATGATGCGGGCTTCTCCAGAAGGAGCAGCTACAATGGTAGGGCAAGGGGCCAATTGAAGGGGGAGGAGGGGTGCAAGATGTGCATCCCCCCCACCAACTTGCCAAGAAGAAGAAGAAGAAGGACGTTCATTATTATTGTTGTTGTCTGGAAGAATTGGAGGAGTAGGGGCACCAGTTGTAGGATGTCTATTGCTGCCTCCAGTCACATTTGATACGAGACCTGATGCCAGAGCACGTGATTCAACGTCCACAAAGCGACTGCGTCTGGCCTTGTTGGTTTGACCAGTGCATCTGAGGAAGTGTTTTTGTGCATGGCTGGCTACTTGTGTGGGTGTTCTGGAAGGTACATATACTCTGCTGATTTGCTTCCATTGGCCCTGCGACAGTAGTTTTATAAAAGAAAGGAGGAGGAGAGAGACGGAGTGAGAAAAGAGGAGAGAGAGAGCAGGGGTGGAAGCATGACATTCTGTCGAAAACTAACCTTGCCGAAGGCTTGTAGGCCACGGAGGAATGATAAATGTTCTTCATCAGACCAGCTTTGTCCTGTAAGGGCGTTCAATGGAGGCAGTGGTGAGTCAAAGTTTAAAAATTGCATTGGCCCAGAAATAAAGTGTTAGAGGTTTCAGCTCAGCATGCAAGCATATTCAACGTTGGACTACCTTTTGTTTGCACATAGTTGAAGGCTTCCTGCTCTGTTAAGTTTATGCTGCCAGGTCCGTGACCTAAAGTAGTATGATTCATAGTTTGTTTTTTCAGTATAATATACACCCCTAGTTTAACTTTTGACACATAACATTATACTTTACTATGCCAAAAATATATATCTACTATGTGCAGCCTTTCGGGACTCACCAACCCGCTCAAATACCAAAACTCCCGCCAGTTGCCGATCGGCGAGCTCCAGAGAAAAAGAACAATTTGTGGCTGCTGTTGGGGTTCCTCATGAAATTTTGTAGTTCCCGGCAAATTTTGTATGGCCAATCATAAGAATACAAAGTTAACAATCATACCCCAATGACCATCATATCAACTGGCTTTTCAGTACGAATTTCAAGTCTCTCGCCAAGACAAAAGACCCATAGAAAGGCTAGAACATTGAAAATCCAATCTCAACGATCGACGCCTCCACTTGATCAGTCCAATGTTGGCACAATGCTCGTGCAACTAGCTGCTCAGGAACCCATAGCATTCATTAGTGGTATGATCTCTGGGTTTCTAGCTCTAGACATCTCCAGACAGAATGAAAACGCACCTCTCCGACAGTGGCTTTTGGAACAGCAACAAGGAATGCCGCCAGATCAGCAATGATTGAAATTGAGAGTCTAAATTAGCACACTTGTACTTTTATGATCTGCATTTTTTTTTTATTACCAATGTCATTTTTAAATTCAACACAATATGTAACAGCGTGCATCACCAACCATGAAATCAATCAATCATCACCCTTTCATCTTGCACCACTCCCCTTCTTGGCTGCAATTTGTTCCTCAGTCAGGGGCAACCAATATATGTGTGGTTTAGCTTTTGTCTTCTTGAACAACTCATCTAGAGATAGCATTGGTTTCTTTTCCTTCTCCTCTTCCTCCTCCTTCTTCTTTTTCTCCACCACTACTGTTTTCTCCTTCTTCTTCCCCTCATCGCCAGCAGCCCTTTCTTCTTCCATCGCCATATCCTCTTTCACCTCCACCTTTTTCTCTTTTTCTTCTTCTTCCTCCTCCTCTTCTTCAGTCCCATCTTCCTCTGTTCTTTCCACCTTGAAATCTTTCTTTCCAGTACCCTCAGCAGTGTTCTTCTCTGCTTCTCTTATATAACAATATCTAACTGCCAAGGTTTTAGGACTGGCAGCAGGCCATTGCTTTCCATCCAGTTCAGCACAAGCTGCCTCTGCCTCTGACTGTTTCGAGAATACCACAAAGCAATGTGTTTTGATGGTAGGCATCCACATTGATACTACATTCCTGCCATTTTCACTCAGTAGAAGCTTCACTGCGTTTTCAGTGAAGGGGCGGACAAAGCCATCGATTCTGAGGGCTCTAGTGGGAGTGGTGGGTATCTTCGGTGATACAGGAAGGGGCTTCTTGGAGTTGTTCTTTCCTTCTGATCGTGGATTTGGTTTCTTCTTCTTATTGCTAGTAGTAATAGTAGTAGCAGTAGTAGTAGTAGTAATAGTAGGTGCAGGTTCCTGTTTTTGTTCAGTTTCAGGGACGGAGGCGGCATCTTCTTCTTCTTCGCTCAATTTTCTCTTCTTGTCCTGCTCTTCTGTTTCATCGGCATTTGGTAGAGATGGCTGTTCAGGTGGTGGAGTAGGTTCATTTTGCTGGAAGTCTCGGTCACTTGTGGGTTTTGTATCAATTTTGTCTTCTGGCTTGACCGGAGGGAGATCTGTCGGAGCGTCGTCTTGAAGCTGTGGACTGGGGGCATCGTCTTCTTGAAACGGTGTACCAGATGCATCAATTTGAACGTAGGCTTGCTCTTCATCTTCCGGACGGTCTGATGAGGGCTGTTTTTTAGCCGAGACTGCGTTTTCTAATCTGGCAATTAAATCAGCCTTTTTGCCGGAGACAGGCAGCCCACGAGCTTTGAGCTCGTCTTTAAGCTGTGCTACTGTCTGCTTCTCCCATTCAGTCATCTTGAATTAGTATATCTCCGTTATTCTGCCTCTATCCCAGAAATTATGGAATTGTTCTTTTACAGATGATGGCCCTCCTCTCAGTCGAGCCGGCGACTCTCCTCTGTCTTTCTCTTGCAGTCTTAAAGCGGGGATTTCCCAATATCACTACTCTTTGTAAGGAAGGCAGATTTGCTGAGCAGGGAGTCTAAGAATAGTAAATATGGTTCAGTTCTTTGTGAAGACAGGTAAGCTTTTCAGGCAAACATCATCGTTCACCGATGATTGCGGCTTGACACATATTCACCTTGTTCATATGCTGCAATAGAGTGACATCGCACATACATTCAAAATGCATGTTTTTAATTCTCTGTGCACGTGGTATTAACCTAGAACGAAGAATCATCATCACCTTCTGACGTCATCATTCCCTTTCCCTCTCTCCCTTGCAGATAAAACTCACGTAGTGGAGCTTGGCCCATCAGCCACCGTCGCTGATGTTCACTCCCTCATAGCAGCCCGCGAAGGTATTCCAGCCGAGGAGCAACGTCTCCTCTTCGCTGGCCGCCAGCTCGAGGCCGCCTCCACCCTCGCATCATGCGGTGTCACTGACGACAGTCAGCTCTACATCCTCATGCGCCTTATGGGTGGTGGCAAGAAGCGTAAGAAGAAGACTTACACCAAGCCAAAGAAGCAAAAGCACGTTCACAAGAAGATTAAGCTCCGCGTCCTCAAGTTTTACAAGGTAGACGACAGCGGTAAGGTACAGCGTCTACGCAAGGTCTGCCCAGAATGTGGCCCAGGCATCTTCATGGCTACCCACTTCAACCGTGTGTACTGTGGAAAGTGTCACTTGACTTATGTGTATGACAAGGATGGTGCTACTGCTTAAACTTTGCTCTTAAATAGATTAGTATGTGTGCCATGGTGTGGTGTGAAATAGAGGACGAGGAAAACATATGTTCATCTTGACTTTGTGTTTCAACTTTCTCTTTCATCTCACAACTTATGTATGTGCATGTATGTAACAAACAAGAACTAAAACAATCCCCTTCTACAATATTATTACACCTCACCATTTATCTACGGCATCTCCTCCAGCATTTTCAATCTCTCCTTCCCCTCTCTCCACTCCTTTTCAAGCTCTAATGTTTTTTCTCTAAGTGCACTAGGACTATCTGGGTAGGCTGACAACTTGATTGGATCATTCAGTACCCTTGCACATGCATATAATCTCTTTTGAAGCTGTGCAACCACCATTTGTTGTTTCTCTACTCCATCCCTATCTTCAAAGGAAGAAGAAGGAGGAGGAGGAGAAGGGTCTTTCACCTCAACTGCTGGCGCTCCTGAAGCATCAGTGATTGAAAAAGTGAAAAAGGAGCTGGCTAGTCCAGATAATCTCCTTAGGAATGATGTATGTTCTGATACCTCCTCTTGGTGCGATGATGATGGGGGTGTTGATTGTAGTGGAAGCCCCCCTTCTTCGTCTTCTTCTTCCTTTTCTTTTGCTTCATCATCATCATTATCCATAATCACAATGACTTCCTTTTCCCCCTCTTCCTCCTCTTCCTCCTCCTCTTCTTTTTCTTCTTCTCTTTGTCTCTGCATTTGGACAGAGAGTTGAGCTCTCAATAAAGCAGCCTTTACCTCCAACTTCGCCCCTCTATCAGGTAGACCATCCACCAACCCTTTATTACTCAACAACCTCTCCATCTTCTCTAGCTGCTCTTGTAAACTGAGCTCTTGTTCTTCTGGAGTTTTCTCTGGTGTTGTTGTTTTCTTCTTTGGTACCAATAATGAGGACGATGATGAAAAAACACGTGGAATTTGAGGGGTCAGGCCGGTAGTAGCAGTAACAACAACATCTTGGTCTTGCTGACTCTCTTGTAATTTCAAAGCCTTGGCAAACATATCACTCACATCACCGCCACCTCCAGACCACATGGCATTATTAGTATTAGTATGATCGTTATTTCTTTGACTGCCGTGGCTTGCTGCAATGGTATCATTCATAGTAGTGTTGTATACGTCTTGACTTGAAGGATAAACATTACCATTCTTACTCTTCTTGGCTGTTCTCTTCTTCTTATTAGCAGCACTACATGTGGATGCAGATGTCACAATGAAATCTTCACTTCTAACATGAAGCTTCTCCTCTGGTTTGTTACTAAACAGTAAATCATGATCTGATGTCCCCACAAATCCGTCAAGAGTATGGAGGAACCGAATGTGATGAGAAAGAGAAGAGTCATCTTCCCTGTTCCCAGCATGCATCGCGTTGAGTGCTCGTCTTGTTGAGCTGCTATGCGTCTCTTCTATATTCAGCGTGAATAAATCCTTGAGCTCCGAGTTGGTGAAATAAGCAGTTGGAAGGCTGTTCATTTTATTATTAGTAGTAGTGGTACCAGCATGGGCATGTATGTCTCCATCTTCTAATAGGCCCTTTGCCAATCCACTCTTATACACTTGCTTCTTATATATCTTATCCTCCACAGTGCCACAAGAAATTAGTCGGTACACAACCACGTGTTTGTCTTGACCAATCCGGTACGCTCTATCCACACTTTGCTGATCTGTTGAAGGGTTCCAAGAAGGGTCAACAATGATCACCCTCGATGCAGCAGTCAACGTTAATCCCAGACCCCCAACCTGGGTGGTGAGCATCATTATGTCTGCTGCTCCTGCTTGAAAGGATGCAACGCGCTGAGCACGCTCAGTCGCACTTGCCACCGTGCCATCTATTCTCAACCAGGTCCATCCTTCTCTTATTATACCTGCCTGTAGTATATCTAGCATTACTCTGGACTGACTGAATATGAGGACTTTGTGGTTGGTGGAGATGAGGTCTCTCAGCAGGCTCAGCGTGAAGGTGGTTTTGCATGACCCGCCAATGCCTGCTTCATGGACTTGTTTGAATAACTGGCTCGTGTATGTGCTTGTGTTCTGTTGTTGACGGTTTTGATGTTGTGGTGTGTTGTCAGGTTTGATGTTGGCCATTCTCTTTGTTTTATGAAAAGAAAAAGCATCATCATCATCATCATCACTACTACTGCTGCGGTTATCACTTTCCTCTTCCTGCGCATCATCCTCATCAGAGCTACTATCTGTTTTCCTACTAAAAGGTCCACCTCGGAGCTTCATTTGCTTCCTCCTCTTCTGCCTCTCAGCCCCAGCAATAATAGTATGCTGAGCACGTTCAGACAGCAGTGCAGGGTGATCGCATATCTTTTTCAATACGGTTATTGCTGCCAATGGTGAGTGTGTGGAATTCAGAGCTGCTCTGACCTCATCTGAGAATAAAAAGGCTTCATACAGCTTCAATTGCATTGGATTTGGTTTCAGCCAGCAAATCAAGTCATTTTTCTTGGAAATAGATTGCACTTGAGGCCTTGATGACGGAGTTGTCTGCTCGCCTCTGCTCCCTTGTTGTTGCTGCTCATGGTGATTACTACCATCATCAGCACCATCCCTTTTCTCTTCTTGAGCGTTATTATCAGCGCCAGACCCCATCACATCCTTCTTCTCCCTCCTCAACATATACGGAGCAATATGCCTCTTCAGAGCAACACTAGCAGCAGCAGCCTTCTCTCTCTCATCCAATGTAGCATGCCTATCATTCCCCCCCACTATCCTCCTTTCATACAATGACTTAAATCCAGCCATATCTCCCAATAAACCAGGTTGAATGTAATCAAACAGAGACCACAATTCCATCAAATTATTCTGTATGGGAGTACCTGTAATGACAATCCTGGTGGTGGTTGTTAATTCATCCAGCTTCTGTCTTAGCTGGATTTTATGGTTTTTAATCTTATGTCCTTCATCTAAAAATAATACATCCCACTTTATTTTTGTGGGGATGCTTGATATACCAGATCCAGAGAGAAGGTGTGCATTATGAAGCAACATGCCATATGTACACAACACGATATGTCCTCCTCCTCTTTGTCCCGTCTTGCTACCTCCGACCCTCCTCAGTACCCTTTGCCTTTCATTCACACTTCCACCAAACTCTGCAGTAAGATGTTCCAGGCCACATACTTCTAGTTCAGATTTCCAATGAGCTAACAAGGTCTTGGGGGCTATAATTAAGACACGCCTGGCCATGTTGCTGTGGAAGAGACCAGAGATAAAGGCAGCAGAGGACATTGTCTTGCCTAAACCCATGTCATCGGCAAGGATGCCTCCTGCTTCTTGGTTGTATATGTCTAGCATCCAGTCTATTGCTTGCTGTTGATGGGCATAAATGTGGTTGTTGACCGAGGGAGGGAGGTTAAATTGAGGTTGTTGTTGGGTGGTGGTGGTGGTTGATGATGATGGTTGATGGCATGGTTCTTCTTCTTCTTCTTCATCTTCTTCATCTTCGGTGCTGTTGTTGGCAGTATCTACATTGTGACATTCCTTTTCCTCTTCTCCATCTGAGATGTAATCATCGTCCACAAAAAAGGAATCGTTGCTATCATCGTCGTCTGGCCCGCTAGGCGTGCTCTCTTGCTCTTCGTCGCTGGAAGAAGAAGAGTCGGTGATGACAGTTGTTCGTCGGTGGGGTTTGAAAGTCCTGTTGACGTGCGTCTGGTTGCTGTAATTGTCGTCTTCTTCATGTTTGATAAGATTTATGCTCGTAGATTGGCTTGTTTGATCTTGTTGCTGCCTTCTTTTTGCTGCTAAAGCTTCAATTGCATTTCTTTTCGATCTCTTGTCGCCACTGACATCTCTAGCATCCCTACAGGGACGCATAGTGATACTAATTGACAATGTAGTTTGGTAAATACTGAATAAAGTATGATTTTCTCACAAAATTTTGAAGACTTTTGAAACACTGTGCTCAGTTCCTCAGGAGTGAGTTCCCAGGCCTGCGATTGCTTTGGCAGCGATATTGGACATTCTTTGCCATTTTATGCCTATAAGTTGATTCTAAACGCACATATACAAGCCACAAGAAGTCATAAATCATAATAAACCTCGATGAATACCTCTGAACTGTCCTGATCAGATAAACACACGAATACAAGCTTGCGGATTATTCCAACCCTTTTCCTTTAAACCTCACTATTCCACCTGTCACACACGCATCCATAGATATGGAACACCAACACCATTCCTCACAGCCACATTCACCCACACAAGACCCCACTGCTACCAACAATAACCACGACGACACCACCGCCCGCCTTAATCAAGTCGAATCCTTCCTCCGTCAACCAGACGCAGTCATGGAACCAGACGTCCTCTCCAGACTCAGAGACTACGTATCAGCTCAAGGCAACCCACAGGCAGCAGTAGAGTTTCTTACTGATGGGTATGTCGGCTATGCAGCTGCTGCCAGCTTAGTTTGTGGCTGGCTCAATTTGTTAGAAAACAGTGGAGGTGGGGAAGATGACAAAATCAATCAGGAGAAGAAGAAACAAAGGCAGCAGTCCTCAGAACACCAACCAAATCAATCCACGTCCACGTCTAACAACAACAAGAATAATAATAAAAATAAAATAAAAGACGAGGCTTATTATTTAAGAAAGTTGGCCAAAGAGCGCTTTGATCCCAAGAAATTCGCAGGCGTCTTCCAAGCAGGAGGATCAGGAGCACCCAAATGGATCAACGGCCTCATTGCCGACCCCCAAGGACGACAACTCATCTACCACCTAGCAGCCAGACACCCCGATAGCCTCCTTCTTAACTTTGCCATTCAAAAGATCCTTCGACAGCCAGGAAGAGAGGGTGAAGTAGCAGCAGTGGGGAGCTCTCTCTCTGGTGTATATGCTATTTTCCACCAGATGATATCTGCTAAAATAAAAGCGATAGCAGCTGCTACTACCAAGGAACAAATACAGAAATTGTCAGCAGAATTAGCTCAAAGCTGCTGCAATAGTCAGCATACGTACGTCTACACCCAGCTGCTCTTGTATGGCTTGGCTGATCATCCACAGTTGGGGGGCAGGTTCCTGAGAGTGGCGAGAGATTTGGAGGCAGCTGCAGCAGAGTCAGTGGGTGCTGTTGTATGGAAAATGGCCTCTTGGTTTGGTGATGTTGGTGGTACTTCTAGTGTTGGTAATATTAGAGAAGATTTTCTAGGTAAAGAAGAAGTACTAAAAGTAGAAGTAGATGATATTAGAGCCCAGGCAGCAGGGTGCGTAGCAGAGTTATTGCTGACTGGTGCTACGGGTAGCAGTACTGCCAACCAGGCATTCAGTCTCCCTCCATCAGCTGTCATCATCAAGCTGTATAAGTTATATGACACATCTACAAGATCTTCATCGTCATCATCATCACCATTCTGCTCATTGAGTAGTAATCACCCGCCATTGAGGTTGATCCGTCATCCCCGGATGTTTGAACTACTGCTGCAGTGTGTGTTTACATTGGAAAGAACATTACCTGGTGAAGGTGTCTCGGCATGTGCTGGCATCCTTAGCATTGCAGCAGCTTGTGGTGGTACTACTAGCAATGGTAATCCTGTTGAAGATGAAGCAGTTGTGGCAACCAAAGCAGGAATAGAAACAGCAATAGCGCTGTCCAAGAAAACAGCAGCCAACGACGAGGCCTTGTCTACAGATGAAGTGCACCAACTAGAAACTATAGTATCACGCTATCCATGCTGTGCTCTTGGTATTTTGGGTTTATTACAAAGACAGCTCAGGAGCGTAGAATATTGGCAGAGCGCTAGTCATCGAAGGTTGGTAGCAGTTGGAGGGACAGGAGGAGGAGGGGCCCCACCCGCCACCCTCACCTTGCTGCGCTCGCTCATCCACACCCAGCCAGCCATGCACCCAAAACTCCTCACACTCATTCACAAAACACTCACCGCCATCCATACTTCCAACATCGCTACCAGTGATGCTCTATCAAAATATGTCTTAGACGAGGCTGTTGAGCTGGCGGCAAAACAAGGCCGCCCCCTTCAAGTGCTACACTGTATGGAAGCTTGGGCCGCCACCCCAACTGTAGACTCATCTCTGTCTCGTTACTTCATATACAAATTACTGCAAACTGCTGCTCCTCCGTATACACAAGAGTTTGTGGGGGCTGTGTTGAGGGTGATGGGAGTGGCTGGTGTGAAGAGGAAGAGAATTGGGTTTAGAGAGGCCGGTTTTCTGGCTGTTGTAGAGGAGTTTGTAAACGAGGGGTGCAAGGGGATGAATTGGCCTGTGGGGAGTAAAGAATATAGGGCCTGGAGAGACTTAATGGGGGATACATAAAAAGTAGATACATGGTGAGTATTGTAAGTTTTAACAAGTTAACATCTAGATAGATAGAACCAAGTTTGAGTTTGAAAAAGGAAAGTAAATTAAAAAACAGACTCTTGGTTGTACTTGTCTGGTGTCCGTACATCATCAAACATCATCACCTCTAGCAGAATCAAAACAAAGTTGGATGGAAAAAAAAACATTTCATTTTTTTCCCCCCCCCCCCCACCACCACCAAACCCCTTCCTAGTTCTTCCTCTATCCCAAGGCATTGTACATGGTATCAATCTGAGGCTGGTACTTCTTCTGCAGCTGAGGTCTCTTCAACTTATAACTTGGAGTGAGGAGATCATTCTCAACAGTAAATTGATCCATGGTGAGATGGAGAGCTCTGGCGATTTCAAATCCTTTGAGTTTTCCTTCCTTGGCCGTAGCAGTGAGGTCTGCCAGGAAGGCTTTGACCACCGCTGGGTTGGCACACAGCTCTGCACTGCTGCTACCATCAGTGGCGACACCAGCTTCTTTAGCGACTGCCTTGAGGTGAGCTTCAGTGGGAACCACCACAGCAACCAGTGCACTCTTGAAAGAGTCCCCATACACCCAGATCTGCTCCACTCCAGTGTTCTTCTTATAGACACCCTCCACCTTCTCCACTGCAATGTATTCACCTTGAGCCAATTTGAAGATGTTCTTCTTACGGTCAATAATCTTCAGAGCACCAGAGGGGGTGAGTTCTCCAATATCTCCAGTGTGAAACCAGCCATCACTCTCCAGTACCTCTTTAGTCTTCTCATCGTCCTTGTAATACCCAGTGAACACAGCAGGGCCCCTGACACATACCTCACCGCGAGGTGGTGCTGCATTGGGGTCGTAGTTCATCTCTGGTACTGCGTCAAGGCGCATTGAAAGGACTGGCAAAACGGGACCGACGGTTCCAAAGTGTTCGGGGGCATCTGGATTGGCGATGAAACTACCAGCACAGGTTTCAGTCAGACCGTAACCCTGGACGACTCTGCAGCACATGCAAACGCGCAGGAAGTCTTCCACATGACGGGCCAGTGGGGCCCCACCAGACACAATCAGCTTGACTTTGCCACCCAGGCGAGCTTTCACTTTGCTAAACACAATTTTATCAAACATGGGAGCAGCTTGGTCGTAGCTGTAACCTTGGTTGAGGTTGTGTAGCTTGCGAGAGTACCCCCAGTTGAACAGGGTGCGCTTGAGGAAGGAGCCGCCTTGTACGGCAGAGATGACCCCCGCATAGATACGGTCAAATACACGGGGGACTCCACAGAAGAGGGTTGGTTGGCAGGCCGCTATATCGTCCACCAAGAGCTTGATGTCGCCTTGCCAGTAGCCAATGGATGCACCCAAGTAGAGCATATACTCCTCGGTGGTTCTGTACATAGTATCAGTATTTATAATGGAAACAGATGGAAACGGGTGAGATGGGAGTGTTTGGATGAGTGAAGCCAGAGTTTGAAAAAAAAAGGGGGGGAAAGCAGGGAAGGAAGGAAGGTCCTATGTAAGCAACAGCAGCCTCAAGAGGAGCATGAAAGAAAAGATCAACACACCGGTCGAATATATGAGCCAGTGGGAGATATGAACAAAAGGTATCCCCGGGCCCTATCTTCAATCCTAGAGATTCTACATATACCACCATAGCCACTATGGTACTCATAATTGCCCTGTGTGACATCATCACTCCCTGCATGATTGATTGATCGATTGATTGGTCGATGATGGTGTGTGTTATGAGAGGAATGCACAACTCCAATCTGCCTTCTTGGTGGAGATCTCAGCTGAGCAAGCCTTCCCTCTTGTCCTGTGTACCAGTGCTTGCTGGAACAATGATGATAATAGGCTATGCATGGCAAACTCCAATAGAAGAGAGCAAGCAGAGAAGGGAAGAGAAGAGAAGAGAAGAGAAGAGAAGGAGAGAGCAAGCAGAGAGAGAAAGAGAGTACCCATTCTCCATCATCCCAAATCATCCAGCTATCTGCCCTCATTCCTTTCCCTTTTTTCTTTCCAAATCTCAATATAAAACTATACTA
>Ga0209986_10001614_pt1 | contig 21421 bp, 21 predicted proteins | sample BlataG_FD_183168 | JGI IMG/M metagenome (GOLD analysis project Ga0209986, IMG submission 183168) | Deep subsurface microbial communities from Black Sea to uncover new lineages of life (NeLLi) - Black_00105 metaG (SPAdes) (version 2) | ecosystem: Environmental > Aquatic > Marine > Oceanic >... | reverse complement strand
TGATTTCTTTGTGATCAAAGACATCACAGTTTCGGCGTTAAGCGTAAAACTATTTTCCTCAAGCAGAGGCATAGAAACTGGAACCCCTTCCGACATCAAAATACTGGGTCTATAACAGACAAACCCCGGATCAGGAACCAGCACCTCGTCGCCAGGATTTATCACTGTCAGTAAAGCCAAGAAAATCGCTTCTGTTCCTCCAATCGTGACTAACACCTCAGACTCTGGATCATATGACAAACCGTAGTCACGCTTTGTTTTTTTCATCAGAGCTACGCGGAGTTCTGGAATACCCGCGGTATGCATATAGTGCGTTTTACCTTCATCAAAAGCCTGTTTAGCTGCGTCTCGAACATGTGGAGGAGGCACAAAATCTGGCTCACCTATTCCTAAGCTAATAACCCCAGGAATGCTCTGTGCCAATGAAAAAAGGCGGCGAATATCAGAGGGACTAATTCCTCTCAGTCGCGATGCAGTTTTGAAGTGCTTTACCAATATACACCCTCACCATAGTCATTCTCCTCTGTGCATAAAATGTTTACGTTTGTCAACGTTTCGATGGAGAGTATGTTGAATCAGCCACTCAGGCATAGTACGGACAAAGACCACAAGTCTTTTCTACTCCGTATACAAAACTGTATCCTTTAAACAGAACTCGTCGGTGAAACAATTGCGACTAAAAGAAAAAACCCAAAAATGGCTAAAACGCTCCATAAACGACCCAATTGCAAAAACACTCGCGGAAAACAGTCATTTAACCAAAACACAGCTTGAAACCCTCTTAATCGACGCTTTAACAGAAAATATAGCTGAAAAATCATTAAAATACGAAGAAAAAGCCAAATTACGAATATCAGCAGTAAGTCGTGGCGCTTTCAACAGAACTTTAAGGCAGGCCAAAAAAAATGTCATTCAATCAGTCTATACGATTCTTCTTCTCGGCTACCTAGGAGTCCTCGAAAGCACACTTCTAGATCCATACATTGAAATCGCAAACAAACTGCAAACCTACATGAGCACCTACAGAGAAGCCTTAGGAGGACGGAAGGCAATGAATGAATATCTAACGGTGATAAGTATGCTTCGCAAGGACCTAGAAACTAGCCTAGAACAATTATCTAAGCCGAAGAACGTGTCGGGGAAGATGTGATATCACATATCACGTCAATGATGTCGAGTCATCCAATGCGATACATCAATCTTCCAAAGTTACAACCCCTAAAATTCCCCTTACAAGGCCCTCTGGTTAATTACAGGCCACACCATTAATCCTCATCATTAGCCAACATTGAATCCACCAAAAAAGGAACGTATTTAACAAGATTCGGTAAGTAAAAACGTCTTGAACCAATCCACAAAGCATACTCAACTGTCTATTTATATCGGTTGAAAATAGCGTGGCATTTGTGATGTCACGTGTCACAGAGATGAACGTTGTTCGTTTCCCTCCACCATAATCCTTAAGTTTGTTCATAGCGTAATGGGATGTGTGATATTTATGCAAATCACAGATATCACGTTTAAATCACGCTTTTTCTGGTTCACATTGCAAGTCATAGGCCCTTTCATCTTCACATGCTTAAACTGTTTGGAGAACCTTTAGCATGTACGACCTACTCTTAGTAGCCACAATTCTCCTATTGCTCATGACCGGGGGCGCCGCTGTCTTGTATTATAGGCGAATAAGGAAAGCATATGAAGAGTATGACGAAGCGAAGAGTGTTATAGATGACGTTATCATAAGTTTCAATAAACAGTTGCGGACACAGGAAAACAGGCTCAACGTTGTTGCTCACAAAACTGAAGTAAGCATTTCTCAGAGCGAAAAAACGGCAAAGAGAATGAAGGAGTACGAGGGACAGGTAGCAACGTTCACCGCCAAAATGAAACCTATTTCAGAAGTTTCGGCGGAAATTGAAAACATGGGCAAAAGAATGAACGAAATATCCACGAAACAAGAGAGCATTATGCAAAGAATTGAAGAGGTTGAAAAAGCTAGACGCAAACCCACAGTAACGCCTGAGGCGAAAATAGAGGCAGCGATTCCAATCAAGAGAGAACGCGCATTGGCCCCGTTGACACAAACCGAGCTAAGCGTACTCGAGATTCTTGCCGCAGAGGGAAGAAAGACCGCCCCAGAAATTAGAGAAAGAGTAAAACTCACAAGAGAGCACACCGCTCGCCTAATGAAAAAACTGTACGAAGAAGGATATCTAGAACGTGCCGTACAAAAAATTCCATATGCTTACAGCATCAAAAAAGAGATGCAAAAAATCCTAAAAAAGGAATCTAAAACCTAACGTGATGTCACAAATTTGTTTTTCCAGCTTCACGAAGCTTTTTGAGCCTTTTATCCATTTCAGAAAGTGGTTTTGACGCAGAGAGCTTATAATCAACCTTTCCCCTCTCGTCAAGGTACTCAGGATAATGAATAACCTTTATCGGAACTGCGAATCGGATTTTAGGCTCCGAGATAAGCAAAGCTTCCCCAACATCAAGCATCTTTACCTCAGTGTCACTGTACTCAAGATAAGGCGTGTTGTCCGTAAGGTAGACCCTGTCACGCCGCAACTCCGTCTTCATGACAACCTTGGTCCAAAGCTCAGCGAAGACATTAGGATTTATTCTTGAAGGCCGCGGTGTCACCGCGTTCAGCCCCACCCTATACTTTCGATACGTCAATGCAATATCCGAGAATATTGTTTTAGGCATGTTTGGATCAAGGAACTCATGGGCCTCTTCAAGAGTTATCAAAAGGGTTGGAAGCTTTTTCCATTCATCAAAATCACTCTCCCACAACCTCTTGTAATGGAGGGCCACGCTAGAAGCTGTCAGACAGGTAACATCATATTGCTCCTCAGAACTGAGACCTGAAATATCGACGAGACAGGTGACGCCTTGCCCAACGTTCTGTACTACATCGTCAACGAAACTGTAGTCAGACGGCGGAAAAAGATGTGGAGACAAACTTGAAAGCTTTAGCATAAGGGCATCTATCACGGCTTTGCCCTTGTAGTCGGTGAGCTCAGCCACTCCCTTATGCCCACCCATACTATAGGCTTCTTGCAACTGTTCTATCCAAGTGTTCCCCAAACTCTTGTAAAGTTTTTGAGCAAGCCTAACTTGATGATGCGTAATGTCAGGAAAGAGTGTTGAAAGTTTTTGAGGACGAATTGTATATAGACCAACAAGCATCTTCTGCTCTCTAGCCGAGTAATAACGAACTTTTGTGTGAAAGAGTGGATGATCCCTCAGGCCCCGTTGAGGCGCTATCCCTTTTCCCTCGAGAAGTTGACCTGCAAAGTCAAAAATTAAACCAACAGTCCTTGGACTCGAATCTATAATCCGAGCGTTAAGCATCAATTCACAATTCGTTTTCCCACATCCTGTCATTCCAAACATCCCCATCATCAGAGGTATAGCCTCAACACTTATGCCGACAGGACCAAGTACATGCTTCCCTGAACGCAAGCGCCCTATCTCCAACTCCCCTGCAAGCCTCAAAACCGAACAGTCCTCATCAGTAGCCGCGTACACCTTGTCCATATAATCCGGGTTAAAAGTTGGAGAACGAATCTTCCCGACCTCTTTCTCAAGGAAAAGAATCGCATCAACATGCCTATAGCTGGAGTATGGCCCAAAGGATTCCTTCCCTTCTGCTTCACGAAGTTGCTCGTCCGTTTTTAGTGTAGAGGAGCTTCCAGCATCCACAACACGCGCGTAGAAGCTTCTGTTGCCCGAGTCTACTCTCACTATCTGACCAAATGAGAGGTCAGTTCCTCTGTTGAGGAAGAAGGAAACCTTATCTCCCTTTACCTCACGGACAAACCCTACAGGCTCAGACATGTTCAATCCGCTCCCAGTGAAATGGATGTTTTACACCATGAAGTTCATCTGGAAAACTGCACGAGAGTTCTTCAACGCGAAGTATATTTAACAACCCAGCGTTAGCTAGCATCTCCTCAACTTGATCATGATAGTGAAGGAGTTTCGAGTCAGATGAAGCAGAAAAATCATGAGCAAGCCAAAGGGTGATCGGATACCCTAGGCATCTCGGATCTTCTGAGATTGTCGTTAGTGGGGAAAGTAACTCAGATACTTCGCGATTAGTTAAATATTCCATTATGTCACAACGGAAAGCGTGTGAGCCATCTTCACACAATTTCACAATAGACACATCCCCGTATAGATGTTTATCTTTATTTGCTTCTCTAACTGGGTAGTAAATCCAGATTGGATAAGGCGCAAGCATACACGTCGCTGCCATAAGATCTCGCCCCTTTTCATCTTGAAGCATCGGAGACTGTTTACTTATAGTAAGAAGATTCACCCTTTTACGAAGAGCCTCTTCGTATAGTGAGGTATAGAACCCCCTTTTTCCGCCAAAGAAGCTAGCTCCATCCAGAAGAATATAATCTCCTTCACTTAGTCTACGAAGAGCATTCCTACCCACGCCCACATCATCACTAGACTCTTCGTAAAGAATTTTCAAAGCCATTTCGCTTTCTAATTGTAGTCTTCGATCTTTTAAGAAATTAGAACGTGTTCGGCGATCTCCAACTACACTGGCGATACTTTCCTCATAACCCCAATTCACGTTGCGTCCCTCCACAGAAGCATATGCTACCCGCATGAGGTAAATGCCCCAGTTATTTGCTCTCTTCAAGGTTCTGGTTGAGCAGTCTACAGCGATGAAATGTACGTCGCAATTTTCTATTTTTCTTAAAGGCTTTATTTTAGACTTATCAGGGGTAATTGCTATCACAGGTTCCTTCCTAGCTTCATGAAAACCTATTGCGCGTCCCTTGTTAATGTATTCACCAAGTTTTTTCTTCATTTCTGCTAAATCTTCACCTATCTTGCCCATTCAGCTTCCTCTCCAAGAAATATGTAAAGCCTGCACACAATCTGGAACTGAAACGTCCAGTATCCTTTAAAACTGATTGTTATTTATCACCTTTCATGTAACTTAATGTATTTTGTGACACTCTAGTCATCCGTCTATAACGCTTGCGGTTCGACATACTTCTATTTGCAAGAATGCCACGCTGGGCCATCCGAGATAGATATGTAGAAACCGTGCTCAAACTGATTGGTTTTTTAAACTCTTGTTCATATGCAGATTGAATGTCTTTAGAAGAAAACCACGCAACTGGAAAACTCTTCTCAAGAATCAAGCGAACCTTATCAAACTTGGACAACTCCGAAGGAAAGTCACCCACCCCAGGGTTAAGCCCAGGCATGCCACCGAGTAGTTCGACAACATCTAATAGACGAAGAGCCTTGTCTCTAGTAACATGACCCGTAAAGGTTATTGTATAACGGTTTCCATTTTCGTCGAAGACCTCCACTCGCATTTTCCTAGCAGGCATCCCTAAGCACCAAACAAAACTCTTTACAATTTAACACGTCACAGGTTATAGAAGTTATGGTGAACATTAGAAGGGTAAAAGGGATAATTATGTCTTAAAACTGAAAAATAAACGTAATTTGCATCTTTTTTGATTCACAGACTTCACAAGAGGCAGTGTTTGCAAAATAGACGCAAAAGGTGTAGTAAGCTTAATTCTCCAGTGGAAGACTAGGGGTCGGCTCTTTACACGTTATAGGACAGAAAAAGGTAAATTTTCATAAAATAGGACCATTGGTAAATCATTAAATAAATCAATTCCACAACAGTTCACAAAAAGTTAAGTGTTTAACGAGTAAACAGTTCATACAAGCTAACGTGTTAACAAATGCTTACTTGAGCCCAACAAGACGCGTCGTATACGTCATGCTTACAATTGCCAGCAAGCATGGTTAATCCCTTTGCCCCAACCCCTAAGTTTCCACTGGACCGCCAAATCTGCTAAGATGAGAGTAGATATTATTTAGCAAAAAAATCTGTAAAAACACTTCAAAGTGTTCTATAATAATCATTAAATAAAAAAATAGTGGCTAACCACTGAGAGGCTATTCCTTCTAAAGAAGGAAGAATATTACCTAAAAATCTCTAGGCTATTCCATAGGAAATGTAGGGGTCTGAGTGTGAACATTCAAACAATGAATTGACATCCGAGGGCAATGTTATGAGTAAAACTACCGTGTTAGACAAGGTATTTGAACATTTTTTGAAAGGCAACGGTATATTTCAAGACAGAGAGGTGTTACGGCATGACTATGTTCCTGATCTGCTGCCACACCGCGGGGAACAGATCCGTTACCTTGGTGAAATATGTGCCCCTGTTTTAAAGGGTTCACAATGCTCTAACATCTTGGTTTACGGAAAAACAGGCACAGGAAAAACCGCGGTTATAAAGTATGTGTTGAGCAGACTTGGTCATAAGGCTTGTGAACTTGGGGCACCTATGAAGGTCTGCTATATTAACTGTCGACTAATGAGTACAGAATACAGGATTTTCTCAAGTTTATGTGCTACCTTGGACGTGAAGGTTCCATTTACTGGTCTAGCTGTGGGAGAAGTTTTTGACCGATTTAAAACTGGTTTAGACTCATGTAAAATCCTTTTTATCGTTGTTCTTGATGAAATTGATGCCCTCATAAAAACGCGAGGAGATGCTCTGCTTTACGAATTGACTAGAATAAACGAAACTCTTCGTTATAGCAAAGCCTCAATTGTGGGAATCTCCAACGATCTTAGATTCAAAGAGCTTCTTGATCCCAGAGTTTTGAGTTCTCTAAGCGAGGAGGAAATTGTATTTAGGCCATATGACGCAGCTGAGCTACGAGACATTCTTCTAGACCGTGCCCGACCGGCATTTCATGATGGCGTTTTGTTTGATGGTGCTCTGAGTTTGTGTGCGGCGTTGGCTGCTGCGGAGCATGGAGATGCACGGCGAGCTTTGGATCTTCTTCGGGTTGCCGGTGAGTTGGCTGAGCGTGAAGGCTCTGAAGCTGTTGTAGAGGATCACGTACGACGGGCGGAAAAGAGGATTGAACATGATCGGATTGCGGAAGCTTTGGAGAACCTTCCACTTCATTCAAAACTCGTTTTATGTAGCGTCTATCTATTAGGCAAGGCAAAAATTAGCTGTGCGGTGACTGGTGACATCTATGAAATTTACTGTGAACTTTGTAGTCAATCAGGGCTTACACCGTTAACTCAAAGACGGGTGAGCAGTTTAGTGAATGAACTGGATGTGATAGGGTTATTGAACGCACGAGTTGTGAGCATGGGGCGGTACGGGCGTACAAAAAAGATTCGTCTGAGCATAGCACGTAGTATTATTAGAACGTCATTCACCACGGATGATAGGCTTGAGCGTTTAGTCAAGTATGCGCCTAAATATTTGGCAGAGATCTCGAGTAGACGTTGAAAATAAAATACCAATATTTGAAGATTGGTGAGTTCGCGAGAGAGCCCTCAAGAAACATGGTTTAATCCATAAATTATCTGGATACATTATGAGCTGTCCAAGTATGGAGAAGTCATTTCTGAACTCACACAGGTGACTAGACTTGTTACACAAATTGTCACGCATAAGATGCTGTGAAATTGATGGGTGTAACTTGTAATGTTTGAAGGTTTACGATTGGAACGATTCCTGGATTGGGAGCAACCCCCATTTTCTTTTGGAATTCAGTCTGCTTTTGCCAAGCCCCCGAGTTAACGATAAGTGTTCCTCGATAAGTGTCATATTTTATTACGTGCACATGCCCGGAGTGGAAAATGTCTGGAGGCCTTTGTATAACCATGAAGTCCTTTTTTTCTGGTGCTATCGGCGTTTTTTTTCCGTAAACGGGCGCTAAATGTCTGCTTTGTAGAAGAAGTTTCATGGCTTTGTCTGGAGTTTGAAAGCTTACGTTTGGAATGGACGCAACAATATCATCTAGGCTACGTCCATGATACAGAAGCAGTTCGACTTCGTGAAGCCTCACAGTGCTTGGGTTTCCTAAGGAATATACTTTTCTAGCTTCACAGAGTGGCTCTGCATAATCTTTAGGTATGGCCGGCTGAGGCAATGCCCTCCGGGACGCATCGTGGTTTCCAGGTATTATTATCAATTCGATGTAATCTGGGATTTGTTCAATGAATTTCGAGACCATTCCATACTGTTCATAAATATCTGTTATCGCCAGTTCGTCTAACTGCCCCGGATAAATCCCTATCCCATCTACAAGATCGCCGGCGATCACCACATATTTGACATGACTTGCCAGATTCTTCAAACTTTCATTTCCGAATTTCCCATTTAACCAAAGCACAAACCGGCTAAATTCTTCTCGCATAAACATTTTGCTTCCGATATGTAAGTCTGATATGAGTGCTGCATAAACTGGTATTGAGGCTTTGTTGGGTTTTCTTTTGGGCATGTCGGGCCAAACAATGTCTTCTGCGATAAACAAGTCGTTTCTTCCTTTGATGGCTTTTATGCAAATGACTTGGTCTAATAGTAACATGTGTGCCTTTTTTATGACCTCTTGGCTTGTGCTTGGGGTCACAAGTACAGTGGCGCTGGCTTCCAAGTCTTCAATGGTCAAGAATATCCTTTGCTTTCGTTGCCGTTTCTCGGTGACCATGCCAATGATCTTAACCTTTGTGTTAACTGAAGATTTAAGTGCCTCAGATATGGATGTGGCATCTTTGACATCCATTCTTCTTCTTAGAAATCTCTGTATTCTTTGGAAGCGATCTTGAAAATACTCTAAATACTCTTTAATGGACCCGGTTTTACATATTTCATCTGTAGGGTCTTCTATTACTTTTATGTCCGCGTCGATGTCTTTTGCATATGCATGAAAAACCTTCTTGGCCTCTAGAATTGGCGACGGAGGTGTAAGTAAACTAGATTTCTCTTCCTTCACTTCTGGAAGAGTTTTTTCCACAATCTCTTCTAGAAAGCTTCGTTGTATGAACAAAGTTTTCTGAGGGAGATTTTCTATCTTTTTGACTACTTCTTCCATTAATTTAACGGGGTCTTCTGTTTGGGAAAGCGTGTTTAAAAAATCGAAGGCTTGTTTATCAAGTTGATATCCTGCCGCTATTGTAAAGGAAACTGCTCTTTGAAGTCTGTCGCTCAAAGCTGCAACTTTCTCCAATCATTCTTTATTGGGACGACGATGTATCCTTCTTTATTGTCTCCTATTAGCTCCGTTTTTCCTTGTAGGTGAAGGTGTCCAGTTAAGACAGCAGTCATGGCGTCAGTTTCGTGTGGCTCAATGTATGTGTCAAGTCTCCTTCTAAGCCTATGCTTATGAAAATCTGTTGAATTTTTTGCCAGTCTTTTGTGGGCATTTTTAACGCCTTGCGGGGTGGGCCTCAATTATGTCGAATCCTTCTTTTATGATTTTTTTAGTGATTTCTATTGCTCTTAAGGTTAATTCTTTCATTGCTGGGAAGAGTGGAGGAAGAACAGGATATCCCTGTTTGTGCATCTCTTTATCCGCTTTTCTCATAGCGCCTTTGGTCGGCAGGCTGAGGGGGGCGTCTATCGCGATGAGGGTTAGTTTAAGAGTTAGTGAACGATCTAAGATTTGTTTGTTTTCGTGTAAGTGGCAGGTGGAGATAACCTTGTTTTTCCACATAGCCCATCCTGTTGGATTAGTCTCTATTCCCGCCAAGTCTATACCTATTATGATATTTTCCGTCAATCCTGACATTGTTCACCTATCTTTTAATAATAGATTATTATTCAGATGAGTTAATATTTGCATTGAGGGTTTGATATGGATTTGCGGAAAGTTCAGAGGACAAGTGGTGGGACTTTTTTTGTTTGCTTGCCTAAAGAGTGGGCTGAGCGAAGCGGGCTTCAGCGTAGTTCCGTTGTTGCCGTTTCTGAGATGGCTGATGGGCGGCTTTGTGTTGATCCGAAATATGATGTGGAGCGTGTTCCGCAGGTGGCGGTGGTTAAACCTTCTGTATATCTTGATCGTGAGATTGTTGGGAAGTATTTGTTGGGTTATGATGTTATTCGGGTTGAGGCGAAGGATAGGATCAGCCCTGTTGATCGTGAGCGTGTTAAGCAGGCGTCGAGTCGTTTGGTTGGCTTAGAAATCATTGAGGAAGACTACTCCAAAATTGTTATGCAGTGTCTTTTGGAGCCTTCTACTTTTCCGCCTGAGAAGGTTCTTCGCCGTGAATATTCTATTGCGTCTGATATGCATCGGGATGCTGTGACTGCTTTGGTTGAGGGCGATGTGCATTTGGCTAAGAATGTGGTTGCGAGGGATGATGAGGTTAATCGGTTGTATTTTCTTTTGGTGCGTAGTCTGCGGACGGTTGTTCAGAATCCGGGTTTGCGCGAGAAGTTAGGTGTGCTTCCCATTGATTGTTTGGATTATCGTTTGATGGCTAGTTTGGTTGAGTCGATTGGTGATCGTTCTGTTCAAATCGCTGGTAAGGTGGTTAAGTTGAAGGGGGTGAAGCTTCCGAAGGAGTTGTTGCAGCTTGTTATGCGTTTTCACAGGTTGGTTTATGAGGCGCATGAGAAGGCTTTGAGGGCTGTGTTCTCTCGCAATGTTTCGGTGGCTGAATCTGTGAGGAATGAAAGAGAGAATGTTTTATCTGTGTTTGGTGAGGTTGAGGCTGAAGTTGGTGGTTTGTCTGTTGATGTTGCTACGCATGTTCTTGCTATGGCTTCTTTAATGAATCGGATTTATGATAACAGTGTTGATATTGCTGATTTGGTGATGCCTAAGCCTGTTTAAGGTTTATGTTTTGTTACGTTATTTTGCGTCTCTCTCTTTTTAGACCCCCTATAGCCCCCCTACGATTTTTTTACAGTTTCTCATTCTCTCTCTTTATAGACCCCCCTACCTAGGGGGGAGGGACCGCGGCTTCTGTCAAAGTTGTTTTTGGGTTATTTTTTCGTGAGCATTGTTTTGTTGCTTTGGTTTGTTGGAACTTGTTGCGTGGAACAAAATGCTTTTAGATGTAAAGTGGCTTTGAGGGTTTGGGAAAGACTCGAGCCGGGGTACTAGTCCTCCGTTGCCAAGACATGTTATGTCTCAGCATGGGGTGGCAGAGTGGTAATGCGCTGGACACCCTTTTTTCCTATCATAGAAGCTTAGGAGAAGGGGCAGAGTCGAGATCCAGTGGCTCTTTGAGCCTCAAGGGTTCAAATCCCTTCCCCGGCGCCAAAACAATCCGAAAACGACTTCAAACGGGATTTTGGGGTGAGCTCAAGATATGTGGCTTGTCTTGTTTACTTTTCTCTTAATCGTGTGGCAGTGAACAAGTGTGGGTGTTATTGAAAAAGCTTAAATATTCCTGTAATATTACAGTATTTTTGATAATATAATCAAACAGTCAAGTGGGGATATGCATGTGCAAAGAAGAAGAGAAATGTGAGTTTGAACGCGATCTGAAAGGCTGTGCGTTAAAACACATAAGTGAAGCACGAAAGTTGATTTCCAAAGGCAAATTCGAAGATGCTGACGTCGTCCTAAGCTACGCTGAAAAACATCTGAAAGAGACATAAACTCATCAACCATCTTGCGCGTGGAAAGGGAACTGGCTTTTAGTTCAAAGGGTTAATTCAGGTGAGAATTCGATGTGTGGCGACGGGTGCAAAGGGTGCTGTCCACAGGAGTCTAGTAGGTTTCAGAAGTACTTTAGGGCTCTTCATTGTCCAACTAGGTGGATGATTATACGCCTCATAGGGGATGGGGCAAAAAGTACTACTGAAATCTTCGGGGGGTTAAAGGATGCCGGAGAAGGTCTTTCTAGGTCAGGACTCTATTATCATCTTTCCGAACTGGAAGAGGGGGGCATTATCGAATTAGCTGAATATCGAGAGATTGGGGGCGGTGCTCCTGAAAAGGTTTGGAGATTGAAAACCAAAGAAATCCGAATTAACCTCTTAACGGACTTGCCAGAGGTGCCCAGCCACGAACAGTGAAAATGCAGTTGAAGTTTCAAATCTGACGAAACATTTTGGCGAGCTAGTAGCCGTTAACAACATCAACTTTCAAGTCAAGAGGGGAGAACTTTTTGGTTTTTTAGGACCTAATGGTGCAGGTAAGACTACTACAATTCGAATGCTTACGGGCGTAATTAAGCCAGATAAAGGTACAGCCTCGATCTTTGGTTATGACATTCTTAGAGAGGGTCTCAAGACTAGGCAACTTATGGGAATTGTTCCTGAAATGGCGAATGCATACGTGGACCTTTCAGCTTGGAACAACCTTATGTTAATTGGAGAGCTATACGGAGTTCCTAAGAAACATAGACCGGAAAGAGCCAGCAAGCTTCTGGAAGAATTTGGACTCTACGAGCGAAGGAAACACCTTGTCAGAAGTTTCTCAAGAGGCATGAAACAGAAGCTGCTACTCTGTATGGCATTGATTAGTGAACCTCAAATCCTCTTCTTAGACGAGCCAACCCTTGGCTTGGATGTGGAGAGCCAACGACTAGTAAAAGATATGATTCGAGAATTCAGTAAAAATGGGACAACCGTGTTCTTGACAACACACAACATGGCAGAAGCCAACCAGCTTTGCGACAGAATAGCGATCATCAACCACGGTAAGATTGCAGCGATTGATAGTCCAGAAAAGCTTCGATTACGAAGTAGTGGACTACAATCGATTGAAGTTAGCTTTGACAAAGCAGTAAACGTTGAAGATTTGTCGAAGTTTCAAGGTGTAAAGGAAGCAAAAAAGGCGGGAGATAAAATAAGACTCTACGTGGACGAGCCCAGTGTAGTACTAGATAAGCTGGTTGATTTTGCACGTTCAAAAAGACTTGAAATTGTTTCCCTTAACACACTTGCACCCACTTTGGAAGACGTGTTTCTCAAACTTGTGAGGGAAAGTTAAGGTGGCGACATTCTAATGGGAAATAGTCTCTATTGGGAACAGTTCAAGCGGTCTTTTGCCATCGTCAAAAAGAATATACGCATCTATTATTCAAAAGGCCCAGTCGTCATTTTTGGCCTTCTAGTTCCCTTCTTTCTTTTTCTGTCATTCTACATCGGGCGAAACATGCCTGCTGAAGCTCTTGTACCAGGAATGCTTGGAATGACCGCCTTTTTCACGGCTACTTCAGTTGGACCTGCAATCGTTCCATGGGAGGCAAGAGCAAAAACTTTGGAAAGACTCATATCCTCTCCCATTTCCATCTGGGCAATCTTCCTCGGCGACGTGCTTTCGTCATTCCTTTTCGGAGCCCTTGTTTCTGTATTTCCTGTAATCGTTAGCTTGTTCATTGGTGTCGAAATTTCAAATCCCTTGATTCTAGGACTTGGAATTATTCTAGGAACATTCTGTTTCGCATCATTCAGTATACTATTATCCGCCTATCCTCCCACGGATACCCCGGCCGGCGTAATGATGTTGTCATCAATGGTCAAATTCCCACTAGTTTTCATAAGCGGAATCTTCATTCCAATAGAGCAACTGCCCTTATGGGGGAAAACCATCTCTTCGATTTCTCCTCTAACATATTTCACAGACTTGGCAAGATATTCCCTACAAGGTGTTAGTTACTATCCAATTGAGCTTGATCTTATAGCTCTTGTAGCATTCACAATCGTCTTTTTAGTCACGGCTGTGAAGGTTCATGAACGTACTATGCAAAAGAGGCTCTGACACTACGAAAGGACTAAGCTTCGCGAAGTGCATCCTTCAATGCTGGTCTACTAGGTAGACATCCACGATCTCCAGTTTTCCCTAACTGGGACAACTGCAGGAACCTCAGCAAACTCCACAAGCGAACGCATCCAGTGTACAATGACTCTGCAGTGAATACTCCGAATTTTACGGGCTTGACTACATCCCTCTGACGGGTATCAACGCACGGAAGGCGAATTCCATCTTAAACGCTTGGTCCGAAGGGGCATGAGGGGTCAGGTCCTAACCAGTCTCCATTGATTACGTAAGCTGTGTACCTGCATCCGCCGCATATACCGTTGTAGGAGCATTTGCCACAGGGGCCCTTTAACGCTCTACGGTTTCGAATGTAATTTAACAGTCTATTGTTAACCCATATGTCTTCCAAGTCTTGTTCAAGAAGGTTGCCAAGATTTACGGGCGCTGGTACACATGGAATCAAGGCACCAGAAGCCGTTAGCCCACAATAAGTTAATCCCGCGGAGCAACCTCCAAAGCCTGTGGCGAGCCTTCTGACAATTTTTGAAATTCCTGCACCGAACTTCTCTTGAAACATCCTGCTGTAGCCTGACAGCGCTTCGCTTACAGTAAATAATTGACCGTTTGAACGTTCATAACCGAGTCTGGCGTAGTAAGTCATTCCCCTTGAATAGCATTGTATGCCTTGACCAGTTGCAACGCTTTGTGTGAATTTGTTGTGCAGTGTTTCCAAAGCTTTTATTATTTCATGGGGCTGGGCGTCTAAATACGAAGAAGATTCTATCCCTCGCCCTGCCGGTATTAAACGGTTTAGGTAAAATCTTGTCGCACCCAGTTGTTCTGCGAGTTCTATGGTGTCTTCGAGTTCGTCAACGTTCTTGGAATGAAGCGTCATCGTCGTGCACAACTCATCGAACCCTACGTCTACACAGTTCTTTATTCCCCGTATTGTAGCGTCAAAACTCCCTTCAATGTTTCGTAAAAAATCATGAGTTTCAGCCGTAGCACCGTCAAGACCGATCTCAACACGTCTTACACCAGCTTTCACCAATTTCTCAGCCACTTTCCGAGTTAGTAGAGTTCCGTTAGAAGCCACAGTACATAACATACCGCAGTCTGTAGCTCTTTTGATAGCATCATATAGATCTGAGCGCAGTAACGGTTCACCACCCGAAAATGTTAGAACGGAAACTACAGCTTCACCCATCTTGTCTATGACTTTAGAAACTTGTTTTGGTGTTAGCTCCGGCTCAGAAGAATATGGCGAAGAGTTTTGGTGACAGTGCAAACAGCTAAGATTGCATTTGTTGGTAAAGTTCCAAACAATTACAACTGGAACGCCAGTAGGTTGGGGTTTCATTATGCCGAAATGAGCTACGCCCTTTACTGCGTTCAAGATGCTTCTTCGTGTCAAGCGATCTTGAAATAGTTGGCAAACGGTCTTGCCGCTCACTCCGAGCTTTAGAAAAAGCGTGTAAATCAACGGCTTCATAAAAGCACATGTTAACAAGCATCTCGCACATCTTGTATGCCACTTTCCGGCGTAAGTGTCAAAAACTGAAAGCAAACGTTCCTTTCCACATTCAGGACATTTTTCTGTCAGATATTTTGCGATCGACTTCCATAAAAAGCTTAAGGCAAGACCTGAAAACGAGTAGCCTTGAGACTTTCTAAGGCCATTTCCTCTGCTCATGGTCCTAACCATCTTTTCTTTCGATACAAGGAATCTTAAAGATTTTCTTTTGTTCTAAAAATTAGAACAAACCGTACTAAAACGTGGGATTATAAGAAAGGAAAAGCATTTTTCTCCTGTGATTTAAAGAATGAGATTTGGAAAGATTGCTACAAAGAAAGCGGTACCTATCGCTGGCCTAATTATAGCCTCGTTAACGCTCACCGTATTCGCAGCCGTTATTCTAAACAATCCGCGTTTCATCCGAATCTCCGAAACAGCCTCTTACGCCGACACCGTGACCATATACCAAAACGGATACACCTTTGTAACCTACCAGAAGACCGTGGAAATCCAGAACGAAACAGAACTCATTCAATTCTACTTCCCCGCAGGCGCGCTGATAGAAACCCTGAGAGTAGAAGGAATCAACGTCTTAGAGATACGGTTCAGCCAAGAAACGCATCCACTGGTGGAAAAAGGAGACACAATAACGGTGTATACGGAACAAGAAACCTACACTGGAATTTTCATCAGCTGGAATCAATGGCTTCTCCTACAAATCGACAACAAAACAGTACAAATCCCACCGGAAAGAATCACAGCAATAGAACTCAACAAAGTCGTTGAAATTCAAGGTCCGCAAACGCTAGTAGAAGTCTTAACCGACGCTACCCCCGGCGAGTATACAATTGACGTTTCCTATCTGATCAGAGGCCCCATATGGAGACCTGTATACTACCTCGACTTGGATACGGCACACTTGGAATGCTGGGCAGTCATAGAAAACGTGGAAAACTGGGACAACGTAACCCTCACAGTGGTATCAGGAGGACCACACGTAGTCTACCGTGGCTCAATTCCAGAAGCCTTCGCCCGCGGAAATCTATACGCTCTTGAGTCGACATCTGCCAGCCAAGAATGGACCCCCTCGCAACTAGACGAATACCATGAATACACCCTCGACAGAAAGATCACGTTCCAGAAAGGAACGACGACAAAACTACCTCTATTCGAAGGCACGGTGAAACTGCGCCAAGAATACTTCTGGTCTGAAGGAGAAGTAGTAAACCGCTACAATATCAACAACACACTCTCAGAGCCTCTAGCCACAGGAATCATCGAAATCTACAGAGACAACGTTTGGGTGGGAGAAGACCAGCTAAAATACACTCCTGTGAAAGGCGAAAGCACAGTCATCGTCAACTACGCATACGACATCAAAGTCAAAGTTGAAACCATAAAGGAAATCTATGGATCCAGCCGCGACATAATCGGTAAACAGATCACAATTCGAAACTTCAAAGACTCGAACATCGTTATCGTTATTCAGCAAAGCCTGCCCTATCGCTGCAACCTCCTTACATCAAACCCAGAAGCAACAGTGAAAGGCAGCACACTCACATGGACCCTCGAATTAGATGACGGCGAAACCGCGACCATATACTATGAATACGAGCGACTGCATCACTGACCAAAAAGCGCATCAAAACTCACCTCTTTCCCTGTTTTCTTACAGGCTTTCTTTTCAGAGGTCTTCTCTTAACCTCAGTGCCACAAACTTCACAGTGTTTATGTTTATAATCCGAAGGATATTTCCGATGACAAGCGGGGCAATATTTGATCCAATATAAGCGATATCGTATGCCAAAAGTCATGAGAGAAGCAAACTCTACTCCCACCAGATTAGCCACGTTCTGAATAGAATAATCATCCGTCACAATCCGCGGATCATAACCTTCATCCTTCAATTCGAGAGCTAGAGCCAAAACTTGCCTATCCGCCTTAGAAAGGAGCACATCTCCAACCTTTTCAGAAGCTTCCTCAACCTTTTCTAGGAAAGATGTGCTCGGCGCCCTAACTCTCAACCTCCCACCCTCCACCGCTGTGTTAAACCGCACAGAAGGCAACGAGTTTGGAAAGAGTTCTTCTCCCACCCTAGGAACCGAATACTGTCTATCATTAACTGAAAGAGGATCAAAGCCAGCTATAAACGCAGAAGCATCTAAGACGAGGGCTTTCCTCTTAATGGCCGTCAGAACCTTTCCCCTCTAGAGAAAAGAAGCCGACCCTTCAAACGATGATAAAAATTGCCTTCAAACCGAACGAAAGAGGACTCGTACTCTGATTTTTTAACTGTAATGCGCGGATTCTTCGGGCCCATGTTCATTTGATAATCTCCATCTATCACCACAACCGCCCTTTTAGGTTTAAGAAGCTCAATGCTAACTGTGGATTTTGCAGAAAAAACTATAGGATGAAAAACGGTGAGTGGGCAAATAGGAGTTAAAACGAAAGCGTCAACTTCAGGGTCCAACACTGGACCACCTCCCGACAACGAATACCCTGTTGAGCCAGCTTGAGACGCAACCACTAAGCCATCAGCTCGACATTCTGCCACCGCATCACCATCCTTCCATATTCTCGCGTACAAAAGCTTAGCCGGCGTGTGGGACGTGATGAAAACTTCATTCAAACCGTCGGGCAGTCGGGTGCCTGCTACAAAAGATGCAAGTTTCATGTGATGTTCAAGCATGAATTTTCCTTCCAAACACATGTTCACAGCATTTAATCCTTCCTTGGGATTGACTTCTGCTAGAAAGCCCCGCACACCCATGTTGATGGCTAGAATGGGCGGCTCAGGCTTCGGAATCCGAAGGCACGTCCTCAGAATGGTGCCGTCGCCGCCTATTGTGACGATAAGGTCAGTTTTCATTTTTTTCAGAGGCAAAGCGGCTTCAGTCTTGTTAATATGCTTTGCTAGTTTTGGCTCAAGAAATATAGACAGTCCTTTAGCTTCAAGGTGAGTTACTAGTTTTGCTGCAAGTTTCAACGCAGCTTTACGGTCAACGCGTGCAACTAAACCCACGGCGTTAAACAGTTCTATTTCCTCCAACGCAACAATTAACGTTTACTGCTTAAGCCCGATATAAGAGAATGCCGAAAACTAACTATTTAAATGGTTAATTCACCCGTTAATTCATAACGTTACAGCGATACCTTAATCTATAAATCACGTTGTAAGAATTGCTGTGTGACGAGGTGAAAGAAAAATGAGCAAGCCCATGGACGTAGGAGCCTTAAGAGTTGGCAGTTACGTAATCATTGACGGAGAACCATGCCGCATCGTCGGTTTAACAAAGTCAAAGCCGGGAAAACACGGCTCTGCAAAGGCGAGAATCGTAGCTATAGGCACATTTGATGGAGCGAAAAGAACATTTGTCAAGCCGATTAGTGCACAAGTTGAGGTACCCATGATCGAGAAACAGGGAGGTCAAGTCGTTGCAATGTTGCCCTCGGCTGTTCAGGTGATGGATCTTGAAACATACGAAATATTTGAAGTGCCCTTGCCTGAAGAGGAAAATTTGAAGTCAAAGCTTGCCTCCGGTGTTGAGGTTGAATACTGGCGTATTTTGGGCAGAACAAAAATAACGCGGACGAAAGGTTAACCAGTTTTCGCAGTTCACTCAACTTTGATTTCGTAACCCTTTTTCCTCGGTAGACGTATTTCTAGAATACCGTGTTTGAGCGAGACTTTCATTTGTTCAAGCTTAATGGGCACTGGGATGCGGGTTTGGCAAAGGAATGAGGAGAACTCACCCTTCCGATGGGTAATGCCGAAGTCGTCGAAATGTACCTTTCGTTTCATCTTTGCCTCTATTTCGATCACGTCTTCGCCTATTGCCTCGACCCTAACCGTTTTCGGTTCTGTGTAAGGGAGATCTGCGGTGACCACCACCTCTTTTGTTGTGACGAAAATGTTGCATAACGGTTCAAGCGAACAGGATTCAATGTCCCAGCTAGGACGCTCACTGGTGGCAGACTCGATCATTTCTTCAGCCCAAGTTTTGAAGTCTTCTACGTAATCACTCATTATATCGAAGATTGAACGTCTTCTTCGTCTTTTATACGTCAATGCATTTTCCTCCTAAACGTATAGCGGAAGGTCGTATTCCCGCGACTTTTTCATTTGGGTCAATTCGCGTTGGGTTCGTTTCATGATGTCTCTCGCTCTCAATCGAATTTCCTCTCCTTTCTCAAGCAGTTTGGAGACGTCTATTTTGAGTTCGGTTATTTTGGCAAGTTCGTTGATTGCAACGGCTGCCGCTTCTGGGTCAGGGTAGTTGTAAAACGATTGGGCTAGAAGGACTATGGCTGAAAGTTTTCTTTCGGCGCAATATCGCATGGTAAGTGCTTGAGGTCCAACCATGTAGCCTTCCTTCAAAATGTTCAATCCTTTCTTATCTAACATATCAAGAAGGTCTCTGTTTGATGCGGCGCAAAAAACCTTTGGCTCCTTAATATCTTGTCTGTTTTCCAATGGCATCCCCCCGATTGACAGAACCATCTTCACTTTTTTTGATTGTGCCCAGTCGGTAAGTTTCCGCATGACGGGATGGATTGCCGCGGCGGGAATCGCCATCTCAGAGATTGCTGCGATTATGTTTTTGCCTCCGTAGATTCGTAGTGGAGCGTGTGGGAGGCCTTCATGTAATACAACCACTGGCGGGAGGAGATCTGAGTCTACGTATGCTATTTCGTCTAGGTCGAGTTCAGATATTATGTAGGAGGTTGCGATGAGTCCGACGAGGCCTACGTCTGGAAGTCCGTGAAGCATCAATGCTTCAGTAGGTATAGGCTTCTTCTCTATGATTCTCACGGGTTGTGACATGGTTTGTTTCCTCTGTTTAGATTTGTTCATGTGGAAGAAAAGAGTTATGGTAAATGAGAATTTTTGTGTAGATCTCAAAAACAAATGGGGAAACTATAGCGGACTTATTTCGTGAGTTGCATCGGGCTAATGGCTTTCTTTTCCTCTATGAGTATTCTTTCATTTATTTCGTCTGCTACACTCTGTGATAATTGCTCTAACAATCTTATTATTGGAGAATCCAAGTTTACCTTGTAGAGAGTTGTTCCCCCTATCTTTCTGGTTCCTTTGACAAGTTCAAATTCTTCCAGAACATTCCAGAATCTGTATAACTGAGTCCTACTTATTCCAGATTCGTTTGCAACGTCTTTTTTTGTGTAGTCCCAGAATCTGTTTTCTAGAAAGAAATCTAAGACTTTCGTGAAAGCATTGTTACCGAGCAAATCTTTCAACACTCTTATCACCTTCTTCTGCCAGCATATTGCCTTAGTTATATAGGTTTTATACACACATCACGTGACATTATGTGACATTGTGTATATAAATGTTACACTCAACGGCAACTTTTAAATATAATCAACGTAACATATTGCAGGCATTTAGTGTACGATTTAAGGGACATATATTAATTCGAACGGAATTTAGAGTAGAATATGGCGATGCACATTGGAAGAGGAAGCCTTTGTCAAACATAAGTTTAGAATTCTGTGGAAACTTCATCATCACCACTATTGGGGCAAAAGACACACCCCCATTGAAAATGTTCCCAAAGGTCTTCCCCCTCACGAATATGGAATCTGCCAAACCGTAGTCAAGGAGTTAATCAAGATGGGATGGATAGGAAAGAAGAAGACTGGTCACGGCACAGATGTTTTTCTCAACCCTAAATTTTCAAAGGAAATAAAACGATTCATTGAAAAATACTCCAGAATCCTACAATGACCTCTTTCTAGAAAAAACCGAAGAATTGTATTTGATGATGAAAGTTTTTGGAAACGGAAAAGAGGAGTTATGTCGCTAAGTGGAAAGGGATAACAAACAAATAAGACGCTTCGTTAAAAGACACAATGAACAGAATGAATGTAGCAGAGAATAAAGGAGACAATGAATAAACGATGGCACTCCAAACGCTGGGAAAAGGTCTATACAGTGCATTAAAGAAGATTTTCCGAGCTCCTATCGTGGATGAGGCCACTGTAAAGGAGTTGGTCCGCGACCTTCAACGGGCATTACTCCAAGCGGATGTTAACGTGAAGCTTGTTCTTGAAATCTCAAAACGAATAGAAGACAGAGCTTTAGGAGAAAAACTTCCACCAGGAGTCCCCAGACGAGAACACGTAATAAAAGTGGTCTACGAAGAGCTAACACGCTTCTTGGGCGAAAAAACCGCTCAACTGAAGATAAAAACTGGAAAAACAAACACTCTCATGCTTGTGGGAATACAAGGCTCAGGCAAAACCACGGCTGCGGCAAAACTTGCGAGATACTTCCAAAAAAGAGGACTAAAAACAGCACTCGTCTGCACAGACACCTACAGACCAGGCGCACTCGCACAACTAGCACAA
>Ga0209986_10001613_pt1 | contig 21426 bp, 20 predicted proteins | sample BlataG_FD_183168 | JGI IMG/M metagenome (GOLD analysis project Ga0209986, IMG submission 183168) | Deep subsurface microbial communities from Black Sea to uncover new lineages of life (NeLLi) - Black_00105 metaG (SPAdes) (version 2) | ecosystem: Environmental > Aquatic > Marine > Oceanic >... | reverse complement strand
AAAATAGACTGGTGGGTATTAAATCCAGGGAGATTTATGAGGCGCCGGCTGCCGTAGTACTACTTAAAGCGCACCAGGCCCTAGAAGATTTGGTGCTGACCAAAGAACAACTCCGCTTCAAGGCCAGAGTCGCCGCTGAGTACGCCGACCTCATCTACAATGGGTTGTGGTTTACAGGTATGCGTCGGGACTTAGCCGCCTATGTGGAAAGCACGCAAAGATACGTCACCGGCACAATAAGGGTGAAGCTCTTCAAAGGCAACTGCCAGATAGTGGGTAGAAAGTCACCCTACTCCCTTTACGACTACACCCTAGCTACTTACGACAAGGGAGACACCTTCGACCAGAGTGCCTCCCCAGGTTTCATCCACATCTGGGGCTTACCGGTGAGAACCCAGGCCAAGGTGCAGCCAGAACCACCCGAATAGGGGACATAATACCTAATCTGTAGTAGGCCTAATTGGTATGGTGTCCCCGGAATTCGCCGAACGTCAACAAAATAGCGGAATGTTCAGCGGGCTGCGTCCCAGTCCGTGACAGCCAACGGAGCGCACCGTATTCTCTTGCCGACTCGTTCATGATTGCCGCACGTCCCAATCATAAACGAGTTGCCTTGACCTCTCAGGCTCACCTTGTGTTAGAAATCCATACCCCCTCCAGGCTCATCTTGTATTCGAGGAGACCGGGACTTGACATCCCTTGAGGAATTGTTTACAATATTCTGATACTACCAGATTGCATGTGATGCAGTGTAAGGGCGGGTGATGGGTCGGATGACCGCGAGTCATAGGGTAAAGCGGCTTAGTGCGAGGAGGAGTCGGTTCCTGAACCCGAGTAGGCGTGCGGTCATGTCAGGGCTGAGCTTCACCGATAACAACGGCGTCCGGTATTACGATCAGGCGTGGCTAAGGAAAGCCACCGATATTGTCGAGGGCAGGAGAGGGGAGGAGAGGGAATGTGAACTAAACATAGGAAGAGACCTGCGGCAACAGGTCTCTTTTTTGATTTTGGCGATGGTCGGTCAACCACCACCGCGTTCATTATATCAATCAGTCTCTGCCGCTGGCAAGGGATGAGAAGGTGGGGCGTAGCGGGCGACCGATTGGAGCGGCTATGCTTGCCCATGGAGAGTCTTCCTTGTGGAGCAAACTCGGTCGATTGTGGGCGACGAGCGACACCTCAAATCTTACTGGGGGTGGAGCGAAAGAGCAAACGACAGAGAGGCTGTTTCAAGACGTAATGGACCGATTTACTGGCGCCCCTCCATCGTTGCCAGGCTCACGAAGTCAGCCGAAGCAACCTCGTCAGGGATATGAGATTAGTTCGCGCACTTCAGGTGCTGGCAATGCACAGCAGCAGAAGGCCCGTTGAGGTGAGCCCCCGCGAAGAGCCGGTGAAATCGGGGCAGCTACAAAACACAAGAAAGGAGGTGATGTGTCACTAAGATAGTGAGCAGGGACACTAAGGTAGGATTTTCGGCGAACTAAACTACGACCCTCGGAGGATCAAGACGAGGGAAGGAGGAACGGATGAGAAAATTGCTGATACTATTAATCGCGCTGCTAGTAGTGGCGACGGGATTCCCAGGATGCATCAGTGATGGACCTGAGGATATCACACCGCCAACAACCACACAGAAGTACGGACAACCATACTACACAGATGGGGTAGGCGAATGGATCACGGCTCACACCGAGATCTCCTTGGATGCCACCGATGATGACTCCGGAGTCGATTATACCAAGTACAGAGTATGGTATAACGGGGAATGGAATGACAGAGACACGGATTGGTACACCTACACTGGTCCATTCACCATGGGTGAAATAGGCACGGAGAAAGATTGCCTCCATAAAATCGAATACTACAGTGTTGACAACGCAGGCAATGAGGAATCATGGCAGGAGGTAATTGTAGAGGCAGATGCAGCCGAGTTCGAGGCGTATTCCGCCCTGGCAGTAGACCCATTTGCGTTGCGCACCACCCATATAGTGTATACAGAAGAAGGTAGCCAGGATTTAATCTATGAGACAAGCTCAGATTTCGGTGAGACCTGGACTGGCAGAACTGTCCTTGTCAGCGGTCTTGCCGAGGCGTCCGAACCTGACATACAGATCGCCCCTAATGGTGATATCCATATTGTATTCATTGGCTATCTCCCAGAACAGCAACAAAGGATTTCGCACATCTGGTACAACTTCGCGGCAAATAACTATAGCTATGACAATGCCACCAATCCAGCTAACTGGGAGGCCAGAGTGCTGGTTGATGACACTGGAAGAGATAATGTATACCCGCAGATTGCCACAGACTCGCTCAATCATGTCCACTGTGTGTGGATTGGTGATTCTGATGGCGTTGTGGAAGGGGGGGCACAGGATATATTCTACAGCAAATTCGATGGAAGTAGTTGGAGCCCCTGCATCACCCTATATGCCAATGCCACAACCACACCCGGTTGGCCCAATCCCCAAATAATCGCAGACTGCTATGACAGCCTACATGTGGTTTTCCTCGATAGCAACGAGCATAAGATGAAATACCTCACATATTATGTGCCACTCGAATTCATTCCAAAGAATGGTGGTGAAGCGGAGCCCGAAGAGCCCGAATGGGGTAGCTATCATGGTGGTAGCTGGAATCCTGGGGTGGCCGACAATGTGGGCGGCAGCTCGGCATCGTATGGCACAGTAGCGGGAATGGCTATCGAAGGCGATATTCTGCATATTGCCTGGCAGGATGTCCGAGATGGAAACGGCGAGGTATACGAGAATACCCTGGACCTCGGCACAACCGATGCCTTTGGTCCTGAATGGCCAATCACCTTTGAGCAGTTTATAGATGATGATGGGACATCGGTCGGCGAAACGCTCATGGGAAGCGGCATGAGCGACAACCTTCACCTATTCTATCGTGATTCCGTAGGCTATGATATCTGGTATATGGAATACTATTCAACCTGGTCGCAGCCAGTCAAGGTTGCTGATTCGGGACCCGAGCATTTGCATCTGTGGTCTGAGATGGCTGTTGATAATTTCGATAGCCCTCTACTGACCTATACCAAAGCCACAAATGACTACACTGGATTTGACATCAGCCCTCTACTGACCTATACCAAAGCCACCAATGACTACACTGAATTTGACCTTTATTACAAGAAACCGTATCACAATCAGATAGTCTTTGTGGACAACACACCGCCACAAACTACGAAGACGGTTAGTGATTCCACCATTACCTTAGAGGCAAAAGATAACTGTCATTGTGAAAAATGGGCAATATTGGTATCTGGTCCTAATGGGAACGTAACGATCGCCGCAAAAAATGATGTCAAGCAGATGGAGGAGATGCTCAAACAGAAGTGCAAGGAAACCGGCGGGTGGCAAATAATAAAGCTGACCGCTAACTCTACAGATCCCAAGAAGGACGCTACCAAACAGAATATAAAAGATGCATTCAAGAAGGTGCAGGAGCGGGGCGATAAATGCTGCCAACTGTTCTTTTATTACTCCGGACACGGCAGTGGCTACCACACGGATGATGGGTATAAGGGCGGCCGAATAAATACGAACTGTACGAGTGAGGGTGGCTGGGTTTATTTCGAGGACGACTTCAAGATAAAGATGACACAGAAACAGTGGGACGCTTTAGCTGTAGGCCGTGGACGTATATATGATACCGATGGCGATGGCGACATAGATATGTTCTTTGGAAAAGACGGGGAATTATGGAAGGGACATATGGAGAACAACACGTTTATCAAGGAGAAATACATCGGTCAAGACACCGATGGCAACCACGCTATAGACGGGGCTGATGGCGGTGCTGACTTGAACGGAGATGGCGATAAAAACGATACCTTCTGTGTAGATGAGGACCTCTCCGTCGTCGGTCCCAACATCTACGATGACGAATTCGCTCAGTACATAGAGTGGGTCTGCAACTGCACGAATACGATAATTGTTCTTGACTCCTGCTTCTCCGGCGGCTTCAAGGATGATATTGTGAGGGAAAACCCAGATAAGCCAATGGAGATCGTTACCGCAACACCGGAGTATGACTACTCCTATACAAATGATGGCAAATGGTCATACTACAGCTACCATCTCACCGCGGAACTGAAGAAGTGTTTGTCAGTTGAGAAGGCCCACGCCAATGCAATCAAGAAGATCCAGCAGCTCAGGAAAACGAAACCCCAGCTCTGGGATCCGCCAGCGGCCTATGATTCAGACACGACAGAAGAGAAGTTCCTCTACTGCTGTGGGGTTGGCTCATACCAGATACACTACAGAATATCGTATGATGGTGAATGGGGACCTGAACAGGTGGGTGAGCTGAACCAGCCGGTTAGCTTTAAGCTCACCGAGCCCGGCGAGTACATCATCGAATACTGGGCAGTGGATAATCTGGGGAACGAGGAAGAGCATGATTCCCAGAAGCATACTATTGGCAGTATGGTCGCGGCAGGCTGCTCTCATACGGTGGGGCTTAAGTCGGACGGCACCGTGGTTGCTGTGGGAGAGAACTACGACGGGCAGTGCGAGGTCGGCGGGTGGACGGACATTTGCCAGGTCGCCGCAAGCGGCTGGCACACAGTGGGGCTTAAGGAAGACGGCACCGTGGTCGCCGTGGGAGAGAACTACGACGGGCAGTGCGAGGTCGGCGGCTGGGCGGACATCGTCCAGGTCGCCGCAGGCTGGTATCACACGGTGGGGCTTAAGTCGGACGGCACTGTGGTCGCCACCGGATACAACGACTACGGGCAGTGCAATGTCGGAGGCTGGACGGACATCACCCAGGTCGACGCCGGCGGCTGGCACACCGTGGGGCTTAAGGAAGACGGCACCGTGGTCGCCGTGGGAGGCAACACCGCCGGGCAGTGCAATGTCGACGCCTGGACGGGCATCATCCAGATCGCGGCAGGCGGCACAAACACCGTGGGGCTTAATTCTGACGGCACTGTAGTCGCCGTGGGAGACAACGGCTACGGGCAGTGCAATGTCGGAAGCTGGACGGGCATCATCCAGATAGTGGCGGGCGGCAAACACACCGTGGGGCTTAGGGCCGACGGCACCGTGGTCGCCGTGGGAGACAACACCGCCGGGCAGTGCAATGTCGGAAGCTGGACGGGCATCATCCAGATAGCGGCAGGCGGCACACACACCGTGGGGCTTAGGGCCGACGGCACCGTGGTCGCCGTGGGAGACAACGGCTACGGGCAGTGCAATGTCGGCGACTGGATGCTCGGTTGAGCTGATATTCTGGGGACATAACACTAACTAAGTCTATGTGCTGTAGGGGCGGGGACAAACCCCGCCCCTACAGGCGGCAATTTGCGAGGACTGAGCTCTTACAAATACAAGGCCGTGAAATATGAAGACAGCAATTACTTCGAATAGACCCCATTATGCGCAGGGAGTTTGCATCTTCTTGATTACGAGAGCCCTGATAGGAAGGATGGCAGGCTGTCCTCCTCGTGCTGGCAAAGGAACAGCTCCGCTTCAAGGCCAGGGTAGCCGCTGAGTATGCCGACCTTGTCTACAACGGGCTGTGGTTTACAGGTATGCGCCGGGACTTAGCTGCCTATGTGGAAAGCACACAAAGGTACGTCACCGGCACCGTAAGGGTAAAGCTCTTCAAAGGCAACTGCCAGATAGTGGGCAGAAAGTCGCCCTATTCCCTTTATGACTACAGCCTGGCTACTTACGATAAAGGAGATGCCTTCGACCAGAGTGCCTCCCCCGGCTTCATCCACATCTGGGGCTTACCAGTGAGAACCCAGGCCAAGGTGCAGCCAGAATCACCCGAATAACGCTATTCTGGGAACATAATACCTGATTTGTAGTAGGCCTAATTGGTATGGTGTCCTTGGAACTCGCGTCCTATCGGCGTGTCATTGCCAGGTCCCCGGCCACTCCTGTCATTCTGGGGATATATGCAAAAAAGTTGTTATTTGGATGCTAATAAGATCCTCCATGAGACCGCTAAGACCACCGTTGTTTCCCTTTCCGGGATGATTCGTTTTGTAAAAATTGCTATTTTTTCTGGAGTTCAGTAGGCCTTTTTCATACGTAAGGCGACTACCTCCGGAAGATTCAGTTGTTAAAGTACGTACGATTCGTTTCGTCGGTTTGCCCTTTATATTTGCGAGCCGTGGGGGCTGGCGGACTGACGCATGGAGGCAATTTCCAGAAGATTCTCGACAACAGTTTTCAGGTAACTGCGGTCGGTCGGGTCCAGCCGGTAATTTGCAGAATACCATTTTACGAGTAATCTGGAGGCTTCTCTGATTACGCGGCGGTTACCAGGGTCGTGCTGAAGGGAAGACTGTAACTTGACGCGAATGAACGCTATTTCAGGGTCAACGCCTTCCAGATTCGTAATGTTCCACAGTTGGGATGTTTCGCCGGGGCTTAGGGTACCGGAATAGAAGCTATGTTTACAGGCATTCCGGTTGCCTTTCTGGCCACCGCGCTTCCTTTTAATCTGTGTTTGGTTTGCAGTCAGGTTTTGAGAAACCTCACCCGCGGGATTTGATTTGTCAGGGTAGCACACTAGTTCCAAGCAGAGATTAACATGAATTCTTCATTCGAACAAGGGGAAAATGTCGCGTCTGGGGACGAGGGGCTGGGGGTTAGGGACTGGAGATACAGTGGAGATGCAGTAGAGACACTGGAGAAATAAGCGGGCAGCTGGAGCATCGCTCCGAGCACACAACCCGCGGCACAATGTCTGATTAGTAGCGGGCTTGATTGATATGGCAGTCCTGGGATTATGTGTACAGGAGCACCGGTCTTCGGATTCTAGGTTAGATGTCCCAAAAGGTCACTTTACGTATAAAATAGAACTTTTGTGTCAATTACAAAAACCCTGATTTGTTCGTAAAGTCCCATCATGTCCCGACCCGTCCCAAACATTTTAACGCCAAAATAACACCAATTTTGCAGGTATAGTCTGAAGCTAACGGATAAAAACGACAATACCATAGCAATAAAAATAGCAATGACTAATGATGGCGAACGGCGCTCATTTAACGCTAACCCCAAAATCGGAAATAACGGTTGTGTTAACTGAGGGGACTATCAAAGTGTAACAAGACTTGCACTGGCGAGCAGAGATGGTGAAATCAAGCAAAGAAAGAAGTTAATCAAGTCAGTTCAAAGCTGATTAATTTGATTTTGGTATGTAATTATGGAAGCTATCAAATCTTTTATCCCTTTTTAACCCTTTTATTTGCTTTTTAAACAAACGTTAAGAAGTGTTTTAAAACTCTTTCTTGAATTAAAACGAGTGAGAAAATCGTGCAAGCCCCATGTTAAGAGCCACGCCATAGCCCAACCCAAAGGGCATACCCCCTTGTTGATATTTAGATATCTGCCTCTGAGCTATTTTTGATTCTGGGGGTAGATTGGGAGTCTGCGGAACACCCACAGCTACCATCTTCATCGACGGTTCTTTATTTCAGAAAGCGCTTGTCTTGCTCATTTGAACCTAGCGACTAATTGGCATGCGAAGGTTTACGAAAGAGATACATCGCCCAACCGACCGTGTCACGACCCCAGTGTAGGTAATTCGTTCGTCCACGGGCGACGCGGGTTAATATCTCGGATACATCAGGGTCGTCTGGATTATCCCTGGCATGCATTTCGGCCGCATACCACTGAAGCGTCTCATACCGGTCCCAATCGTCCTGATTACTGACCATCGTGTACAGCGGGAACAGTCCTTCGTCTTCGCCAACAAGTACATTCTCGCAGTGCGTGCCAAACATATCACGCGTGAGGTTCTCGGCAACCAGATATGCGTCATCCGGGGCCTTGAGCCAGAAGGGTTCACCGACGAGAATGAGGGCATCCGGCTTTGTCATAGTCTTCAAAGTACTTAGAGTCCCTCGATGTCCCTTATACACCCACGAAGCGCCGATGCACATGGCGAGGTCGAAGAGTTGGTCGGGGCTGTAGTCTGCTCCGTCTATGTTGAGGATTTGGATTTGAGCACCGGGCACCCGTTCTCTCAGCTTTTGTATCGCATCCGTCACGCAATATGGAGAGATGTCGACCCCGATGCCGGATATCTCGTACCGCTCTGCCAGCCTTGTCAATAACTCTCCCTTGCCGCAGGCAATGTCGAGCACAGTAGACCCTGGATTCAGTCTGAGGAGCCCAACTAGTTCATCGAGCTTCGCTCCACTTGTCGGATTGCAGACTTCGTGGTAGCGATGGGTTACGTCGTAGAACTTCCATGTATCCATCTACATCTCTCCTTCAATTCAGATGGCATAATACTAACACGAATATGCCCCCAGTAACCGAAGAACTACAGGCAAATCGTCGTTACGCCACTGACTAGCTCAGTCAAGTTTTGGGATAGCTAGAGATTGTCCTGGACGATTGAGTAATTTCTTGTGTTCTGAGACAATACGTAGTTTGAAGTAGGCCTATTGGTATGGTGTCCCTGGAATTCAATTGGAGGTACGGTTTTACCTTTGCTTGGTAAGCGAAGGAATTGCTGTTTATCTTTTGCCACCGAAAATTAGTTTCCGATGCTGTTCAGATATATCGTCTTTGAACTGTTTTAGACAATCCTTCAGTAACTTGAAGCGCTCGACTGAAAGTGAACTGCTGACATAAATTTTGCCGGAAATTTCACCTGCCAATAGTCTATCAATAGGTATTTCAAAAATCTGAGGCAGTTGAATATAAGTGTCTACCTTGAAGCATTGCTCCCAAGTCGTAGGGACAAAAAACACCTTTTTCTGTGGGTTACATCCTCTATCTACACCTTGATAATGTCTTGACTGCGACGTCGTTTTGAGAACAAGGCACAGCAAATCCGTATTCGTATCATTTAGGACAACCAGAAGTTTTTGTTTCTTGGTATGGTCTTCGAACTCGAAATTTTTATGGCAGAGAATTTGTCCAGGTTGTGGCATGACATTTGCACCAGACTACTTGGTTGGCTCAATATCAAAGTTGCGCACAACCTCGAGATGTTCTTTGAGTGAGTCTCGAGCTTGCTCTAACTCGACTTCAGATTTTTCGTCAATACTAAGAAGGTAGTCTATAGGCTGATTCCCGCCATAGCTGCGGAATGTAACATCCCAGGGTTGCTTTGGCAAATGAGAAACTTCTGAAATCTGCCAAGCCCCAGGTTCTCTATAAACGTCAACTAGCCAATCTAGAATCTTCATTTCTCGAGGCGTGAAAATAGACAGGTCTGGTTCTGATATGGCTTTAAACTCATACCCTTTCTTATAATCTGGGTCAAGTTCATCTGTTATTGGTATCATTGTCAGCTTGCCTTCAAAGTCTTCAGGTATATTACCATCCTTGACCTCTAACCAAAATTTCTTTGGCACAGGTCCCCACTTAAATGCATAATAGTCAAGCCCAATTGACGGATATCCTGTCTGACTGAAGTGAGTGAAATCAAGGAAGTAGAGCAGCTTTGAGAGTTTAGTTAGATTGAGGTGTTTCGTGTTCTGTACAAAAAACAAGACAGCGTTAAGAAGTTTCTTTCTATAGATGTTCATCTCATTCACCAACTATTACGCCCAAATACATCAATATATCTATTTCCCACTTACATATATATTACCATAACCTGTCAATAGGGTTTTGGTAAGGGTATTAGCTCAGTGTCAAGTTGCTGGTTTTTCTGAAGACAGCTTCGCATGTCCTTATTATATATACTATTGTACTATTGACTTTATGGTACAGAAAACATGTAGTACTCTGGGGACATAATACCTGATTTGTAGTAGGCCTAACTGGTATGGTGTCCCTGGGATTCGTTACGTACCTCCCCAACATGCGAACTGTCTTGCGTTATTTAGCCTCCAACTTTACACCGTGATGGAGCTGTATTGTACGGCCTCATCTTTTCACGGTAGAAAATAGCCTCCTCGGGCTGCTCAATTATATATTTGAACTCATCCACGTCCCTTCCAAAAGCAGCTTCGAAAAATTTTCTCTTGGGACCTACAACGCCATGAGTGGCGTGCAGTATACATTGAATGCCTCTTAATTGTGGCTTAGTCCAATTTGGACCAACATATTTCCTGTCCTTGGCATCCAAAGGAATATACCTCATTGGGAAAGAAAAGATGCTTATGCCCAATTCCTCGTTTAACTCAATATTTATCTGTAGTCTCCTGTAGAAATCCTCTAGGGTGTCATCGTAGTTGAACAATATGAAATTGGAAAGGTGTGTGATCCCGTATTTGTGTGCAAGCCGTACCTTGTCTATGTATAGCTTCTCGAATCTGATGTTGTCAAAGGCTATTCGCAAAGGCCTAAGAGGCAACTGGCTTAGAAGCTCCATCTTATCCTCTTTAAGCAACCGTGCATCAATTCCCTGGTTGAAGTCCACGTAGCGCTGTGCGTTTCCAAGTTTGGCCTCCTTCCTGAATCCATGTCTCTTTATTTCCTCCACTATGCGAGGAAATTCTGCTGAGGCTAGAACATTGTTATCTAGTAAGATCAGGTCCTTCCTGTTGGCGTCTATTTGGTTCCCTAGAGGAATAAAGTTGATGTACTCTGGTTCCAGTCTGGGTACCGCACAGTAGGGGCAATGGTTCGGACATCCTTTAGTCATATACCCAATACTTGCATTATTGGTGTAATAATTGTAGACGTTGTTAAATAGATGATAATCGGGTGCCAGCCTGTCAACTTCTTGCCATAGGCCGAAGTGAGGCTTTATGCCCGTTTCCTCTTCTACGTCCTTTTGCAGAAGGGAAGCTAGTATACCTCCGACTTTAATATTCTTTTTGTTCTTCTGCCTGCCCCGCTGGTAAAAATTTATAGTTTCTATGGTCCTCTTCCATTGAAAGGTAAACATGGTAGTGATGTAGATAATATCCCAATTCTGGTCTCTAACAGCCGCGCTTGTCCCTTTATAGAAGACCACTTCATCATCACGTGACTTGTGGTAAGTAGAAATCTTCATCAAGCCAAGAGGCGGATATTTCACTTTGTATGCCGGTTCAACAAGTAGCACTCTCTTTGCCCTCGTGACTAGAATACCAAGGCCTTCCGCTGTATTGAGGCGTAATTGATGTCCTCTTCCCACGCTATCAGTGCTCACTTGTTTGCGTAATCTTTTCGATTCTAACTTGATAGTCAGTGTTATACCTGTCAATAGTATACTGTAGAGCCGCCGGGTCAGACTGGTAGATGTCCTCTAGCAGCTTTGTCGCCTCCTTGTATTCAAGGAAGAACTGCTGATGATTATCCAGGCTCAGTATGTTTGCGTAAAGAAGTAAAGGTCGTAGCAGGGAGTAGCCTCCGACCCCGGCTAATCGCTTGTAGGCTGGACGTAGGAAGTCCAAGAATTGTTCCTTACTGACATTCTGAAAAACCCTGTCGCTGTAAGCACGACTGACAAACCCAAAGAAACTCGAATCCAAGATGGCGTCCTTCATAACGTTTTCTGGGTACATCTTCGCCTTCTTCGCTTCGTAGGCCTGCGACATCAGTTTGGTTAGCTTCAGCCCTGCTTCAGTAAAGCGCCATGACCTAGACCCAATACACTCCACAGCCCCGATGTCAACTAGCCATTCCAAGCGAGGAACTGTCATTTGTTCACGTCTAGACCCAGTCCCTTTCTTCTCAGCTTCCTCATTTATGTTCTTTAGTATCTGCTGTTTAGCTTTTTCAAGAGTCTGCAACCGTCTTCGATCAGATTGAGTATATGCAGATCCGGAGAATCTATTAAGTAGGTCATCTATCAAATTCGGGACTAGGGAACCGGCAGCAAGATAGTTGAAGCTTCCGTTGCCGTAGCGATTCAGCAACTCACCAGAGAAAGGCAAAAGGAAATCACCATCTACAGCAAGCAAATTGTAGAGGAAAAAAATCTGCTCCGCGCGTTCCAAGACCAGTGGATTCGTTGTCGAGAGACGATTGAAGGCTTCATGTTGGTCTGCCGACATCAGCCCCTGGGAAAGGACGAGCCCTATATCCGTGGGTTCATATGAGGCTGTCACCAAGCCAAGGCCACGCGGCAAGTATTCCACATACTCGTTGAAACCGAGCCGAGAGAGCCAACCTGTTCGTGAGGGATGGCCGTAGATGTATAGCTTTTGGAGGCTTATCGAAATTTCGGGGTTCGACTCACTGGCTCTATTTAAACCTTTAAGCCATGTAGCAAGAGCCTCGTCGTACGGCACATGGAATTTTTGCTCTTCAAGCCTCGTGCGTAGTATGTCAGTCATCTGGCCTGGGGTTCTCGCCAGCGCGGAAAAAGCCAACACTGCCTTACAAAAACCCAGGCGTTGCATAGACAGTCTGGAACGACTTACCCATCGGATATCCACTTCTATGCTTCAAAACCTCCGTGTGCACTAACTCGCGGACGCACTTCTAGAACAAAGCATCTAGGAGTATTAGTGTCTGACACGACCGCTTGGCCGACTCCTACATCCCGTATGAGTTCTCTCATCGATATACTAATGTTGTCATCTTTGATCTCCGTTGGCAAAGGTGACTTCAGATTATCCAAAATATAGTCAATATCAGACTGAGAAACTAGTTTATGAACAATGAACGTTTCAACTTGAGATAGCACATTGGGGTCTAAAGCCCTTGGTTGTTGGGTGGTAACAACGAAGGAAAGGCCAAAGTTTCTACCTTCCTTGACAAACCTCACCAAGTTTGCGGTTGCTGAAGTACGCTTCCCGGCCGGGACGATGTTCTGAGCCTCATCAATAACGACCCAAGCTTTAGGTACGGAACTGGCTACTAACTCCTCCTTCTCCTTTCTCTGGTTTTCGTCCAAGTCTGGATTGATGAAGAGGTCTTTTACTGTCTCAGAAGCTTCGGCCCGCTCTTGCAACAACCTTTTGACAATCACTGATACTAACACTCCACGTAAATCTTCGGGCAAGCTGTTCAACAGAACCACCGAGGCATGCCCTGGAACAACCAGTTCACGTAGCGCTGTCCCGGAGCCTGAGAAGATTGGATGTCGTTCATAGGCTCGAAGTTGCTGAAGAACTGCCCTTCTCGTATCCGGTCGGTAAACAGATAGCTCATTATCCTCATCATTCTGTATACACTCAACAAGATTCGAAATAGCATAATCCCTTTTTGGGCGATGGAAACTACCCTCGCTGTCAGTCCACCCCAAGTCTACCACCTTCTGAAACACCTCAGTAAAGTATTGTCCTTTAATGTCACGAACAATGTCCAAATCAAGCAGGGAGCTCCAGTCATCCAGTGAGAAGTCCGGAACGTTAAGATATAAATCCTTGAAAGTCGGTGATGATAATCGGTACCGATAGCCAGCTGGTATCCAAACGTCAACATCGAGAGCTACTGGTGGCAACTTCCAGGACTGAAGGACCGCCGCCTGGTTCCTCATTTCTGCCGACTGAGGCTCCGCGGAAATAACAGACACGTTCATCCATTGAAAGATGTTTAGAGTGTCGAATAGAAGCACGCCTCTTTGCTTACTTGTTGCAGCAATGGCTGACTCTAAGTCAGAAGTACACAACCCTTCAACAACTGAACCCAATGTGTACGACTTGCCCTGTCCCCGCTTTCCCACAATCGCCATGACTTTTTCCTTAGTCACATCAAATTTGACATTGTAGCGACGTCCATATTCCGCTAATCTTCCCAGGAAAAGCCATTCCTTCAGCTGACCAGACTCCGAACCGCAAATACACCAGTCACCCAGAGCCCTCATCTCTGGATATAGACCATACCTTTTCATAAAATGCAACTCCTACTAATGATGTCCCATAACGGAATCAACAAAAGCTCTATCTGCTACGACGTACTCATTGGTTTCCTTCCCTTTGTGATAAGCAGCAGCTGCAACACGTGCTAGCTCGTTGATTATCATACGAGCATTCCTTGTCAACTCACTCGACCACAGTATATCGACCACTTCATTAAGTGCATCATCGGTGAATGGAAGGTTTTGCCAGGTGAGTTTATCGGCCAAGTCTTTCTCACTGATTAATTGCTCAGCCTTTCCTCTATCCTTAATGCCTTGAAGCAAATCGTCTATGAAACTTCGCATATCACTTTCTTCTTTAATAAGCCGCATTAGATTGATGAATGCTTCATCTATATTCTGAATAGTAACACCCAGCCGGGATAAGATGTCATCTGGCTTAGCAATGACATTCGGAATAATTTGTGGACCTTCACCGAAAGAAGCTATGACGAAGCCAACATCCTGATTATCATCGTCTGCTAGTTGCAGAAAAGCGTCGTGTATTTCTATATGCCTTTTCTCAACATCTTTGAGCGATTGCGCTTCATCCATAAGAAGCGTGATCCCCTTACCGGTAGTCTTACGAACCAAGTTGCCAATATTCAAGACTGCAGCGACCATATCATTAGCATTCTCTAAAGCCTTAGTTACACCAAGATCTTGCGCTGCCCCTCCCTTTTCAAGCTTGCTTTCCCTCAGCCACTGCCATGCTGAAATTGTTGATTTGGTCTCCCGTAAAAAGTATCCAGCTAATACATTAGCAAGAGACCTTTTTAGGTTTTCATCGCCAAACCTGAATGTATTTTTCATCTCTTCAGATAAATCAGCCGTTCTGTCCTCTGGCAAACGGTCAAACTCCTGGACAATTTGCCTGAGAAAGTCTTCTCCCAAAGCATCTAATACTTTACCATGGAGGTATTTCCAACCACTAAGGTCTGGTATCTTCTCATCGTAGGGTGCCAATCGAAGGAAAAAGCATGTCGCGGGATAATTATCAGGATCCCTGTCGAACAAATACTTTATGTGGTATAATGTATGAGTTTTTCCAGCACCAAACCTCCCTATAAGGCCGCATTTCGGCACTCCTCTTATATCAAAATCTTTTCGAATTCGGGACAATAGCTCCTCATTTACCTGCTTATTGCCAAAGAACCACTCAGCATCAGACTCTGGGTTCACCCTAAATCGAGGACGATTCAAGCAGCAATAGTCTTTCAGTTCCATATCGTTGACTTCCATTTTCTCCCTCCTTTCTGGATTCTCTTTATTCTCTCAGTCCGATACTAGCCAAAATGACGGACTCGAGACAATTGTATGAGGTTGGTTCCTTTCCTATTCGGAATATCATCCTTACCTAAGAGTTCAAGCTCTTCAACAATATCACAGCCTGCCCCTTTGCCTTCTATCAGCAATCCAACTTCGAGCGCTCTGGTAGCTCGGCCCGACAGGTTGGCAGAGCCCAACAAAGCAAATCCGAATGGCTGACACCTGCACACGTATATCTTAGCATGGAGGTCATTATTATAGTATAGGGTTACGAGAGGACAACCTACAAAGAGTTCAGCTGCGTCTCTATTCAGGGGCTCCTTTTCAGGGCTACGCATGATAATAGTCGTAGGAACTTTTCCCTTATTCACTGACCAGAGTATATCTTTCAATGAGAGAGGCTCCCCTTCTAGGCTCTGTATCCATGGAGACACGACTACCAAGCTTGCAACCTCAACAGCTTGCACGAATCGTTCAAAGAACAGAGTGTGACCCCCCTCCCTAACAACTGTAATAAATCTGTGTTCCCATCTCATGTTAGCTCAATACTCGGGCAACTTTGTCTAGAGTTAGTCCTTTATTCTCTTCACAAGTGTCAAGCGCGGCTACCAGGGTTCTGACAAAATCCCTTGGACTCTCAGTTGAATTAGACGAACATCTGTGGATGAACTGCCTTAGGGATGGTCCACTAAGGTCACCTCTTCGCCAGTCATAGGCTCGAAAGTGCAAATCCCGAATTTCCTGAGCAAGCTCGGTTAACTCTTTCACCTTTAACTGTTTTAAGTTAATAACGCTCTTAAGAGCCTCGTCAAACTCTGGAGGGATGCCATCGAAAAAGGCCGGAGTCGTGGCATACACAAAGTACGAATAGGGCGTGCTGGATGTAGCACAGGCTAAGCTACGTAGATTCGTATATGCCGCATCCCTTCTTGCAACACTAGGGAGGGATGGGATGGCGTCCGCTTCGTCGAGGAGGATAACCAGTCCTTTTGTGCCCACAAATCGAAGCATTCGCGTCAGCTTACCCAGCATGACAAGCGCGTTCTGTGAAGATATAATTGAGTTGATCCCTAGGCGTTTAGCATCAGTCATGGTTGCCTCACCGCGCAGCCAACGAAGTGCAAGGTCCGCCTTCTCCGACCTCGCCAACCGGACACCTTCATAGTACTGAGTCAATGCACCCTGAAAATGCTCACCTAACTCGGTCAGTGCCCATGGGATAACCTTTTGTCTCGATACATCCGCTTTGACCTTCTCAGCCCAGACTCCAAGTATCTGTTCCAGAGCAGGCCTATCCACGCACTCAGCAACCCTTATCCCCTTTACTATATGACGATAGATAGAAGAGAGGTCGTCCATGGCGCATTCCCGCGAGGAAAGCGTCAGGAAACTAGTGGCGAATTTCTCTCTGTGAGCATACTCTTGAAGAACCCTTAGTGTAAGGGTCTTACCCATACCATACACCCCATTGATGACCCGCAAACAGGAACCACGGCTAGCTACATCTATGAGGTCACGCCTTATGGAATCAATTAGGTCTCCACGTCCGACTGCTAGAAGGAGAGAGCCCTGAACGGGAGCTGTTCCCTGACGACACGATTCAATCAAAGCCAATGCCACCTCCTTCGGTATCCCGCTTACAGATGGCAACCCAGGGCGTCTTCGTGCCTTCTCCAGCACCGCCTTGAGTCTCAGATCGTCTCCAATTCTCCCCATTTTGCTGAATGCAAACTAGTCTTGGCCTTCAAATTTCAGCTGGTCCAGCAAGTTTTCCAATATAGATACTTCACGCTTCTCCTCCGCGATGTCCAAGAGACTTACTAGACCTTTAATGAAAGACCTCACCATATGCGGGTCACCGCGCTGAAGAAAAATTGATATGTACTTGCTTAACACTGTTTCATTAAAGAAGCCTGATGGATCCCATTCATATGCTATCGAATGCGTACAGACAATCCGTGACGCTAAGTCCTCCAAAGTGGCTTGATCGAAAGGCGGCAAGACCATGATGATTGACCGTGAGCTAGCCTGTTGAAGTCCTACCCCTACTACATCTCTGATTCTAGTCCACAGAGCCGGATAAGATTGAGCTCCGTTATCAGGGTCCGTGAGAAATTTAGGGGTTGTAGCAAAGAGAACATAAAGACCCAAATGCTCATCCGCGTTGTCCAGTAACTTGCGTATATTCTGATTTGCCTCCTCACGTTTGCGCGATTGCGCCAACGACGTGATCGCCTCGGCTTCATCCAAGAGTAGCACCACGCCTGCATACCCGCTAGCCCTCACAAATCGCAAGAATGAACCTAGGATCTCGTTGACATTTGCAATAGTAACGTTGGAACGTATTCCAGTTGCTTTGAGTTCGGATATGACCCGATACCCTTGCAGCCAAGCCACTATCCCTTGCATCCGCATCCGGTGGTCTGGTGAGTCTGTATTAGCGTATTGCAGACATGCGCGTAGAGCTGCTCTAAAATCCAATGACGGTGCGATTTGACGCAGGTTAGTCTCAACCTCCTGCGCAGTGTAGTGGGGAAATCGCCTTGCCCAATCTTCAAGCATGCCTTCAATGCTATGTCCGTTAGGCAGGGTCACACCCCGCATGATTTTTGGGAAGACCACCTCAAATCTGTCAAACGGTGCCTCTCTCGAATTGAGCTCGACATATGACAGCAACAGATTTGCAGATAGAGCACGTGCCCTGACTAGCATGAAAAAGTGGGTCTTGCCACCACCATAAGGTGCAGACAGGAACCGCACTTTTGAGCCACCTCGCGCTACGAAACTGAGATCGCTGGATACGGACCCTAGCAAACGCTCACGCCCGACGGAGTAAAGTTCTAAATGCCGTGTGGGCACAGTCCCTTGACGAAACGACTCTATAATTTTTTCCGCGTCAATTACCTTGAGCTCTTGTATGCTGTTCATCGACACTGCCTTGGGGGTCTGCCAGACGAGGCACCTTGTCAAGATCATCCTTTCTGTAGCGACGATGCCTGCGATTACCAATTAGATAAGCAGGGAGTCTTCCATGCCTGCTCCACTTGTATATAGTTCGTTTTGATACTCTTAGATATCGTGCTGCCTCTTCGACAGTGAACCATTCAATAGGCATTTCCATTGACAACTCAACTTTGGCCACGAACTTTTCCTCTCTTTTTGTTCCTTATTAGTCGCATTCTATCACGTGAAGGCACACTGGGGCAACACCGCTGCTTCCCTATGAAGTCAACGGACTACCGCATTGCACGAATCGGCAAAAAGTTTAGACAGGCGCGATGTCCTCAGGCCTCAAACAGATGCTCCTGTTAAAAATACCGGCAAAACAAGGTAAAATAGCTAACAAGATTCAATTATCCTGGTGGTATTCTGGGGAAATAATACCTAATGTATAATGGGCCTGATTGGTATGGTATCCCTGGAATTCTCACATGCCGAGGATTGTGCAATTGCGATTTGGTGCATCACACAGCCCACCCTATTATTCAATGTTTGAAGACGTGTGCAACAACATACTAATGGGGGCAGAAGCCCTAACCTTTAGCGAGTGCCAGATTGACCGCTGCTTCCGCATGGAGCCGAGTAGTATCAAATATCGGAGCATGTATCTCACTGGGCCGGACAAGCAAGGGGAGTTCAGTGCATCCGAGCACAATACCCTCGGCACCCTTATTAACCAATTTGCCAATAATATCGGCACAAACACGGCGGGAGGATGCCTTAATCTTGCCCTCACAGAGTTCATCGAAGATAATTTGATGGATAGTATCCATATCATCTTCCCCAGGCACAAGCACCTCGATAGCGAAGCGGTCTCGAAGCCTCCCCTGATAGAAAGGCCCTTCCATTACAAACCGTGTCCCCAGTAGGCCTATTCGGTGCAGCCCCCGTTCTCTGACGGCATCGCCAGTTACATCAACAATGTGAAGCAGCGGCAGGCCAACTTTCTCCTCTACGTCATCAGCAACTTTGTGCATGGTGTTTGTGCAAATAACCAAGAAGTCGGCACCAGCCCGCTTAACAGCATTACCTGCACCGATAAGAATACTGGCTGTGTCATCCCAGCGGCCTTCGCGTTGAGCTCTTTTAATCTCATCAAAATCTAAGTTATAAAGAACCAAGCGGGCTGAGTGAAGACCGCTCAGCCTCTGGGCAACTGACTCATTGATGATTCGATAGTACTCTAATGTAGAATTCCAGCTCATGCCTCCTATTAGTCCAATGACTTTCATAAGTCTCCTCTCTATATGCCTAGGGCTCGGTTTAGCCATGAATATAACATAATTTGGCACAGCCCGTACTATCTTGAATCTAAAGGAGAGAGCTCAGATTCAAGCTTTGGATGCACAAGGCGTTAATTCGTGTAAAGAGGGTTCGCTGAACAAATCTAGTAAGTATAAATACGAATGGTGTTTGGCGGTCTTGCCACACCGCGAAAAAATGCCAGATTGTCAATTTTTCCTCAGTGGATAACTTGCAATGCTCCTATGGGTAAAAGTAAAATAACGCTGAAACAACCGAGCGCTAGGGAAGTGCCCTACTCTCACATGATTTCTGGTCGTATCAGTTTCCTGTGCCAAATAATCACGGGCTGCATAGCTATGGTTGGCCTCAAGGATAATGAAAACAGATAAACCCGATGAGCTTCACGAGACTACTGCACGTCTCGGTACAGAGCGGCTGAGCAAGCTGCTCCTCCGCCTGAGTGCACCCAGCATTGCCTCAATGGTAACTATCTCTCTATACCACCTGGCTGACACATTCTGGCTGGGTCAGCTCAGCTATCAGGCGATTGCCGCTGTAACTGTTACATTTCCGTTTTATATTGCCGCGGTCGCCATCGGTGTTGGAACAGGTGTTGGCGCCAACGCCTTGGCATCACGGCGTTTCGGTGAAAGAAACATCGAGGCAACCAACCAGGTGGCCGGCCAGATCTTTCCACTGACTGCTGTACTTGGTGTTATTTTCACCGTTGTCAGCGTCTTCTTTGCCAGGCCGGTAGCCATCCTACTTGGGGCTACGCCTGACATTGTAGGTCTGACGACGGATTACCTGGTTTTCCTAGGCTGGGGAATGCCATTCATTCTTTTTCGACTCATGTCACGCAACGTTTTCCATGCAGCTGGGGATGCTATTAAGCCGATGATTTTCACTGTCGTTGGCGCTGTGCTCAATGCCATCCTCGACCCATTCATGATCTTTGGTTGGGGGCCTTTCCCGGAGATGGGTATCGGTGGGGCTGGGTTGGCGACAACTATAACCGGGGGAATCGCTGCCGCACTTAGTTTCTACTATCTGGTCGGCGGAAAGTCGGTCTACGGGTTGAAGCTGCATCATCTCAGACCTAATCTTTCTATCATAACGCAGATCTACCGTGTGGGCTTGCCGTCGATTTTAATGCAAATGACAGAAGCAATCGTTATCATCTTGTTCCTCCGGGTTGTGGCCGGTTTCGGTTCGATAGCGCTGGCAGCCCTGGGAATCGGGATACGTGTTATCGACCTTGCGTTTATGCCCATTATCGGTGTTGCCCATGGTCTTCTGCCAATTGTTGGCTTCTGTCTGGGGGCACGCCTCTGGAAGCGCCTGTGGTCAGCTGTCAGGCTAGCCTCCCTTGCTCTGGTGGTGATGTTGGGTATTGCCACCGTCATTCTGGAGATCTTCGCTCCTCAGGCAATCGCCATTTTTAATGACGACCCTGAATTGCTGGCTATTGCCGTGCCGGGGATGCGCATTATTATTTCAACACTCATTCTGCTGGGTCCGGCCATTATGTTCATTACCACCTTTCAGGGACTATCCAAAGGGTGGACAGCCATTGTTCTTTCACTGGCGCGTGAGTTGATTTTCTTCATCCCGGCAATTCTCATCCTGCCCCGCTTCCTGGGACTGAACGGCGTCTGGCTATCTATCCCCATCGCAGATGTCTGCGGTACTGCTATCGCCGGGTTTTGGCTTTACCGCGAGTATCGGTTACAGAAGCGCAGTGGCATCTGGGATAATGTCCCGGTGACCGAGCCTATCCCGGAGTCTGTACCGAGGGGCCGGTCTACGCTTGATTGACATAGGTGAAACCTACCACTCTTTCAGATTGCCGGAGTTCCCGTTAAACTGCGTAAAACCCTTTGCCTGATTGCGCTTCCGTTGAACATTTCCAACGAATGTGCAGCCTACCTTCGCCGTCTTGCTTAATAAACGTAGACTCAGTATGTTTGTCGTGATGAAGGAATTTCCTTGTACGAGTCTCCATAAAGCACCTAGGCAGGCAATAGTATTATCATACTCTTGGCATAAGAAATAGCTGCCCCTGTGCCGCCAGCAAAGTATATGGTGCACACAATTATCAGACTGGTACGGGGTAAGAAAGCAATGAAGACAGCAAGTTCACTCTTTCCTTGGCTCTCAAAATAGGTTACGACCGAGACTACAAGT
>Ga0209986_10001609_pt1 | contig 21451 bp, 21 predicted proteins | sample BlataG_FD_183168 | JGI IMG/M metagenome (GOLD analysis project Ga0209986, IMG submission 183168) | Deep subsurface microbial communities from Black Sea to uncover new lineages of life (NeLLi) - Black_00105 metaG (SPAdes) (version 2) | ecosystem: Environmental > Aquatic > Marine > Oceanic >... | reverse complement strand
GGAGATCCGGGAGATCCGGGAGATCTAGGAACAATTCTATTTGGTGATCTTCTTTGTGAATTGGGAGAAAGAGATTTTCTTGGACTTTGAGGAACGCTCGATATCCCGGGTACAGCCGCACGTGGAGAATTCGGACGTAGTGTTGGAGATGGTAACGGTGAAGGAATTACAATGGGGTCAATACTATCCCTATCTACTGTTTGTCCATTGACTATTATCTGCGTTCCGTCACGAGGGCTTAAAGGATATCTTTTCGAAGGATTTGATCTCGTTCTAGGACTCGTAGCCATACCGTTCCTCCTGTTCTTTTCGATAACTGAAGCTCTAGTTCTTTTATGTTTTCTTGAGGTTGATGATTTGATGTCAAAAGGTTTTGTGTCAAGAACAGGAGGAACGAGAATTCCTTGATCGTTCGTTTCCGACAACATAGATTTAATTACCCTTTTAGAAGTTTTAAGTTGAGGATAAGTTTACAAAAATACCACATCGCTTAAAAAAATCTTTAGGTTTATACCCCACGATGTATTTTCGCAAAAATGCCAAAAAAAATATAAAGAATGCTTATTTTTTTGATTGGGAAAAAAATAACAAAAATACAAGAACATAAAAAATTTTTTTTTCTTTTTAAGAAAATGAGCACACGCAGTCGTATTTATTCTCTTCGTTCTCAAAAATTAGGTGAAGATTTAAGAAATTCCGGAATGAATTTATATAATGGTAATAAAATGGACAATAAAGGTTGTGAAGTTAGTCGAGTTCGCGTATGTAAACCGCTCAAAGAATGCCATGAAGTTGTGACAACAAAACATGTTGAACAAGTTGCTTGTGACGATCCTTGTGACATGGATCACCTCCACCACGGTCATGGTCATGGACATGGATACTCATCCGTTGGATGGGCTGCGCTGTGGTTCATTATCATCGCTGTGATTGTCTGGCTCATCATCTTCTCTCTCAAACCCGCTTGGGCTTTGGATGAAGATGGCAATGTCGATACTGGCAAGGTTCTCTTAGCATCCATTGTGCTTGCTTTGATCATTGTAATTGTTGTTTGGATTATCTATATGGCTTGTCGAGGTGGATGGGGTCATTATTAAACCTTTGCAAAAAGAAATAACAGTAATAACATTTTAATACTTAATACTTAACATTAAGTATTAAGAAATTTTTAGTTTATTTGAAACTATCTACACTCTCATGTAATAGTTCTCCAGATGAAATGTAATTCACGCGATATTCACGTTTTGCTTTCCAGTGTTTCGTCTAATATTGTTAGATCTAATTATTCTATGCTTTATAAAATAATATGACTATCATTCCATCACGAGAAACCTTATCTGTTTACTCAATTGTGGGTGTATTTTTCGTGACCATATTAGGAACTATCTTCCATTTCTTATTTGAGTCTAGTGGAAGGAATACTGTGTTAGCTTCCATTGTTCCGGTAAATGAAAGCACCTGGGAACATTTAAAACTGCTAGTTTTTCCATATTTATTGTATATGCTCATTGTTAGGGCAAGTATGAGCGGATGTATTAACAATTTTATCCCAGGTATTACATTGGGTATATATTCTGGCTCTGCTTTTATTGTTTTTGCTTTCTATACCTACATTGGAGCACTCACGAGAGAACATGATTTAACCATTGATATTTTAATCTTCATTTTAGGTGTTATTCTTGCGTTTATTGTCTCCTATTTAGTCTTTACAACTTCTCCAGTTTCAAATACTTTAAATATGATTGCATTTGTGGCGCTATTATTTTATATTTTTATTCTTATTCTGTTTACCTATTCACCTATCGAAATACCACTGCTTCAAGATCCAATCACTGGAGGATATGGCATAGTTCCTCCTCTCAAAGAAGAAGATACACTCCCATTCACAGGACCTCCATAATTTACTTCATTGTCAATTGATTTTTCGCAAAGTGCGATTTTAATTATTTTCTCATATTTTATCTAAATATGAGACTTAAATTTAATCTCTTGTGTTGGTTTTGTTCAGTTCTTTCCATTTATCTTTAGCTTCTTTAATGATTTCAAATTCTTTGAGAAGTCGTTCTCTTACACTATCGCTTTTTAGACTATTCCTTGAATCTTCAGGTAGTTCCGAAGATTTAAAAACGTTCAATGAAAGAATAGTAGCAAAGAAATAAATTTTGAATTTTTCTCTATCAAATGCTTCTTCTTTTTCGTCTAATGTATTTACTCGATATTCCAACACGTCAAACGTCGTAAGTCTTTTCTCGTTAGATACTGTTTTAATCTTTCCTTCCTCTACTTCATTAATATACAAAGTCGGAAGTGTTGAAAATGCATCTTTCATAGCTTGGCTAGGATGCAGATATGTTTTATCTTCTTCATCTTTCAACGAATTCACGTCAATACTTATGTACCACAACAACTGAAAACTGTTTCGGAGACCATAACCTCTTTGGATACATGGTAATTGATCAATAAGTTTACCTGAAGAGGGATCTTGAGGATCCACAAGCCCAAAATCTTCTTTGTTTATAAATTCTCGGATAGCATCTGCAACAATTACAGGTGTATAAACATTTTTGAAATCAGAAGGTTTAACATCTCTCGTTCTCTTTGAAGCATGTTTAAGTCTTTTGGGTAAATCTTTCCTTACTTCTTGTAGGAGCTCTTTCTTTTTGTTTTTTAGTTGTTTCTTGGATATGTTCAGTAAACGTCCGTTCTCAGTTTCAGTTTGGATAACGGATCCTTTAGGCATATTTTTGGGCATCATTTCATAGATATTTAAAAGAGCTTCTATCTTACACGCAAGTTCCTGTGAATATTCATCATGATCCTTACGGTTTGCCATTTTCAATTTGCAATGTGATACTTTAGATTATTTCCTATCAAATTTTTGGTTTTTTTGACGCATTTGCTAGGTATTGCTAATACTAAAACCCGCGCAGACCAAATCTCTTAAACAGATTTGAACGTTTAGAAAACAATGACATCTGTGGCCAAGTTGGAACTGAATTCTATCACTGAATTTCAAAAAGAAATTCATCAGCCTACTGTAGATGATAAAGGGAACCCAGAACCCATTACTTCTGTCTTCTACCATGAATTCCAGAAATCTACTTGGTATACTCATATTCTAGTTAAAATTCCTTGTTCCTTGGATGATGACAACTACGTTTTCAAGGCCAATAACACATTTCATTATCTCAAGTATACTTATATTGTTCAAGCTTTTCCTTCTATTCGAATTAAACCTGAATTCCGAGATCAGTATAAAGTGTGCTGGCCTCATAATCTAGCTATTAATACTATTAAACAAGCTCGTTTTGATGTAGATGACGATCCTTTTGGATGGTTTGATCATATCTGGCTGGATGAATATTATCAATATTTTATGAAACCTGGATTTAGAGATCATCATAACATTAATGTAGGCAATGTACCATTTCTAGAGAATTGGACAGATGAACTTCCGTTTTACGAAACTTCCCTTCATCAACCTTGGCCTTACGCTCAAGATACCGGCTGCGCCTTTCCTCTTTACTTTTGCAGTAAGGATACTTCGATATCCCATGTCTATGAAATGAATAATAGAGTAGCCGATCTTCTACGTATGGCAAAAGCCGTAACAGATAAAAACGGGGACAAAGTATGGATGGAAATGAAAGATGTAGATTTTACCGTTTTGGAAGGTGTAAGTCCGGTAAGCAAACTCAAAAGACCCGAAATGTGGGGTTGCTATGCATATGTCACGGATAATGAAGTTGAATGGAATACTAGTTGCAATGATAGTGAAGGTAAAGTTTTATATATCAACGATGTTGTGGCTTGCGATCAAACCAACTCTGAAAAATACGGAAAATCTGCCGTTGTAGATCTTTATTGCGAAACACCTTGCAAAGCTATCTTTTGGGTAGCAGAGAATGTAGATTCTACAGACAAGCGCAATTATTCTAATTATACTACAGATTCCACGAATCTGTATCAAGGTTGGAACCCAATCGAACATATAACTCTTAAATATGGAAAAACAACCCGTATCAATCAAATGAAATCTCTTCATTTTGAACGTATGCAATCTTGGTATCATCTTTCATCTCCACCTGCCGTGGCTGGGTATAATGTTTATTCTTTAGCCGATAATTGTGTTTCATTGGACGCTGAAGTAGGTTTAGTATTCTCTAAACTTCGAGGAACTAGAATGATATTTAGTTTGAAAAATACCGATCCCTTCCAGCAAAAATCTAAATTTTATTCTGAGGAAGAAGAATATTCCGAAGCAGATGAATATCTCGATAGTCATACTAGCTACGTAGAAGATACCGAACCAGATCCTAGATATAATAGTCCTAATTTCAGGATGCGTGTCCGTCTTTTGGTGATGAAGAAGTTGAAAATAGAAAAGAAAGGAGATAAATATGAATTTTCTATCTAAACGATTCAATAGTCTATTGAGTAAAAATATGTAATATTTATTACATATCTACATATACTTATAATCATTACAATAATTCCAACATAGCTGCGTAACGGCGAGTTCCAGTTAAATTATATTGTAATAAACGTAGATAGAATGAATTTTTTCTTAGGGGTGATGTTTTCTTCTTCTTCTTGCCAGTAGATCTACTGAAAATAACCGGAAGGTGTTGATAACGAATAGGAATCTCTCCTCCTGTAAGATTTTCTTCTAATAGAATAAGTCCAGAAATCGAGTCTCCATAAATAAGATGAGGGTAGTTCTCGGTAGTGGGTGGGGCTTTACCACCAAGATTGAGTTTTTGGACATTCCATGTCCAAGCAACGTTTAAAGCTCTATTTTTAGATCCTCCAACAACATTTTGAATGAGGTAAATTTTTCCATCCGTTATATCTTGGAAAATAAATGGTTCTAAACTCAATGTGAGTGAAGGAGTGATCTTATTATGTATTTCGTGTATTTTATTGCCCGATAAAATGGATTCCAGCCATTTCTTGAGTTCCGTTTTTCCGACAAAAACGGATACATATAACTGGGGATGAAAATCTTTTGCCGTCGCATAATAATTTTGGATTACCTTGGGTAGATCCACTTCAAAACCTACTGAGATTTCAACTTTTCTCCGGAGCCATTCTGTCATTTTAATGTAAAAGTTGTGGTTGTAGTAATGAATCTTCCCGTCTTTGAATAAAGGGTGGAAGAAAGGGGAAGATTCCCTTTCCTCTTCTTCTAATATACTTCCTTCTTCTATAGATAAAATGGATATAGCTTCTTCCACACTTTTAACATTGGGAAAATTCCTTTCAATTCCGCTCAAGTTATAATACAAGGCACTATCTATGTTTTCCTCTGATTCATCCCAAGTAAAATATTTTTCTGCAAATTCAAAGAACCGCGGATTTGGAGATACTTTACCCTCGACTTCTTTTTGTGGGATTAGATACAACCACCATATAATTTGCTGAATCATATCTAAATCCCGTTTCATTTTCTCCAATCTCAAGACTGATGTATCGGTATTTGTTTCGAAAGGATTAGGTTCACCCACTGGTAAATCTTCATACTTTAAAATCGGAATTATGGGAACGTAAACTTGTGTTTCTTTTCCAAACCACATTCCATCTACCAATTCTTCCTGATTTTTGGTGATCGAGAAAGGAGAGCCAAAAATGGAAATGGCAGTGTCTGCCGAACATCTGGCTATGGGGCCGTCTTCATTATATTCCTGTGTTACATCATCACAAGATGCTAAGCGCTCTCCGGGATGAAGAGGAAGATTTACTGGTTGAGAAGGGTTAAAAAACATCGTTACGTTCTCTTCTTGGGAGGAAAAGATCAATCCCCGCATTTTTCCATAATCGTCCAACATTTGGTAGAGTCCTTGGTGATCAATCAAATCTGAATAATCGGGATTTGAATATTGATCTCCATCTTCTGAATATATATTGCTATGCGCTTCAAATTGACCATCTTTAGAGAACTTCCAAGTGATTGTAGTTGCTGTTTCGCGAAGAACATTATAATTAATTCTTCCCATTTCTTCTCCAAAGACCATGACCGACTTTGAACCTTTTATTTCTTCTATAATCAATTCTGATTGAGGGTATTCCAACATATCTGTGGCTCCGCCCCAATTTTTTAGTATAAGAATAGTGGGTCTCGGTCGGTAAGGCTGGGTATGAAATATTTTATGTCTAGGGATGACAAGTTCGGGTTGTCCACTTCCGTCATCTTGTAAGATATAACTGTAAGTATAAATGTTGATGTTAAACACTGTTTCTAGCGCTCGATAAAAGATGGAAGGATCAAAAAATGTATCAACATCACATAACATTCTAAAAATTTCTTCCAAGGGACGATCATACAATTCTTGCTTAAGCAATCCTGGGTAAATTTGACTAGCTAAATACTTTCTCACTTGTTTTACATATTGTTCTTTCAATTTATCATTCTCCAAATTTAGGTATTCTGGGTCTCCAAGAGCTTCCAGGACAGCATGTAACAAAGAGTTTGGTGTTTGTGGGACTCCATAACGATAAAAATTTGCATTAGGTGACTTCTTTGGATATTGGTTGAGTATTTTCTCTACCAATATAGGGTTTAATTTCCCTTTTCCACCAGGTTTAAGCACTTTATCAGTAATTAGAATATTTTCGGCTTTTCCTCTTGGTTTTCCTTCTTTTACCCCCAAATAGTATTCTTGGTATCCTGTGACAGCCCCCTTTCGGTATGGATCTGTTTGGGGGCTATTATAACAATGGGGAATGTAAGGATAGCGTTCTTTTGTAGTGGGAACTTTGTTTTCTTTTACACCTATGAAAGGATCTTCATCTGTAGGGCAAATAACCCAAGCTTCTGGTTCTAAAAATCTGCCTTCGACGGCGGATTGTAGTTTCCATTCTGTTTCTCCCTTTGGCGATTGAACGAGATATTGTACTTGTTCATCTATATATCCAACCAAAATGACAGATCCTAATTTGGGAGTAGATGCTGGTTTGGGAAAAGGAAGCACTTGTTTGTGATAATCCATATTGTGATATTTGAATGTTTCTTTTACCCAATTCGGTATATCTTCTTTTCTTATGGCTTTCGGTTTATGAGTTCCTTGTGAAGCTCTTGCAAAACCACCTTTTGTAAGCTCTGGAAGGATAGCTTTCAAATTGATCAAACCCCCAGTTTCTAATTCTTCTTCTACTTCTTCTTCCTCGAATAACAATGATTTTTCTCCTCTTGTTAAATAACGAAAGTAATTTTCGATTATGTTCGGTTTAATCTCGGTATAAATAGGTAGAAGATAAATAAACATATTCAGAAATTCTTCTATAGCTTTAATATTAGCCGTTCTACTGATACTCAGAGATATATAAGGTGTAGGATTTTCAAAACCCATTTCTACTATTTTCGCTTCTTTTGGATTATAAAACGAATACATTGCACCAGGAACGGTATGGTGTTGTTTAATAGTCGCACTTAACCCATGTTTACTTATAAATTTGCTTTGTTTGAGATTTTCAGGAATTTCCGGTTCATTGGTAGGATAAGGATCATAACGAACGCTAAGTTGATTCTTAAGAGATTGTGGATGTGTACTTTCTTCTATATAGAGAAAACGTCTAAGGATAGGATGTAAGGAAACAGCATAAGAAAAAGTCGCCCAATCTAATTCTGGACCATATATTAATATGTCAGCTTTAATTCTTTCTTCTTCCCGATCTTTTAGCTCTAATATATTTAAAGCTGAATATATTGCTTTCATTATGATTCCTTCGCTTATGGATTCCACTCCATATTCGTCAATGATATCGGATTCCACCTCACCTTCCAAGTCTTTAGTATGTGGAATCTCAAATGAAAGTCGGTTTCTTTCTAGGTTGTATTCTATTGTAATAAAAGAACTCGCCGCAGCCAAATGAATAGGATAATGAATAGTTTCGCTTGGATGATGAAACCAAACTTTTAAATAGATTGTATTTGGATTTGTGATTTCTTCTGTAGGAATGATTATATTCTTATAATTGGGTTCTTTATCAATGGTTTCCCCTCTAAAAATCTTGTAGTAGCTCTTCATAACACCTTTCTCAAAAGTATTATACTGCAAAAAAGGGACATCTTCAGAAAGGTAAGCATTATTGAATAAAAGAAACCCATCATCAATAGTTATAGGTGTAGAAGGTGGAAAATCAACCGAGCCTGTTTCACTCATTGATATCTCTTCCGGTTCTACTCCCTCTGTCAACTTGTAACCTTTATAAGTAATATGTTCTGATTTTCTGATTATAGGACCATATTCGTAAGGTTGTCCCTTGGAGATAGTATAAATGTCTTCGTGTAAATTTCTAATGTTTTGAGCTATAATATGGGCTTCTTCCACTTTGTCTCTAAATTTCTTATCCCACGAGATAAAGTTCATATAAATACCTTCAATAGCTCCCCTGACCGGATTTCCCTGTTCATCAAATTCCTTTTTTCTAGATACATTAGGAATTCCAGTATTGGTTTCCTTATATAGTTTTACGACTTCAGAAATAGAATCTAGAAATCTCTTATTTTTAAATTTACTATGGGATTTTTCCCTAATAGGAGATGTTATATCTAGATAAATCATAGCTACATCTTCGGGTGAAATAGGAAGACTTGAAAGTTCTTGTAATTGCTGATATATCTCTGAAAGCGATTTATCCTCGTTAAATAATTTACGTATAACATTGCTCAATGACTCTATAACTGTATATTGAGTTCCTTTAAATTCTTCATCCTCATCCTCATCCGTATACGGGCGTAATAAAAAGAAATTCGCTGGAATACCATGATCGGAGGCCGCTTTATAAATAAGCGTCAATTCCGTATCATATTCGTATTCGGGATCCATATTTAATGTGGTTAAGATTATTTTACTATCCAGACGCTTTATTCAAAATCATTTTTTTAAAACCAAATCCAGAAATTATTTCTTCCTTCTACTTTTTCTGAACCATCATAAATGACAAAGAATAAAAGGTCTATTATTTTGGACTCTTCCCACTTTAGAGATATTCGTGTTGGGAAATCAAGTAATTTTTTCTTTGATGAAGAAGAATCCTTTTACGAAAAGGGACGTAAGAAAGACTCCAAGGTCCGGTTCGAAGGGAAAGATAAAATTGTTCTTTCCGGTAAGAAGGGAGAAGCAGATATCGAAATTGATTTGGGTAATGCTAGAAAGATAACACGGAAACTTCGCGATCATCATGCTACCGATAATATAAGCGATTTACGTGGTGATATCAAGGAAAAATTCTTATCTCTTCATGATTTAATTGAGGTTTTAGCTAACACACCGGCTTACCGGTATTTGCATGAAATGATTACTTCAGAGTTCCGTTGTGCTGATGAACATCGATATCGTATTGGAACTGTAGGTGCTTATTTCTGTGAATGTCAACAACCAAGTGATTTCCCAGGAAATCAATCGTGTTCTCTGGGATGTCTATTAGGTTTGCACCCGGAAGGTGGGTGCAAAGGTTACTATCCTTGCGAGTACACTTGTGTAATTTATAATGGAGACCAAACTTTGTCTACGGTACACAGAGTGATGGATAATAAACAAGCTTATATCTTTGTGAACGATAAATTCCACTTTTCTGGTCTTACCAACGCAGAGATTGCTAAACTAGAAAGTATGGGTATTGAAGAAGTCAAAGTGGTTAAACATTCTGATGGTCTTTCCTATCAAGAAGTTTCTTCGGATTTCATCTCTTGCCATCGTCTTAGAATTGCCTTGCCTGCTTCTAAGAGAAATGCTAAAAGTTCTGGAAAAACATCGAGAGCATACAATGACCATAGAGTTACCATTGCAGGTATTGTTCTCGTTATTATTCTTCTAATTGTACTTTTTGGTGGTGGATATTACTATTACAAACATAGACACGGATTTTAACTAAATGATGTCTACAATTAGATATATTCGTATATCGTATACGAATATATATATATATATATTCGTGTGTGTAAATTCAAATTCTCAAAAGGAACTAAACTAAATGTCAAAAAATGTTCAAATTTAATACGGAAGATAGATTTTTTAATATATAAACGGATCCTTCGTCTTCATAAATACCCCTTTCGTGAAGTTTAAGAGCTATTCTAAAGATAGTTTTAAGCAAATCAATACCGAGAAGTAAAACGTTATTTTCTCCTATTTCAATCTGGACCTCCAAAATCTGATCCGGGTCTACAATTATAGTTCCATCGACATCTCCCATATTTATTTCCCATAATGTATATACATCATTCTCAACATCAAAAGCCAATATTTCTCTGGCTACATATATATAAGTATTCATTATAATGCCAACTTCCAAAGTAAACGGATTATCATCCTGCATATTCCATAAATTACAACAAATACTTAAATAATCTTCACCGAAAGAACCTCCAGTCAAATTGACAGTACCAATTACTTCATTTCGATATTTCTCTTCAAAAAGTTGTCCTATGATATCAGTATTATCACTGCATAATGCATCACCACGTTTGCTGTTTTTGCACCAGTTATACATTTGTGCAAAACTTAAATTTTCCAGAGATTTAGCTATAACTTCTGGAGGCAAATCCCAAAAAGTAGTCATTTATTTTAATATCATATTAAAATAAATCAGAGAACGTAAAAAGATCATAAAGTTTGATCTCAAAATTTCCGGTCATCTCTGTATTATTCTTTCATTCTTTTGAGGAAGCTCGCAAGTTCCATGGAAGATATCTAACAAATAGAGAAACCCAAAATTAACTGATCGTTTTGAATGATGCAAATCATGATAACGACTGTTAAAATAATCTCGATTGAATCCTGAATGAGCCTTGAGGGTGTTTAAAGCACATAAGCCAAACCAAATCACAATTTCGGTGGTTTGCATTCCTGTAATCAAGGGTCCCACCACAATAGATAAGTGATTGGAGAATATCGCTTCTAGACCCGAACAATACAAGGCTGATAAAGCACAAGGTTCAATGAAACGGTGGTGTTTTTCATGATATTTATAGAGAGATTTACAATGAAGCAGTTTATGAGTATGGAAAAAGATAATTTCTGCAACAATTGCGGATATAATAAATCGATATACGGTATATTGTGGGTTTAAAATTCCATAAGGAATAATATAAAAGAAAATAGGTTGAAAGAGGGATGTTAAATACATATTACGAGATACTGTATGCAGAAGATCATCCCACGTCACTTGATTGATGGATTTTATTTTGTAATCAAAGAATAGCGAAATTACATAATAGACTACCCAAAAGAAAGACCAACTAAGAATAGAATCTATTAACCAATTCATTCTAAGAATAATAATTGTTTGAATTACTTAAATTAACTTTGCAAATCAGATTTTATATCGATCTACATAAATATGAGTGAGAAGGGTAGTGTTGTTGTATGGATTGTCATCATATTCTTAATGTTTCTTCTAATTGCGGGATTCGCAATTGGCTGGTATTTCTGGGTGAAGCGTAAAAAAGATGAAAAACCAGATCTCTGTACATCCGGTAAAGAATGTAAAGAAGGAGAAGTATGTGATAAAAAATCTGGAAAATGTGTGGAAAAAGTGAATTGCACTAAAGACGGAGATTGTCCAGTGAAAGATGAATATTGTGGTCCTGGAGACTTTTGTCAACCCTTTCCTCTATGCGCTAAAGATAGTGATTGCGGAAGCACCGAACAATGCAATAGTATAGGCTTGTGTATCCCCGTATCTTGTCCCAAAAACGCCTCATGTTCTTCTTGCAACAAAGGAATAGATCCGCCTTCTGGGTATAAAAGGCAAGATTATTCTAAGTGTATTTCCAATTGGAACACAAGAGCGGATTGCAAAAACGCTCCTGAAGGAACGCCTTGTTACGAATTTCAAGCCAATTTATGTAAAGAAAGTGGAGGATGTGGTATAAGCAAGGATCAATTTAACTCTAATGCAAAACGTAATTGGTGTTATTATTGCGAAAAATCGCCTTAAAGAGTTTTAAATAAACCATTATTCATTATCATATTTCAGCGACTTTTTTTCTACTTGCTTTCAAAAATAATGCCTCGTAAATCTGGGTATGATTTAAATAATCATGAAGAATACCAATTATCGTCTTCTGATGATAGTGGGATTTCATATGCTTCAGATTATATATATCCGGTGAGTGATAAGAAAAATCGTCGCAAAAAGAGTAAGAAAAAAGATAAACGTAAGGAGACAACTTACAAAGAAGAAATTTGTTATAGAGAAGGACCTCTAGGACCGCCTGGACCAGAAGGCCCTAGAGGTATACAAGGACCAGGTGGTCCTAGAGGTTTTCCGGGGGAAAAGGGACCTTTAGGTCCAGTTGGTCCTAGAGGAGCTAAAGGAGAAAGAGGACCAAAAGGAAAAGAAGGAAAACCAGGCCCATGTGGTCCTTGTGGGGGTAAAGGTGTTATCGGTAAGCGCGGACCTCAAGGCCCGCCTGGTATACAAGGTGTTGTTGGTCTATCAGGTAAACGGGGTCCTAAAGGAGAAAGAGGGGAAAGGGGTCCAGCTGGGTCTCATGGAAAACCTGGACCACAAGGACCACAAGGACCACAAGGACCACAAGGAATTCGAGGTCAGGAAGGAAAACAGGGACCTCAAGGACCTCAAGGTCCTCAAGGACCTCAAGGTTCTGCCGGGGCACAAGGAAATCCTGGTCCTCCTGGTGTGAAAGGAATTAAAGGGGAAAGAGGGGAACGTGGTCCTGTAGGACCCCGTGGTGTGCAAGGCATTCAAGGTTTGGTTGGAGAATGCAATTGTGAATGTGGAGCTGGTGCCGGTATGAACATAAGGTTGATAATTGAAGATTCTAAATTATCCAAAGAGGATTATTATATAATCGTGGCCGCCCCATATTCCTTGATTATAGAACTACCTACATTGAGTAATGTTGTCCCAGAAGACGAACATGGAGAAATTCATCCAGGAAATGTTTTGATTATTAGTGCTCCTCGCGATAAAGGTTCACATACAATAGTATCCGCTCCTGAAAATCATATCAATATTAACCACACAAATATAACGCTTGAACCAGGACAATCTATCACCTTTATCAGCTATGGAAAGAACTGGTTTTCCGCGTAAATGTTGTAAAAAGATTGTATACCTTTCAAATAATATATAAATGGTTTGAGCATTTATATAAATCTTAGAATACAGGAATATCATCTTCCCCGAAAATCTTCTCTTCTCCTGTATCAGTATTGACAATTTTGATACTTTGACCTCCTAACATGGAAGCGGTGACCAAAAAACAACACCCAGGTTGCTGGACAAGTTCTTCTTCTTCAACCCCATTTTTCAACAGGAAAATTTTAGAGTTGATCATCTTACGTCTTGAGGATCTTGAGAACGGAACGTAAATGTTATATTCTACTCCATGATATTTATATGGAATGCAAGCATAACGTTTTTCTACTCGAACTGGTTTTTTGTCGATGAATATAGATGTTCCTACACGAATCATAAAAGCGACAAAGGCTTCCATCATCATGTTTTGAATAGACTTTTGATAGCGCCGGAACAAATAGTAGGAAACTAAAAACACCGGAATCGCTACCCATACACCATACCAATACATTTTTGAGCTTTAAATACAGTTTTAAGCTATTTGTTCTTGTATATACTCAACTTTGGCTGGAAATAAAATCACATTTGTTGTTCTACGATATTTATATAGATGTTTTTTATACTCTTCGTCGTTTAAAGGACCTTTATTCCCCTTATACAAACGGAAGCACGGAGCTTTTACTAAAACTTCTCCGGGATAACAAAGGCGAAATAAAAGCAGTAAATAATCTTCTGCACATTTATAGAGGTGATCTCGATATGATTCGCGAATAGTATGTGCCAAGGCGCAAGAAAAATCACAACATTCGTCCTCACACCAGAAAAAATAATAAGTCTTGTCGCCCTTTTTAAATTCCTCTTTTCGTATAGGAATGCGGACTGGTTCATTGTCAAAATCTCTCTTACACCAATCACATCGACCTCCCTCTCCAAAATGTGAAGCTCGTTTGAAGATATCATAATCACGACAATTGGATGTAACGATTACTATAGAAGTATTATTTTTGTCTTTGAATTGATATCTAGATTCTTCAGGGGAAGAACCATAACCAGGAGTAGTAATATGGAAGACGTCGGAAAATTTGATTCTAGACTTCGGAAGTTCAATATTTTCATATTTACCCTCCAAATATTGCTTCATAATCTCTTTAGGATTAATATTCTTAAGGACAAACTTAGGTGTAAATCGAACGCTGGATTCTTTCATGTTTTCCCGATAAACTAATCTATAAAAAAATCAGTTCGGTTTGACACAGATTTTACGTTTATGTAGAACTTACTTTGGCCACTAAATCATCGTCTTAGCTAACATCGACTTTGGATAAACTTATCTACAATATTAGTAAAAGATGAATATTATCCTTGTGTATCTGCATTTAGGTGTAATTCAAAATCAAAATCTATTTACCACCCCGGATATCGCACCCATATATTCAATCCATATTTAACGCCCTTTTTAACTTTACATCCTCGATGTGCTGTTTCTAGGAGTAAACTGTCACCGAATTGATTCCACCAAAATAGTGCACACCCTTTATCTGGAATGCATTTAATTCCTAATTCGGTAAATTCTGTTTCTCCGCCTGCATCTTCTTCCAAATCGTTCAGCCACACGAAAAATGTAGCAATACGTTGTCCTCCGTTATCAAGTGCCATTTCGTCTCCAGCTTCAAAGTAATCATAATGTTCTTTAAATTCCTCTCCTTCTTCATATCTTACCAACATTAAACCCTCAAGCTGTCGTTTAGAACAGCTAAGTAAAATACACACTCGCCTGTAAATAGCTTCAATTTCTGGATGAGTAACTTTTTCCCAACATCCATTATCCGTCAATATAGCTGTCTGGCTTGTTCTGCGTGAATTGTACGTTAATTTCCCATCAATCAGTATGGTACTTCTAGAATATTTATCTTTAGCCATGTCAATCAAAAACTCCACCTCATCCGGTCGTAAAAAATCATAGAGCTTGACAATATACGGCTGATCGTATATTACTTCTCCTCGGAATCCATCTGGGAATAACTGTTTATACAACCAAAAGTTCTCTTCATTTGCAATATCATCAATCCAACTCATGTTTAAGAAGTATCTAATGAGATAATGGTTTCATTTATTATTATTATTATTATTATGGTTAATAATAATGCTAATAACAATAATGTTTAATAATATAAATATATGGTTTATATATCATCTAATAACGGTTATTATAATTCGGAAGTGCCAAGATTAACATATAGAAAACGTTTACGTGCATTGCTGAGAGGATTGAGACCGCGGTTCTATATTCCTCGAAGATTCGGATTCAGTATCCGGTAAATCTGCAAGTTTTTCTTCTTCATCTACTGATTTTCTTTCTACTTCAGGTAAAACGTAAAACGTAAAATTTATATGTAAAATAAATGAAGTTTCTTTTCGCATTTCTATTGATGAAATAGAAATTAGAAAATGAGTTACTGTAAAAAATGCGGATATTTAGAACTATTTTTCGGACCCATGTGGTCAGGTAAAAGTACTAAAATGGCGGAAAGGATCGCAGAATATGCCGATTTAGGAATGAGATGTGTAGTCGTCAACCATCTGAAGGATGAACGGGTAGAAAGTTCTGGCACCTACGATGACGGAAAATTCTCGCAACATGGTAGTAGTAATTTTCATCTTTCCGATCATATAAACAAACTCAAAACGGATTCTCTCTCCACAATTGATGTATCAGATTATGATGTCATTGCAGTTGATGAATGTCAATTCTTTGATAAAGATTTATTGGAAGAAATACCAAAATGGGTCAATAAAGAACATAAGATTGTCATTTGTGCGGGTTTGGATGGAGATGCTGAATGTAACCTTTTTGGTAATATTCTTTACCTCATTCCATATGCCGATAAAGTCAAGAAATTACAAGCTCAGTGTACGGTTTGTTTGGAAGAATTGAGAAAGTCTGGATTTAGAGGTATGAGATCCATCACCGCGAATGCTCCCTTCAGCGCAAGATTGGTGGCATCGAAAGGATCGCAAATTTTAGTGGGTGGTTCTGAATCTTACACAGTGATGTGTCGTTATCATCATCAAAAACATCTTTCTTCTGTAAATTCTACAAAATCTTGAGAATTTGAGAAGATCTAGAATTACAAAAATATGTATTTAATATACATATTTTTACGATTTGATTTATTTGTTTTATTAATTACAAAGCGCCGAAATCCAAAGGAAGCTGGACAAAAGGGGTTTTACGAGGTCTGAGTAAATTTGATTTATTTCGTAACCTTCTATCTTTTTTATCTTCTTGGTTTTCTTGGTTTTCTTCATGAGCAATGTATATAGCAGCAATAAAAAGGAGAACAATAAGAAGTAAAGCTAATCCATAAGCCCAATAGTAATGCATTTTTATAACGCCAAAAAATATTTTCTTTTCTTCCACGAAGTTTTTCGGTCAAATATGGCAATAAATATATATATTAAATAAATATATATTTAATATATATATATATATATTTTATTATGTGTTAGTAGATGTGTTGCATTTACGATTATACGGATTATACGGATTATACGGATTATACGATTATACGATTATACGGATCTCTGGGCTCGTCGCATTTCACGAATCAATCGAAACAAACTGGTTCCACTTTCACGTAGAATGAGATTTCTGATATTCGCTTTCACTAAAAACTCGTATCTCATTCGTTTTCCGTATCTATTTCTATCTCTTGCTTGTCTCTGCCGATTTACAGCATGTTCCTTAGTCAACCTCAAAATATTCTGCAATCGCGGGGTTAAACACGGATTTCCATCTTCATCTTTTGGGGGCGCCGTTTCACCACTTGCCAAACTCTGTATCCACGCTGTAACATCTTCTCGATCCTTCTTGAAATCATCCCACAACCTCAAACCTTCAGATTTTTGGGAAGCAGGAAGAGATTCATAGAATGTTACATAAACCAAGAAGATACGATCGTCTGTTTGTCTAAGATCGAGTTCTATGGATTGTCCGCAGTGATTTACCCAGATTTTCCAATTAGCATATCGACACTTATCCCGTTTTTCTTCTCGATGAAAGAGTGGATACATATTTAAAAGCGAATCAATAGTATCTGGCTTCAAAGCATCGGTTAACAATTGGTAAAAACGGTGGCGAAGGTTAGGATTATCACCTCGCATCCTAACACGCCAGTGGTAGCCTTGCGATTGCACTCGCACAGAATCAGATAATCTTCCAGTATCATCGTACTGGTAAAGTATTACAGATTCACCAGAAAATCTAGATCTGATTTCTTCACTCTCATTTAAATATCCATGCTTTAGAAATCGGTTGGCTTCCTCGAGTGATAGTTGGCAAGGTCGAATAATGAAAGATTTTTCGCCTCCCGTAAAATGTAACTTGTCATCTAAAGTTGATACTGAACTATATCGTCTATGTTCAGGACCCGCAAAAGTCCTCGAGTCTTCATCGTCGTCTTTAGTGGTTTTGAATGGACCTTCTGGGCCATATTCCCACATTTTCTGGATTCCTAAATCCACTATGTAACCCACCCCAATATCTTGCTTGGTAGCTACCAAAAGTTCTCGATCTACCAATAGAAAAATGTAACACCAAGGTGAATACAAAACATCCTCTGGAAAGAGATCGGAACCGCTTGGACCACCAAGATTTTTGTAAATATCAAGGAAATAATCCGATCTGCCCCATCTAGATCGGGAACAATCCAATTTCTTGTGGGTAGAAAAGTATACAATTCCATCGTGTTTGAAGACACGAACAATTACACCTTCATAAGCTGGAGTTATAGAATAATGGTTGTGTTTAAACATATGTTGGTTTAAATGTTCATCGGTCACCGCCAGATCCCCGTCTGTCCCTGGAATACGAGACAAACAATCCACGGGAGCTGTAGGTGTAAAACCAAAAGAGGAACAGACCCTCGTTCCTCTTTTCAAATCCACCACAATTCCTCTCGGAAGACCGGTCCGTTTGGGTTCTACATCAGAATGTAGAAGATAGAGGCCTTTTTCTTCATTGCTATCAAAGACCGACCATCCGTCTGTAAATGGAATTCCTGCTATTTCCGCTAATTTCCTCTTATCGAGATCCCCGTTGGTGTCTTTCGCAACAAGTTTATATTGCCTGGATGATGATGTCGTGTTGGACGAATGTTCGCTGCTCATATTTTTTATCCACATTATTCCCTTTAAAAAATCAATTTTATTCTCTGTATAATTCTTCAACCTTATGGCTTAAAAAGTCTTCAATATGTACATGTTTTTTTATTGATGGCACAATGTATCGCCTCCGAAAACTCACAAGCACCTTTATCAATTGCTAACATAACTATATCTAAATGACCTGCTCTAGCAGCATTACGCAGGGCAGAATTTGCATCAAGTCCTTGTTCTAGTAAGTACAATACGTTTACATTTTTAGATAGAATCTTGACACATTCGTTCAAGTTCAAGTTCCGCTTTCCAACCAAGTTCTTTCCACGCTTTACTCGCATCCGCATAACATGCAGGTACATCTCCAGGTCTTCGATTCGTTATTTTAACTGGTATAAACCCCGATATTTTTTCCATAGTTCGAACTATTTCTTTGACAGAATATCCATTACCGGTTCCTAAATTGTAAATATACAAATTTTGATCATCATTCTTATTCCTAAATACATTTAAGGCAGCTAAATGTCCCTTAGCCAGGTCAGTGATATGAATATAATCCCGAACCCCGGTTCCGTCCTCTGTCTCGTAATTATTTCCAAATATATTTAAGTGAGGATATTCACCTCGTATAACTTTAACGATATAAGGCATCAGATTTTCCGGGTTTCCTTTGGGTTCTTCATAGAGAATTTTGGATGAATCTGATCCTACTGGATTAAAATATCTCAAAATCACACAATTAAATTCGGGATCGGAATGAGCTACATCTTTGAGTATTTCTTCTAAGAAATACTTGGTTTTTCCATAAGGGCTTTGAGGGTTAAGAGAATGTGATTCGGTTATTGGCATTTTCATAGGTATACCATAAACCGAAGCTGAAGAGGAAAAAATTATATTTTTCACTCCAAACATCTTCATCACTTCTAATAAGACCACAGTAGAATAAATATTGTTGTTGTAATATTTTAAAGGTTCTCTAACAGATTCTCCCACTGATTTGTATCCAGCAAAGTGGATTACAGTTTCAATAGAATAATGGTCAAAAAGTTGAATCAACATATCTTTATCCCTCAAATCTTGTTTTTTAAAGGACAGAGTATAGGGATACAGTTTGGATAATCGTATGTAATTTTGTTTATCAGAAGTAGAAAGATTGTCTATCACTAGGACAATCTTACCATTTCTAAGTAATTCCAAAACGGTATGAGAACCTATATATCCAGCTCCTCCAGTTACTAAGATCAACTTTTTATTTTCCTTTTGTTTTGAATCATCCATTTATCAAAATGAAATGCAATATTTAAGCAAGATCGAAGAAATGAATGTAATAGTTCTTTCCGAAACACAAGAAATTTTCAGAAATGTAGATCCTATGGGATTTATTTCCATAGGAAAAGATGATGATATCTATAACCGGGTATCTGAATCATTACAACGCCATTTAATCAATCTTAAATTGTTTCCTACTATCTATAATCTCGCGTATACTATTCTTGTGTTATTAAAAGCTTCTTTTAGCAATTTAAATCCTTCCTTTGAGTATTGTGTGGAAATATCTAGACAATTGATTCAAAAATGCTTAAGAAAAGCATCCAAGTAAAAAAAAATGGACGATTTGAGTAAACCAGCAATTTCTTATACTAAAAAGCCTTCTCGTGCAACAGTAAATTCTCTGAAAGCTCTGTGCAAATTAGCACCTCCGGATGGACAAGAGGGATCGTGGGGTGTATATAGTTATGTTTTAAATCGAGATATATGTAAAGAAGATGGACATCCGGATAATCTTTACGGACTTTTCATTCTTTTAGGCGTTTACCCTAACCAATCTCGAGCGGAAAAAAGAGCAGAATTTATTACTCAATCCACTGGGAGTAGAACATGTGCTGTACAATTATGTCGCTGGACCGAATTGAGGGAAGTTCCGGATTCAGAACATACTACAGTTATTAAACAAGATGCTAACGGAAAATTGGTCGAGTTTGAAAATCAAGAATTTAAGAAACAACAAGATTACTACGCCAAAAAATACGAGGAAGAACAATCTATCCTACAAGAACAGGAAAAGGAACTTGATCCTGATGATATTTCTTACTACAAACAACAGTGGTTATTAACCCTCCAAAATTACACTCGTTTGCGAATGGCGGAAAAGAAACTCGAAGCAACGAAAAAATCTTATGAAAAACGAGTTCAGAAGATTCAAGAGCATTATCGGTGTCACCCAGAACATGATAGGGAATGGTTGAACTATCTATCGGAAATAGATTATACAGATTCGCAGATAGAATGTATTCGAAGTGGGTATGAAGATTTGAAAGGTGACATTTTGGGTGATATTTCGGTCGATGATGACAAGGAAGGACATTCTATTGCCGAATCTCTACCTGAAATTCCTTCAACCTTTACAACAATCACATCTTCAGAAAATTCTCCTATTTCATACGACAGCGGAGAAATAAAAGAAGACAAAGAATGGAAACGAGTCAGCAAAAATAAACGGAGGAAGGCAAGGCGTTATAAAAACTCCCAATAAAGCCAATTACATATCAAAATAATATCATACATCTCTAAAAAGATGTATGTAGAAATAGGAAATTATCAAGTACAAGAAGGAGAATTGCTTCCTACTAAGGATTTATCAGATACTTATGTATTCGAATGTGAAATGTCAGATAAAGACATTTATACTATCTTGATGGTAGATGCAGGTCCATCTAATCCCGAGAATCCAGGAGAGTATCCTTTAATCCTTTTTCTTATGGTTAACATCACAGATAATAACGGAAAGAAGGAAGGAGATGTTGTTTTTGAATATCTCCCCCCTTCTCCTCCTCTACATTCGAAACTTCATCAGTATCAAATACATGTTTTCAAACAAGATTGTCGTATTGAGGAAGTTCGAGCTGACGGTCGGGTTCATTTTGATATTCAGGGTTGGACGGATTGTCCTCTAGAAATAATAGAAAAATTTGTTTTCTATGGGAGCGAGAATTTGGATAGTTTTGAAGAACAAGAAAATACAGATAAATCCATCGATTTGTTCACAGAATATTATACCGATGATTTATCTAATAATGATATGTTGATTTTAGCGAATGTTTATGGATTAAATACCCTCGATCTTTCAGAGAAAGATATTCGGTCTGAAATTAACAAAATTCTTTCTTATCAGAATAAGCAATGAGAAGTAAGAAGTAATAAGTAATAACAAATAAGTAATAACAAATAAGTAATAACAAATAAG
>Ga0209986_10001608_pt1 | contig 21456 bp, 15 predicted proteins | sample BlataG_FD_183168 | JGI IMG/M metagenome (GOLD analysis project Ga0209986, IMG submission 183168) | Deep subsurface microbial communities from Black Sea to uncover new lineages of life (NeLLi) - Black_00105 metaG (SPAdes) (version 2) | ecosystem: Environmental > Aquatic > Marine > Oceanic >... | reverse complement strand
GGCGACGTGGTCATCAAGACTGGCTGCGCCAACGGTCACCACGGCCACGCCAACTGTGACGAGATACTATACCTAATTACTGGCCGGCTAGAGCATTACGCCGACGACGCCGAACCGATGGCGATGGGACCAGGCGACGTGATATTCATCCCCGCCGGCGTCGCCCACCACGCCCGCTGCACCAGCGACGGCGACGCCGGAATGATCGTCGTCTACTCCTCCCCGCGGCGCCAGATCGCCTCGGCCTAGGCGCCCGCCCCTGCCATTGTGCTCGCCGGGCGCAGCGCCAGTCGGCGGTATCGCGCAGTGCGTTGTCCCGCAATCCCTTGCGCTATGTGCATAGCGGGTCGCGGCGCGCTCTCGCCAGGCCCCACGCCCCCTTCAGGAAACCGACCGGCATGGACGATGAATGATGATGCAATAGACCACGGGCCGATCAGTTCTACCTTCTGTGGCAGGCGGATGCTGCGCTGCCGACGAAGGCTGTCTCTGGTGGCGCGCCCGGACCTACGAATGACCAGTCGCTGCAAGATCAACATCCTGTTGCTCTCCGCGGCCATGTGCGCCTGCGCGGGCCTGGTTGCGGGGTGCAAACCGAGCTTCTTCTGGCGGGAGGCCGACGAGGCCGCAACCGGCATCATCGAGCGCCAACAGCAAGAGGCGTTCGGCGAGTCCTCGCCGTTCACGATCGATCGCCCCGTGGACACGCTCCGCCGCAGGTTAATGATCGCCCAGGACCTGCCGCACACAGGCCCGGCATCGCTCGGCAGCGACCAACTGGAAGTCATCGACCACTGGCCCAAAGACGCCCGCCCGGCCGTCATCGGCGCCGACGCCAGCCCCCTCGAGATCCTGCCGGACGGCACGCCGTTGACGGTCACGCTGGTCAAGGCCCTTCAGATCGCCGCGGCCAACGCCCGGGACTACCAGAGCCGCAAGGAGGCGGTGTACACCGCCGCTCTGGGGCTCGAGCTGGAGAGCGACGAGTTCCGCCACACCTTCGCCGGCGCGGTCGACATGATGCAGACCCACAACCTCGCTCAAAACGCAACGGTCCGCGGCAACGAATACGAGAGCGATCTGAGCTGGACCAAAGCCTTCGAGACCGGTGCGTCGGTCTCGGCAGGGCTGGCATTGGACCTGGTCAAGCTTCTTACGGCTGACCGGGCGTCGTCATTCGGCATTCTCGCCGACGCAACGATGGCCATTCCCCTGCTGCGAGGCGCCGGCAGGCACATTGTCACCGAGCCCATGACGCAGGCGCAGCGCGATGTTGTTTATGCGCTTTGCGACTTCGAGCGGTACAAGCGAACGCTGGCCGTCAGCGTGGCCACCGACTACCTGGCCGTACTCCAGCAGGCCGACCAGGTCAACAACGCCTCCGACAACTACAACCGGCTGATCGACAACGTCCGCCGCGCCCGCCGACTGGCCGACGCGGGACGGCTGCCGGAGATACAGGTCGACCAGGCCCGCCAGGACGAGCTCCGCGCACGTGAGCGCTGGATTACCGCCCAGCAGAGCTACCACCAGCGGCTGGACCGGTTCAAGATAACGCTCGGCCTGCCGACGGACGCTGATATCGAACTGGACCCCGCCGAGCTGCAAACGCTCGCCGACACCGCCCGAAAACGCCTGGGCGACGCCGAATCGCCGGATGAAGAAGCCGACCCGGACGAATCGGCCGACGGGCCCATCCCGCCCAGCAGCGAAGGCGGCCCCCTCGAAATGCCTGCCGATCTGGCGGTCCGAGTAGCGCTCGACAATCGGCTGGACCTTCAGACGGCCGTGGGGCAAGTGAGCGACGCACAGCGGAACATCGTCGTCGCCGCCAATGCCCTTGAGATGGGCCTGACGTTCACCGCCACGGGCAGAGCCGGGGCCAGCCGTAGTCTTGGCTCCGCCGGGTCGCCGGCGGCCCAGCTCAGGCCGGAGCACGGAAATTACACGTTCGGCCTGTCGCTCGACCTGCCGCTGGAGCGCACCAGCGAGCAGAACGCCTATCGCACGGCGTTCATCACGCTCGAGCAGCGGGTCCGCAGCGTCCAGCAGCTTGAGGACCAAATCAAGTTGCAGATCCGCAACGCTCTCCGCAAGTTGCTCCAGGCCCGCGAGAGCTTCCTGATCCAGGCCAAGGCCATCGCCGTCGCCCAGCGGCGGGTGGACAGCACCGCGCTGTTCCTCCAGGCCGGCCGGGCGGAGATACGAGACGTGCTGGAAAGCCAGGAAGCCCTGGTCTCCGCACAGAACGCCCTGACGGCTTCGCTGGTCGACTACCGCGTAGCCGAGCTTGAACTACAACGGGACCTGGGCGTATTAAAAGTTGACAATGAAGGATTGTGGCGTGAATACGACTCACGGCAATATGCCTCCCGGTAGGCGTGCGGGATGGGTGAGGCGGCATTGGCTGCCGCTTGTGGGGCTGATCCTGGCCCTGTGCGCCCTTTCCGCAGTGATTTACAAGCGGTGGCTGGACCAGTTGGACAAGGGGAAGGACATTCCCGTCTTCACGGCCAAGCGCGGGCCTTTGACCATCAGCATCGCCAATGACGGCACGATCCAAAACCGCGATTTGGTCATTATCAGAAGCGAAGTCGAGGGCAGGACGACCATCCAGAAGCTCATCCCGGAAGGAACTCAAGTGAAGGCGGGGGATGAACTGGTGCAACTGGACGCCAGTCCCCTGGAAGACGCCAAGACCCAGCAGCAGATCACCGTTCTCAACGCCGAGGCGGCCTACATTCGTGCCCGTGAGGACCGGGCGGTCACGCTCAGTCAGGGCGAAAGCGACGTCGCCAAGGCCGAGCTGGCCTATCGGTTCGCCCAACTGGACCTGAGGAAGTACATTGAAGGCGAGTATCCCAACCAGCTTCAGCAGGCCCAGTCGGAAATCACCATTGCCGCCGAGGAGCTCCAGCGGGCGTCGGACGAGTTGGCGTGGTCCGGCCAGTTGGCCGCCGAAGGCTACATCACCCAGACTGAGCTTCTGGCTGACGAATTGGCCATGAAACGCAGCAGCATTAAGCTCGAACTGGCTGAGACGGACTTGAGGCTCCTGGAGCAGTTCACCCACCAGCGTCAGCTTGAACAGTTGACCAGCGACGTCGAGCAGACCCGCAAGGCCCTGGAGCGGTCAACCCGCAAGGCGACCGCCGACGACGTGCAGGCCTCGGCACAACTGGCGGCCAAGGAGGCCGAGCTCGAACGCCAGCAGGCCAAGCTGACCAAGATCGACGAGCAGATCGTCAAGTGCACGATCACGGCGCCCATAGACGGAATGGTCGTCTACGCCACGACCGGCATGGGCGGACGGAGGTGGCACGTCGAGCCGCTGGACGTTCAACAGGACGTCCAGGAGATGCAGGAACTGATACACCTGCCTACATCGTCGTCGATGATGGTGGAAGTGTCGGTGCCTGAATCGAGTATCCGCAGGATCAAGAAGGACATGCCCGTTCACATAAGTGTCGAGGCCGTGCCGGAAAAGCGTTTCTTCGGCCGGGTGGGCAAGATCGGGCTGCTTCCCGTGCCTGACTTCTGGCGGCCGGGCCTGACCGACTACAGCGTGGAAATATATCTGGAAGGTGACCTCGAGCAGCTCCGCCGCGGAATGACCTGCCGGGCCGAGATTGTCGTCGCCGAGTACGACGACGCAGTCTACGTGCCCGTTCAGGCCGCCGTCCGCATCGGCAATCGGCACGCGGTCTACGTACTCAACGACGGCGAGCAGAAACTGCGCTACGTGAAGGTCGGCCTGGACAACAACCGCATGATTCACATCCTCGAGGGCCTCACCGTGGGAGAACAGGTGCTGCTCAACCCGCCGCTACAGCCTTCCGTCGCTCCGGAGGGCCACGAGGATGAGGAGTCAACGGCCGACACTGAAGACGAAGCTCAACCGCCCGATGACGGCGATCAGGCGCCCGACATCGATCTCGAGAAACTCAGGGACATGACTCCCGAGCAACGCCAGGCGTACTTTGAGAGCCTTTCGCCCGAGCAGCGCGAGGCGCTCAAGCGCCGCAGGCCGGGGGCCGGTGGACAAGGCGGCCCGCCTGGCGGCGACAGATGATGGCTGCCCCATCGCCCAATCTCACGGAGGCCGATGACGACGTTGTCGTACGTCTGGAGGACATCCACAAGGTCTATCGGATGGGCACAACACAGGTGCACGCTCTGGCCGGCGTGAGTCTGTCGTTCAGCCGAGCAAGCTTCTGGGCCGTCATGGGACCCAGCGGGTCCGGCAAAAGCACGATGCTCAACCTGCTGGGGTGCCTGGACAGGCCCACCGGGGGCCGGTACCTCCTGGGCGATCAGGACGTGGGACTGCTCGACGACGACGCCCTCAGCGGCATCCGACTTCAGAGGATCGGCTTCATCTTCCAGAGCTTCAACCTGATCCCACAGCTTACCGTCCAGGAGAACATCGAGCTGCCGCTGTACTACCTCGGGTGGAACGCCGCCGACAGCGCGCTGCGGGCGACAGAGCTGGCCGAGACGGTCGGTCTGGCCGACCGGCTGGCGCACAGGCCCACTGAGCTTTCCGGCGGGCAGCGGCAGCGAGTGGCCATTGCACGCGCCCTGTCGAACAGCCCTGACATGCTGCTGGTGGACGAACCCACGGGCAACCTGGACTCTGCCACGGGCGTTCAGATCATGGAGATCCTCGTGGAACTCAACAATCAGGGGGGGACCATCGTCATGGTAACACATGAAACGCACGTGGCCGGCTACGCCAAGCAACGTCTGCACCTGATAGACGGGCGGATCGATCGCGTGGAGGACGGCGGCTAATGCACCAGTTGCGGGCAGTACGCAACATTCGCCTGGGCATCAAGAGCCTGATGCTCCACAAGCTCCGTTCGCTGCTGACGATCCTCGGCGTGGTCTTCGGCGTCGGCAGCGTTATTGCAATGCTGTCGGTCGGGGAAGGCGCCAGTCGCGAGGCCCTGGAGCAGATACGCAAGCTCGGCAGCAACAATATCATCATCGACTCCATCGAGCCCATCGAAGAGAAGGAAGGCTCAGACCGCCCCGAGCGGGTCATCAACTACGGCCTGACCTACGAGGACGAGAAGCGCATTGCCGAAACCGTCGAGTCCGTTCAGCGCACCGTACCGGCCAAGGTGATCGACCGGGAAGGCTGGGTCGGCGAGCGGACCATGGAGCTGCGGATTGTCGGCACGACGCCGGACTGGTTCGACCTGGTGGACCGCGAAATGCTGGCCGGGAGAGTGCTTTCGCAGAGGGACATGGACAGCCACGCGCCGGTCTGCGTGCTGACCGAGTACGGCGCGCGCCGCCTGCTGGCGACTGAGCACACGATCGGCAAGTTCGTCCGCATGGGCGACGACTACTATCAGGTCGTCGGCATCGTCCAGAGCGAGCAGGTCAGCGGCAGCATTCAGACGCCGGATCGGCATATCGACGCGTACGTCCCACTCAACACAGCTCGGGACCGATACGGCGACTCGGTCGTGCGTTTCGCCGCGGGCAGCACCGAGTTCAAGTACATCGAGTTGGCGCAGATACTCGTCGAGGTCGAGTCGACCGAGCAGGTGTCCAGCGCGGCCGTGGCCATAGAGGTGCTCCTGCGAGACAGCCACCCGAGGCTGGACTATCGCATCGCCGTGCCGCTGGCGCTGCTGCGACAGACCGAGGCGACGAAGCGCACCTTCAACATCGTCCTGGGGTCCATCGCGGGCATCAGCCTGCTGGTCGGCGGCATCGGCATCATGAACATCATGCTCGCCTCGGTGACCGAGCGGACGCGGGAAATCGGCATCCGCCGGGCCATCGGCGCCAAGCGCCGACAGATAATCGGGCAGTTCCTCATCGAAACCGTCGTGCTGACGACCATCGGCGGACTGATAGGCACGGCGCTGGGTGTGGCCTTTCCCAAAGCGATCACCCACTGGTCCGGCATGCCCACCATCGTGCCGGCCTACAGCATCGTACTGTCGCTGGGCATCAGTGTGGGCGTAGGGCTGGTGTTCGGTTTGTACCCGGCCATGCGCGCAGCGGGCCTGGACCCGATAGAAGCCCTCCGTCACGAGTAGCGCTGCGGCCACGGATTGCCTGCCGCGATCGTCGGGCCCGACCGTACGCCGCTCAACTCAGCCGGCTATACCGCCAAGTCCTCGAACAGCACCGAAGAGAGGTATCGCTCGCCGAAGTCCGGCAGGATGACCACGATCGTCTTGCCTGCGCTCTCGGGCCGGGCTGCCACCTCGCCGGCGGCCACCAGAGCCGCGCCGGACGAAATGCCCACGAACAGGCCCTCCTCCCTGGCTGCCCTGCGGGCCATTGCAATCGCGTCGGCCTGGTCGACCCGCAGCACCTCGTCGATCGCATCGAGGTTGAGCACGTTGGGCACGAAGCCCGCTCCGATGCCCTGAATCTTGTGCGGTCCCGGCCTGACCGGCTCGCCGGACCGGGTCTGCGTGATGACCGGGCTCTGGACTGGCTCGATGGCGACGATCTTGACGCCGGCCTTGCGGGCCTTGAGCGCCTCGGACACGCCGGTCACCGTCCCCCCCGTGCCGACGCCCGCGATGAAGACGTCGACCTCGCCGTCGGTGTCGTTCCAGATTTCCTCAGCCGTGGTCCTGCGGTGGATCTCGGGGTTGGCGGGGTTGTTGAACTGCTGCGGCATGAATGCGCCGGGCGTATCGGCCAGGAGTTCCTCGGCCTTGGTGATCGCGCCGGGCATGCCGCCTTCGGCCGGGGTGAGCACAAGCTCCGCCCCAAGGGCCAGCAACACCTTGCGACGCTCGAAGCTCATCGACTCCGGCATGGTAAGGATGCACTTGTACCCCTTGGCGGCGCAGACGAACGCCAGCGCGATGCCCGTGTTGCCACTGGTAGGCTCGATGATGGTCGCGCCTGGGGCGATCTTGCCGTCGCGCTCGGCGGCCTCGATCATCGCCAGGCCGATCCGGTCCTTCACCGACGCCATCGGGTTCCGCGCCTCCAGCTTGGCCAGCACCTCGGCCTTGGAATCGATCAGTTTGCGGACTCTCACCAACGGCGTCCCGCCGACTGTCTGCGTGACATCCTCATATATGCGTGACATTCGGATGTTCCTTTCTGTAAAACGGCGCGTGCAGTTCAGGGCTCGAGGAACTCGAACTCCCCATGCCCGCAACACACACAATCGCTCCTCCTGGCGGCAATTGCGTCGAGCCGCTGAAGGCTGTTGGACCACATGTCGAATTTTAGCAGGTGCGGGCTTGTCGCCTCGATGTGGCCAGCAAGAATTTTGATCGCCTCACCGGCCTGGAAAGCAGCCACCGCCGCAACGGTCGGGCCAAGCACGCCCGCGCTGCGGCAGGCTGGGTCGGCGCAGGCGGGCGGCGGCGTATCCAGCACGCACCGAAGGCAGGCAGTGCGGCCGGGGATTATCGTCATCGTCTGCGCCTCGGCGCCGACGGCGCCAGCGAACACCCACGGCCGGTGCGTCTTGACGGCGTAATCGTTGATCAGGTAGCGCGTCGCGAAATTGTCCGTGCCGTCGAGCAGCACGTCCACATCATCGGCCAGGCGGGCGATTGAAACGTGGTCCACGCGTTCGGCGACGGGCTCGATGTTCACGTCGCTGTTGATGGCGGCGAGGTGCTCGGCCGCCGCGATCACCTTCGGCCGCGCCGCGGCGGCGTCCGACTCGTCGTACAGCGACTGACGGTGAATGTTGGTCAAGTCCACGTGATCGTCGTCCACAATGCGCAGAAAGCCAACGCCCGCTCGCGCCAGCAGCTCCGCCAGCCACGTGCCCAGCCCCCCCATGCCGACGATGAGCGCGCGTCCCGCCGCCAGTCGCCGCTGGCCCTCCAGCCCGAGGGCGGGGAATACCGTCTGGCGATGGTATCGCAGCAAGCCCGAGTTCCCGCCGACGGCGTCATTCATCCGTCTCGATCACCTCGTTCATCGATCCGCTGCGAAAGCCTTGCAGGTCCAGCGTGACGTAAGCGTAGCCAAGCGCCTTGAGCGCTTCGACGATCTGCTCGTGAAGCTCCACAGCGCTGGCGAGCTCGCTAGCGGGCACTTCTATGCGGGCGAGTGTATCGTGGTCTCGCACGCGACACTGCGCGAAGCCGTGGTCTTTCAGCACGTACTCCGCCTGCTCGATGCGGCGGAGTTTCTCCACCGTAATGGGCTGGCCATACGGTACGCGGCTGGCCAGGCACGCCATGGCGGGCTTGTCCCACGTGGGCAAGTCCATCGCGTGCGAGGCCGCGCGGATGTCGTTTTTCGTCAGCCCGGCTTCCATCAGCGGGTTCCGCACGCCGAGCTGTTCCCCCGCCCGCAGTCCGGGACGGAAATCGCCCTGGTCGTCGGCGTTGGCGCCGCAGACGACGGCCGAGCAGCCGCGTTCCTTGGCCACCTGGATCAGCCGAGTGAACAGGTCGCTCTTGCAGTAGAAGCACCGCTCCTTCGGGTTGGCGGCGTAGTCCTCGTCGGCAAGCTCGCGCGTTTCGACCGCCACAAGCTCCGCCCCAAGCTGTCCGGCGATTTCTCCGCCCGCTTCGCGCTCGCGCTGGGGCAGTGAAGGCGAAACGCCCATCACGGCGAGGCAATTCTCGGCCGAGAGCGTCTCCAGGCCCATCGCCAGCAGAAACGTGCTGTCCACGCCGCCGGAAAACGCCACAACCACGCGCCCGAGAGACCGGAGAATATCGCGACACTTATCGAGCTTGGCGCAAAGCTCGGCACTGACATTCTGACATTTTGGACTACGCATCACGTTCCGCTTGAGGCGCCGGTGCCGGGGGCGTTACCGGCGCAGCTGCCGCCGGCGCAGCCGGCGTTGCCTGACCGACCAACTGCGGCACAAAGCGTAGAAGCATCATTGCCAGGCCCGACAGCAGCAGGACAATGTACAGGGCCAGGGAGAACCACACCGACACCAAAGTCTCCGTCTCAATCATAGCCGCCATTTTCCCTTGCGAAGCCTCTTCCATGAACGGCCCCAGTTCAGGCCCAAACGTGTCAGCCGGCTCTTCCGGTTGTACAACAGGCGGCGATTCGGCCTGCTGCTGCTCCATCATCTCATCGGCGTAGTCCACCTGCGTTGCCGCGATGACGACAATGACGCCGACCACAGCCGTCAGACCCAATAGGCTCCCGGTCGAAAGCGAGCTTGTCTTTCCCGACAAGCCGAGGAAGCTGATGAGCAGGACGCCAATCGGCGCAAGCAGGCCCAGGATGAACCACGGCCGCGCGTCCGGCCCCTGCTCGTCGCCTTCTTCGGCGGCGCTCTCGTCGGGCGACATCTCCTGCATCCTTTCGCTGTCGCTCATCTCTCCAACAGTCAGTTGCCAACCGGTGGCGGTCCCAAGCGTCTCGCCCGCGCAGCTCAGTTTGGTCCACGGCAGAAAGAACAGGATGAGCAGCACAAGACCGATGGGAGATGCAAGGCCTGACAGCACGCGTTGTAAGGTGTTCTTCGATTTCATGGTCGCTCTCGTTTCTTGGTCCAGTTGTCTTTGGGCCGGTCCGGTAACGTCACGTTGATCCGTATGTAAGCTTAATCAGGCCGCAACGCAAGAGGCCATACGGGCTGTCAATCGGGGCAGCGCACACCGGCGCGCCACGTTCGACGGAGCAGGCCTTAATCCCGCCGATCCCGACTTGGCTATCGGGGCGGCTTTGCGAGTCGTTCCGCACTCTACACGTCCGCCCACATCTGCTGGACAGCCTGGCGGATTTGCTGTTCGATGCCGACCTGCAAGGCCACGCGGGTCGGCACGATCAGCGCACAGGACATCGCCGGCCAGCAGGCGGCCTCGTAGCCGCCCTTCTCGCCCATGGCCAGGTCCGCGTCGCACGCGATGTACCCGCCGAAGTTGTTGGCGTACGCGCCGACGAACGTGTGGGCGAACGGCGTGTGCTCGTCGATCCAGAGCTGGTACTCGCAGAACACCTCGCCTGAGAACGTCACCATCCCCCAGTCCTTGCCCAGCGAGACCAGCGCCACCTCCAGGCGCATCTCAGGCCGCTCGCCGGCGTCCATCATCCGCAGCAGGTCCTCGAGGGCCTCCACCTGGTCGAACGCGGCGACCCACGCCTGGCTGCCTTCTTCCTGCTCGGCGAGCTGGGCCTTGGCCTCGTCGAGCTTGGCCTGAGCTTCCTCCCGCGGCGGGAAGTCGACGCACGGCAGGTCCACGCGCTTCGTGATGGCCCGCAGCGTGTCGGTCGTCACCGGCTGGGCCGACTCCAACGCCGCTGCGACCGCGTCGCCGAGCTTGTGCCCGGCTTCCTGGGCCTTTTCGTACCCCGCCGCCACCGAGTCGCCGTTGATGTTCGCCCCACAGCCCTGGACGAAGATCGGCACGACGTGGGCGCCGAGCTTGTCGCGAATGCGCGCGGCTGCGTAGCCGGGGTAGTCGGCCGAAATCAGCGTGCTCGACCCGTGGACGATCACCGGGTGGGCGGCGTGCCCGTACAGTACAGCCGTAAGTGAGCCGTCCTCGTCATAGACGCCCAGCACGTCCGTCCACGGCACGACCGGTCCGTCTTCGTTCGGGGCCATGTGCACGTAGCCGTTGTCGCCCACGACGCGGCGATTGAAGCCGACCTGCACGGCGGCTCGCCCCGCCTTTAACTGCACCGGCCCGGCCGACTCGGCCGCCTCCTTGACGATCGCGGGCAGCGCCTTCCGCAGGTGGTCACGCCAATCGGCCAGCGGCGGCACATCCCTCTTGTAGATGCTGGTCATCCACGTCGGCGGGAACGGGGCGTTGTGCGTGTGGCTGAACTGTAGCAGCACGAAGTCCACGCCCGCTTCCCTGCGGATCAGGCCGTGCAGCTCGTCGGCGAGCTCCCACCCCAGGCCGATCAGGTCGATCCCGAGGATTGCCACCTTGCACCTGCCGTCATCCAGCACGAGCGCCCGGGCCAGCAGCGGGTCGTGCACGCCCGTGCTTTGGGCGACGGGGCCGAGAATCCAACACCCAACAGGCGGAGTGACGTCCACTTCAGCGACGCCTGCCTTCATGATGTCTCCTTACGACACAGCCATGTTCCGGGACCCCGCCTGTCTCAGGGAGCAATCAGGCGGATGGTCTTGATTTCGTACGGGCCGAAGCTCAGCGATATCTTGCCGCCCTTGACGGACAGGTCGCCGGTTTGCTCCTCGCGGAAGTTCGTCTCGTCGGCCGAGGCCACGTCGAAGCCGACCTGCAGCGAGCCGTCGATGGCCTCGCCCGTGGGATTGTAAATGCGCACGATCGTCGCATCGGTGAAGTCCGACTGCTTCCATACGCACTGCACCAGGTCGGCCGGGGTGACCGACAGGCGCGACTGCTCCGCCGGCAGCTCGCCTGCGTGAGTGTCGGTCGCCTGGGCGACGAGCGGCGTGGTGAACCCCAGCGCCTCCCGCGGCACAGCCGCCGAGCGCCAATCGCCCGCATATACGCACAGGCGGTAGCGGAAGGAGTCTCGGCCCTCTTCCAGGGCCGTATCGCCCGACAGGTCCCAGCCGCACGAGTCGGGCTTGTTGTCCTCGATCTTGCCGGGGATGCGGGTCGAGCGGAACAGCGTCTGCCACAGCACGTCCTGGCGGACCTGCTGCGAGCAGGGCCCGTCGTGGATGAGGGCCGCGCCGAGCCGGCCGTCCGCGTCGGACAGGCCCAGCCAACTGTTGATCGGCTGGATCTTCTCGGATTGCTCCCACGGCTGGACGGCGAAGGGGATGTCTCGCCATACCTTCGCGCCGGTGAAGGTGGACGGGAACGCCGCCCGCACGCGCCGGCCGCCCTCGGGGGCTGGGCGCCAATCGACGCGCGTTTCGAAGTCCACGCAGCCGGCGCCCGCCTCCAGCGACACGCGCTGGATGAACTTGCCCCAGTCCATCTGGAAGCTGGTCTCCACGGCCACGCGGGCCGGGCCTGTTTCGACCACGCGCGTCTGACGCGTCGCTTGCGACGAGCGACACAGCACCTTGGCGGAGTCCATGAAATCGACCGGGCGAATCTGCGCGATGCAGCCTTCGTCGTTCCAGATGAAGATTTCGTTGACGGCCGCTATATCGTTGGCGGCGAAGACCGCCTGGCCCGTGGATTTCTCGACGATTTTCCGCACCAGCCCGTCGACCAGTTCCACGCGGACGTGCTCGTTTTCGAGCAGATTCTCCGTGACGGCAAGCGCGGTCGGCGCCTCGGCGGCGCCTTCCTGCAAGTAGTACGTTCGCCAGCCCGCGCCGGGCACGTCGGACGCGGCGAAGGCGACTCGCCGCCTGCCCTGCTCGTCCGTGACGAGCTGGCTGGCCACTTCGCTGCCGGCGGCGTCCACGACGCGGGCCGCGCCGGCCGATTCGCTCGGCAGGTCGGTTGTCACCACGGCCGACCGGCTCCACGCCAGCGGGTTGAACACCACGACGGGCCTGCCCGGCTGGGCATCAGTGGCGATTCGATCGGCAAGGAACCGCACGGAGCGGTCCAGCACGCGTTGGGCGGCGCGGCCGCTGTCGAGGTAGCGCTCGACGACCTCGGCGAACAGCCCCGGGCCCATGACGGTAAGTTGCGGGTCGTGGTGGTGGTTGATCAGCAGCATGTACCACGCCTCTCGCAGGTCCGCCAGCGAGCTCGGCAGGCCCGCCAGCATGGCCGAGGACGACAGCGCCTCGGCCGCCGGCAGCAGGCACTCCACCTGCCGGCTGAGCTGCCGCCCACGGATGCGCGACTCGTAGCAGCCCGTCCAGAAGCCCAGGCGAGACTCGGTCCGCAGCGTCGGCAGGTCGTCGGCCACCTCGACGGCGCGGAAGAACTGCTCGCTGGTGGCGATGATGTGCTGGCAGGCGCCGCCGGGCGACATGAGCTTCGGCCAGCCCCAGGGCATCTTCTGGCCGTCGTACTTGACGGCCTGGGCGGGGTCATTCAGCTCGCGGACGAAGCCCGGCAGCTTGCGGTCGGCCGGCACGAAGTCGCCGCCCTGGTGGTTGAACACGCTTTTGTGCGAGCGCAACTTCTCGACGGGCAACTGTGCGCCGGGCGGCTCGCCGCCGTAGTTCGAGCGGTGCACGAGCACCTTCGAGCCGTCCAGCCCCTCCAGCCAGAACTCCGGCTCGTCCCAGGCCTGGCGGTTGGAGAACGGTATCTCGGCCATCAGCTTCTCGCGCTCGGCCTCGCCCTGATGTTGCGGCCAGACCCTGGCGTACTCGCCGACGTTGAAATACTTCCTGCCCGCCTTGACGAGTATCTGCGGCATCTGAAGATTGATGCCGTAGTTGTCCACGTTCCAAAATATGCTCGGGCGAATCGTCATCCCCAGCAGCCGCGATATGAGCTGCTCTCCCTCGGTCATCTGGCGGATTATCGACTCGCCCAGCGGCATGGTGAGCTCGCCGGCGGTGACGATTCCCTTGATCTCTATCACGCCGTCGCGCACGCGCTGGCGGAGCTCGTCGAGGTACTCCGGGTGGCGGTCGACCAGCGGGCGGATGGCGAGCTCCTCGTCGAAGTTGAAGCAATGCTCAGGCTGCTCGCGAAGCACTTCGATGCGCTCCAGCAATTGCGGGATTTCGCGGTGCAGGTAGCCCTGGTAGGTGTCCCGCCACTCGGGGTCGAAGTGGGAGTGAGGAATCATGTATACCAGTGGCTTGGTGGGGGCGACCGGCACGTGCAGAACGTTCAGGCCCGGCTCGACTATTAGCTCGCGTGAGAAGCTTTCGACGCCCTCGACGTCGTAGTTCAGCGTGTACGTCCGGCCGGCCTGGAGCGGGCCGAACCAGAAGCAGTGGGCGTAGGAGCGCATCTCCGGTGAGTCCGGGCCGGTGAGTGTCGGCAGGCCCAGCAGTGTGGCCGTCAACTGCTCGCCGGGGGTGAACTCGCCGTCGTCGTTGTTGTCGCGGTAGAAGTGCCCGGCAATAACGGCCGACGTCGGCTCGGCGTCCGTCCCGTCACAGCCCAGCGCCGCAAGAATGTCCCGCCTGGCCAGCAGCTCGAAGGCCGCCTGGTCCGGCGCGATTCCCTGCCGCTCGATTAGCCGTCGCCACGCGGCGTCCGTCGCCTCAATGGCCTCAGCTTGAAAGGCCGCCGCTACGTCCTGATCACATTTTGCAACCGTCATTGTCATGTTCCTTTCGTCGGCCCGCATTGGCGGCGCCGAGGGCAATAGACCATTGACACATTATGCCGGCCGAGCCGCCGCGCTGCCGGGTCGGCCTCGTGCCCGCTCTTGATAAACGATTCGCCCTCCGTTGCCAATAGCGCAGTGGCCAATGGGCGACGTCGGGCTGGGGCGCAGCAGCCGCGTGGACGAGATGGCCGGCCTGTGCGGGAAGGCACGCTCGCCGAGGCGGGGCAGGTCACGCGGATGTTCGAAGCCTTCGCCGAGGGCCCCGACAAGCTCATCGACCTCTGACCGACCCGGTCAGGCTCGGCGGGTATGTCGTTGTTCACCGAGCAACGACGTGCTATCGTACCGGCCGCAGCGAGGACCAGCCAGAACACCGCGGTAGGAAACTCACTATGGCAACTGACACCAACACCGCAGCACTGCCGACCGGCCGAATAGGCGACCTAGAAATCTCCCGCCTGATGCTCGGCGGGAACCTGATCAGCCACTACCACCATTGCCGCGACCAGCACTACGTCTTCAAGCTCGTCGAGCACTACAACACGCCGGAGAAGATTCTCGAGACGCTGGCCGTGGCTGAGGAAAACGGCATCAACGGCATGAACATCCACACCGTCGATTGGGCGCATCGGCTCATGAAACAGCATCGCGACCGCGGCGGGAAGATGCAGTGGATCCTCTGCGCGACGGCCGACGTGGCGGACCCGGAGCTCAAGGCGTATCGCGAAGAGATAATGCAGCAGCGCGAGCTCGGGGCGGATGCGTTCTACGTGTGGGGATGTCACGCCGACCCGCTGGTGGCTGACGGACGTGTAGACGTGATCGGCAAGTGCCTGGACATCTTCCGCGAAGCGGGCGTGCCGGCCGGCGTCGGCGCGCACGACCTGGAGGTCCTCAAGGCTTCCGAAGCCAACGGCCTGGACCCGGACTTCTACGTCAAGACGTTCCACCACCATGACTACCCCTCCGGGCCTGAGGCGCCTCCGGATCAGCTCGAACACCCCACTGACGAGCATATCGGCTACTGGGACCGCGACCCGGCGGCGACGGCTGAGTTCATGCTGACGGTCGACAAGCCGTGGATCGCCTTCAAGACGATGGCCGCCGGTACGATTCCGCCGGACAGCGCCTTGAAGTACGTCTTCGCCAACGGAGCGGACTTCGTCTTCTTCGGCATGTTCGACTACGAAATCGCTCCCAACGTCCAGACGGCTTCGGCCGTCCTCACCGAGCAGCTCGGCAAAGGCCGCCCCCGGCCCTGGTGTGGATAGGCTACATTGGCGGCAGGCCGTAGCGGGCGAGGAACTCGGTGACCGCGGGCATGTCGTCCATGCCGCCACCATGCCAGAACACGCACCCATCGGCCGTGCCGACGCGCTGTTCGATAAGTTCCAGCAGGTCCGTCGGGCCGTAGAGCTGCACTTTCTTGCCGGCTGCCAGGATGCGACAGTACAGGTCCGCCCAGCACGCGCCCCACGGCTGGCCCTCGCCGGGCACCCACTGAATGCCGTCCAGCTCGTCGATGGCCAGCAGCGAATCCACGTGCGGCGGACACGCCCTACTTACTAAGGCTTTCTACCCCAGGGCCTGGCTTGCAGCAAGTCACGCAGCATGTGGTTTGTCGCCGAGCTTTCTGGCTCGCGGATCCTGCGTACGAGTAGCATACAGCTCATTCGCAGGACGGCGGAGATTGCGAAGATAAGCTGGTACTTGTTCCACGTTCTGCCCGCCAGGACGGTCGTCCAGCCGCCGAGGGCCTTGGCGAGTATACCGACTCCGACGGCGGTGAGTCCGGCGGCTATTCCGGGAAAACCTTGCACGGAGGCGAGGAACATGGAGCGATTTTCCCGCGGCGCCATCTTCATGGTGTAGCCGTTCTGCGCCACGAGCAGACCGGCGTTCAGCATGCCGTCGAACGGCAATAGTATCGGCAGAATCCAATAGGCGGACCCGGCGGTGATGGTCAACATGGCAAGCGGGAACAAGGGCTTGAAGGCCATGCATGCCGTTAGAACGGGTCTGTGCCCGTGTCGGTCAGCCAGACGGCCCCACATCTTGCTGGTGAGCGTCCGGCCCAACGAAAGCAGCGCCGGGATCATCATCACGTGAGCCAACGGCAGCTCGAGCACTTCCAGCAGGTAGTAGGCTGTGAATACGCCCGTGATGATCGCGCTGGACGTCCAGCAAGTCACGAAGGTCAGGAACGAGCGATACTCCCGATGGCGGAACGGCTCGATCAGCAGGGCGAGCGGGTGGCGATTGATGACCACGGCGTGCTCGGGCTCATCGACGCGGAGGAACAGCAGGATGTCCGCGATTCCCAGCACGACCCCGATGGAAACGACTAGCTGGAACTTGACCGTGACGGGCCAATGAACCAGGTGCACGAAGACGGCCACGCCCACGATGCACAGCAGGCGCGTAAGAGACATCCACCGTTGCCGGCCGCCCCAATAGCGATTCAGGATGCGACGCGGCACCAGGTCGGCCATCCACGAGAGGAACAGCGTCTCGCCGAAGTTGCTCAGTGCGCAGTTGCAGGCGATCAGGATGGTGATGGCGAGCATCATTTCATTGACCGTCAGCGACGGAAAGATAATCGGCAGGAAGGCGACGGGCAGGAAGAGCAGGCGGGCTGTGATGAAGAGGAACAAGAAGGCCGGCTTGCGGCGGTGCATTCGGTTCGCCAGGTGAGCGGCGAGGAAGAATACTGACAGCATCAACATCGGCACGCCGGCGATGTTGGCGATGTGGTAGTCCTTCGCTCCAATCGCCCGAAGGAAGTCGACGGCGATGGGGCTGCTTACGCATACGTTGTAGACCACCCACATGCACCCGCCAAGCGTTACCAGCTTGGTGGAAGTCCTCAACGATGCCCGCGTGTCCGCCTGCACTGTCCTCTCTTCCGATGCGTCCCTATCGCCCCTGCCAAAGATACGCGATAGCCTCCCGGATGCGCTTCTCCGTGCCGACCGCCAGGGCCGAGTACTGCGGGCCGCCCAGGCCGTTGGCCCACCAGCAGGGATACGACCCAGCCTCGTAGCCGCCCTTCTCGCCCATGGCCAGGGCCTCGTCGGTCGCTACGTAACCGTCCCCGCCGTTGGTGTAGGCGAAGGTCATGGTCTGGGCGAAGGGGGCTGCTTCCTCCACCCACAGCTCGTACTGGCAGAACATTTCGCCGGCCAGGGCGACCAGGCACCACTCGCTGCCCAGCATCACGGCAGTGGCGTCAAGCCGCCGCGGGGGCGGACCTTCGCCGTGCTCGATCTTGCCCTTGACCGTCTCAAGATTCTTCCGTGTGCTAAGATAAACCTCTTCGGTGATCCAATTGACCGGGCGGCCTGATTCCGTGCCGCACTTCCAGTCGTCTTCGAGGTTGTCCACCGTCTGCTGCCAGATGTCCATGGACGGATACGGCTGACAGGGAAGCTCGATGCTCGTCGAGCAGACGATGAGCTCATCGGCGCTAATCGGCTCGGCTTCGCGGGCCGCCCGCAGGACGGCGTCGCCCAGTTTGCGCCCGGCGGCGTCGGCGTTTTCGTGGGTGGTCCGCAGCGGATAGCCGTTGATGTTGGCGCCGCAGCCCTGCGCGAACATAGCCACCACGCCCTCGCCCAACTCCTCCTTGACCCGCGCGACGGCCGGACCGGGAAAATCCGCGCTGGTCAGGTTGCTCGTATCCGGCACGATCACCGGATGGGCAGCGTGCTCGAACAGCACGGCGATAAGGTCGCGGCCGTCTTGCTGTTCCGCGACCAACACGTTCACCCACGGGACGACGGCGCCCTCCTTGTTGTCGCCCATACCAACCGAGCCGTCGGGGTACGTGATGCGGCGGTTGTAGCCGACCTGTGCGGCGGCTCGCCCGGCCCGCAGCGTCGCCGGCACCGCGCCAGCCTGGGCCTCGGCGACGATATCGAGAATCGCCCGATGCGTCGCGTCGTGCCAGGCCATCTCGTCGGCGCTCATGTCGCCGTGTTCGCCGGGACAGCCCAGATTCCGCGACGAATGTGCATGGGCAAAGTTCAGCAGCGCGTGCTCGATGCCCGTGTGCTCGCGGATCGCCCGGCAAATCGCGCCCGCCGTCTCGAAGCCGCAGCCGATCAGGTCGAAGCACACAATCGCCACAGCCGAGCCCCTGCCCTGAGCACCGTCGAAGGGGGTCTCGTCATCCAGCACCAGCGCCCGCATGAACAGCGGGTCGTGCACGCCGACGCTTTCGCGCCGGGGCGCGTCGATGGGCATTCCGACGGGCGGTGTGATGTCTCGTTGCGCGGCGCCCGCTTTCATGTCGACTCCTGTGACGGCGTTCCGGCGACCATTATCACGGGCTTGACCTTGGTGTCACGCGGTTTCTCGGTGTGCGGACACGGCGCCGGTCGTGTAAGCCTTGCTGAAGGGCGCCGTCGGTGCGGCCGGTCTCGCTGCGGGGACGACCCGTGGCTCGTCCTTGACGCCCAGCACAACCACCCACGGGGCGACCAGACGCCGGTCCGTCCCCCGCGCGGCCGAGCAACAAGAAAACGGGCGGCAGCCTTCCTGGCCACCGCCCGTTGAGTGCGTCTGTTGTGTGCCTGTGGCGCTAGCTGTTCCTCCGAATCCTCAGCAGGCCCGATGCGCCAAGGACAAGAACGCTCAGCGTCATCGGCTCGGGAATGGCGTCGGGCGAGGCGACAAAGCCGTAGTACGTCGCCAGGATCGCCAGGTCGGTCGTGTCGATCACGAGGTCGATGTTGCGGTTGGCGTTGCCCTCGTCCCACTTCCAGTCGCCCGCGCCGTAGTTGGTCGCCAGGCGCGTCAGGTCGGTCGTATCGACCATGCCGTCGAGGTTGAAATCGGCGTACTCCGTGCCGTTGCCGACCGCTGTCTCGACCAGGGCGCGAATGTGGTAGTCCAGGTCGTTCGTGTCGACCACACTGTCAGGTACGCCGTCCTCGCCGGGCCCACTGACGTCATACAGCGAGTCATAGGCCAGGCCGTTGCGGATAAAATCGCACAGCATGTCGATGTCCGCGTCGTCCACGTCGCCGTCCAAGTCGAAGTCGCCCGGCGGGGCGATCGGTGTGCTGTCGTGGAAGATGTACGCCTGGTTCTTGCCTACCGCACCGACTACGAGATAATGGCCGCTCATGGCGACATCCCAGCCGAACATAGCGCCCGACTGTGGATCGGAGGGGAAGAACTTCTGCAGCTGTGTGCCGGTCGTCGCGTCGAACAGGAATGCCGAGCCGGCGTTACTGAAGCCGTCGTCATCGTGCGAGGCGTTCACCAGCACCACGCCGTCTTCGAGGTCAAGGTGCAGGCCGAAGTTGTCAACGACGCCGCCGGCGGGGCCGGCCTCTTCCAGCTTGAAGTCCTGCACCACGGCCGTGGGGTCGGTGATGTCAAACACATAGGCCGTCCCCGAGTTGACGCCGACCGAGTTGAGCGAATAGCTACCGACGGCGGCCATGTTGCCGTCAATCGCCACGGAGTGGCCGAACGAGTCGCTCAGGTTGGTGTCATCGCCCATGAACGAGCCAAGCAGCGTACCGGTCGACACATCGAACAGATGCGCCATTCCCGGGATTCCGTTCATAAATGCAGCAGCCTTTTCGCCGACGATGAGGGTGGTCCCGTCAATGTCCATATTGCCGAATCTGTAGTCTACGCCGACTCTGGGGGATATAAACACCTGATTCTCGACGAACGTATTGGGCGCCGAGCCGTGGGCGATCAGGCTGTTCAGGTCGTAGTGGAACACCGCTCCGGAGTTGTTCACGCCACCGGTGTCGTAGCCGCTACCGGCGATCACGACATTGTTGCCGTCTATGGCGACGTGCCCGCCTATCGTTGCCATCGGCAGTTCGGCATTGGGCACGAGCTTGGCCACCTGGGTCCCGGTCGTTAGGTCGAAAACGTAGGCAGCGCCATAATTGCTGACCGTGCCGGTTGCGATGTCCTCTTTTCCTAGCGCACCGATGACGGCATAGTTGCCGCTGACGGCTACACCCGAGCCGAAACGGTCGTTCGCGTTGATATCAGAGGCCGTGAGCTTGTACAGCTCTGTGGCCGTCGCGGTGTCATACACATACGCCGCCCCGGCGTTCGAGCCATTGTCGGCGTCGCTTCTGGCGCCGACGATGGTGAAGCCGCCGTCCATGGCCACGCTGCCGCCGAAGAAGCCGCTCTCGGCTATGAGGTGAAGCTCCGACACCGGCGGAACCATCACGCCCGATGCGATCCCAGCCGACAGCAGCATCGCCGCCAGCACAATTAGACTTGTTGTAGCTTGTTTCATCTCGCTCTTCCTTCCTCCCGCCCAGGCGGGAGACCCGTTGCTCTCCTCAAGCAACGGTCTGGAACGAATTGTCAACACATCGCGCCCGGCTGGCCAGACATGTCACGCGGGGCAAGAGACGCTTCCGCAACTCCCGCGCCCATCGCCCACTGAACAGTCAGACTTCTCGCTCGAACGCACGACCGCTAGTATCACGATCATACCACCACAAGGATGCGGAGTAAAGCAAATTCACAGGCACTGCGGTTTTTTTGTGATATTGAGCGTGTTAATACAATGGTAATATCATGTCTTTGGGCCGACGCGTGCCTCTTGGCCTGTAGGTCCCTGGCAGTGCAATGGTTACACCTTGGAAGGGCTACTGATCAGTGGGGCGATCAATTGGTACGCGGCCGATGAGAAGCTCACACGCCGTGACGTTGAGCAATAGTCCGACAGCGGCGAGCGTGCGGCCCGCTCTGTCACACTGCCCCCGACATGGAGGACAGACCGAGCGGCAGCCTTTTCTGCAAAGGACCGCCGCCCGTCGAGTGCGTCAGCTGTGCCGCTATGACGCTATTTCTTTCGCCGCCGCAGCGCAACGACGCCGCCCAGGGCCAGCAGGCTCAGCGTCGCCGGTTCGGGAACGGCATCCGGCACGCCGAAGCCGTAGTACGTCGCCAGAATCGTCAGGTCCGTGTTGTTGATGTCCGTGTCGATGTGCCGGTTGGCGTTGCCGTCGTCCCAGCCCCAGTCGTCCGGGCCGTAGTTGGTCGCCAGGCGCGTCAGGTCGGTCGTGTCCACCATGCCGTCGAGGTTGAAGTCGGCGTACTCCGTGCCGTTGCCGATGGCTGTCTCGACCAGGAAGCGAACGAGGTAGTCCAGGTCGAGAATGTCAATCACGCTGTCGGCGCCGGCGGTCGTGCCGTCGGCGCTGATATCGAACAGCGAGAAGTCAGTCGAGCCGAGGCGTATCGCATCGGCCAGCAGGTCGATGTCAGTTGCGTCGATGTCCTGATCCTCGTCGAAGTTGCCGACGCTCCAGTCCAGGAAGCCTACGGACACATCGCCGGCCGGTATGTCGTAGTCGATGTACCACTCCTGGGCGTTGGGGAAGACGA
>Ga0209986_10001607_pt1 | contig 21460 bp, 17 predicted proteins | sample BlataG_FD_183168 | JGI IMG/M metagenome (GOLD analysis project Ga0209986, IMG submission 183168) | Deep subsurface microbial communities from Black Sea to uncover new lineages of life (NeLLi) - Black_00105 metaG (SPAdes) (version 2) | ecosystem: Environmental > Aquatic > Marine > Oceanic >... | reverse complement strand
TCAGGGTGACGCCGTCTTTGTCCGGACCAACACCACTGCAGGCAACAAGAAAGGATTCGTGCAATAACCGATGCTGATTCTCAATTCTGCTTAGCGCGCTCTCAGTTCGCGAATGCAATTCCTTTTGCTGTATAAGCAGATCCCTGAAAGCTTCCTGGGTCCAGCTTAGAATCTCTTCACGTCTGGCGATATCTCTCTTCAGAGCCTTCCTCCGGCCCTTTAGCGTCGTTTCAATCTCTTGCTTTTTTGAGGAATATTTACCTGCTGAAGAATCTCCCGCTGTCATTTGTTCGATCCGCGACTCCAGATTCGCGACCTCCTTCCGAAGAACATCTATTCGTTGATTGAGTCTGGTGATTTTCGTTGATGTTTGTGATTCCTTTTCAGAAACGATGTTCCGCATCTGAGACTCAATTTCTTCATCGACGCGCGAAAGAGCAGCTCCGGCATTCCGAAGAACTCGAAATGTTTCCTGAAGAGTCGCAGCACATTTTTCAACATCTGAATCCTTCAACAGCTTCGGAAGAATGAGGGCGTACTCCTCAAGCCTCTCTTTGGTTGGCCACTCCAACATCTGCGATACGCATGCTGCCAAAGGCCCAGATAGCACACCAAGGTGCTCCTGTGATATGGCGCCTGAAACGGTGTCAACTACTGACAGACAGTCGCCGATACAATCAAGAAGTTCGGAGCTGGATTGACTACCCCTTACACGCTCCAGCAAATCCTCAAAATCGATTTCTTGATGGCTGACCAAACTGGCAGAACTCATGCCCTGATATTCGATAAGAAAGCATCCTGATGACAGCGTCGAGGGAACCACCCTAATCGGAAGATATGTCTTGAGAACGAACTCGAAATTACTATCATTCTTCGTAGCGAGAGCGTTGATCAAGATTGCTGCCAACGTATAGTCCTCCGGCACTGCTTGCTTGACCGGCTGCCCATCAGCCAACCGAGTGAATCTGGTTGCCATGACTGGGACTATGAGTTGACGAGTCGGAGAGTCCATCGTGTTTTCCTTGAACCGAACAGCAAATCAATGCTTTTCACCCTTTCTAGGAAGGAACTCAATGCTCGTGAATGGCGCCTGTCGATGGTGACGGAGCAATCGTGTGTATGCAGCCCACGGGTGAAGAATAGCGCTGGTTTGGACTCGCGAGAACCCATCAGGGTATGCAACAGCTGACAAGAACTCGTGCATTTCGTAGGTGATTATAACATGCTGCTCAGGATTGAGTAGTGTGGATGTTCAATGCTGATTGCTAGGGCCTTTATGTAATTTGGTCGCCGCCAGTTGGACGGAGACAGAAAACGCCTGTGGAGAGGACGTGAAACTCGTCGCAGATTCAGTAGGATCTGCAGAGCAGACCCCAATGAATCAGGAACCGAACATCAGTCAAGGGCATTGACGTCCAAGATTGTACAAGTTTCGGGCAACGGTCAAACATTTATGTAGTACGAAACATCCCGAGAACGGGACATTACATGCCAGAAGCGATTTTCGTAGTTCATTTGGACGATTACCAAGGATTCGTTGTTGAGAAGCGCTATCCCGCGACGCTTTCCCTCAATGAGAAGGCGCTAAACCTTGTGTACTTTGAGCATGAGAAGGAGAAGGCAACGGGCCTCAAGTTCTCAGATATAGAGGGAATGAGGGTGGTTTCATTCGCTGAAAGGACACACCCCGGATGGGTAGTATGCTTTGTCCTCGGAGCTGATGAGGACTACGAAACTGAAGACAACAACATGGGAGGCATGGCACGGCTCATTTTGGAACTGATGAGCGAAGTGCCAGATACAGTCAACTTGCGCGACATTCTCGGCAATGAGAGTGTTCTCAATGAACCGAATGAGGAGCAGAAGCTGGCTGATATCTTCTTCACTCCTTCATCTGCGTTGCTTCTGGAAAAACTCGAGATAGAGGGTGTGGAAAGAGCGGCTAAGCTTTCTATCTGGCTTCAAACTCAATTGCAGACAGACGTAATCGAGCTACGTGAGATCGTAGAACCACTTATGCAATCCGGGGTTATCAAGGTTGAACTGCTAAGCAAGACAGGAGAAACTGTTTTCCTGGTCAAGGATGTATTCGGTTATCGCGCCCCTCCCGTGAAGTCAATCATGAGGGCTATGGAAACAGACCCAGAAATGGGCAAAAAGTACAAGCAGCTTGTTTCGAGTTTCTTCTCTCCCCCCAGTGGTAAGGGTTACAATCCCACACTGCCAGTAGACGACCCTAACTCGCCACTTCTTGAGGACAGGGAGAAGATGTCAAGGCTGCTCTCCAAGAGTTTACATTATATGGTCCTGGAATGTCTGCGCGAAGGCCCTCAAGAGATTGGGGAAATATCACAGAAGACTGCGCTTCCTCTTGAAATCGTACAATCCATTCTGTGGTCATTTGAATCAGACAGAGTGGCTGCCCAGCTTAATGAATATGGTATCTGGGTACTTGTTTCAGACCCGGTCATTGAATCATTCATGCCTGAGTTCATACTCCCGGTTATTTCGAAGAAGCTAGCAAACAAGGAGCTGGTACCCGAAACAGCCAGGAGGCATCTTGAAATCCTTATCGAAACGTGGGGTGAAATCCGTGATTAGAGGCGTTTACGTTCTTGGACAACAGGGTGAGATGATATTCTCAAAGGAGTATGCCAAAAGCGAACACAAAGACAGTCTGATCGAGTTTCTAGTCAATCTTACACAGTTCATCAGGGCTGTGGAGCTCGACGGAAATGTGGAGTCGATGGGCGTATCGAGCTGGAGAATATTCTATGGCTTAGAAGATGTTTTTACATTCGTATTCATTGCAGACAAGGCTGATGATAGCGTACAGATTAAGGGGAAGATGAGCGACCTGATTGAGAAGTTCAAGAAGGACTTCGCCCCTCTTGCGATAGCAAATCAGCCTCTTGACGGACTCGATGTAATCGTGGATGAAATTGCAGTCACTTTGGTGAAAGTCGCCATACTCGGCTTCGCAGGTGTGGGGAAGACGACTACTTTGCACTTGTTGAGAGGGGAAACGCTCCCCCTTGTCCATGACCCGACCATTGGTGTTTCAATCAAGAAATTGCCCACTGAAGTAGAGAATGCTAATATCGTCCTTTGGGACCTCGCAGGTCAATCAAGGTTCAGTATTCTTTGGGCTAAGATGATTGCCAACGCCCAGGTTGTAGTGATTGTTACTGATAGCACGCTGGAGAATGTGCTGAGAAGCAAGAAGTTGGTAACTCTAGTCAACGAGGAAGTCCCGAACGCCAAGGTGATTGGCATTGCTAATAAGCAAGACCTTCCAACGGCATTGACTCCTGAGCGAGTTGGCCAGATTCTAAGCATTCCTACTTACGAGCTAGTAGCCATCGACATTTCGTACCGTGAAAGGCTCATCCAAATCATTAGAAAGGCCATTCTCGAAGGAAAGGCTGACAAAGTTACATAGTCCGACATGTAGAGTGGTATGTTGAATTGTAGGTAGGTCACGACAAAGGTTAAGAACGAGGATATTGATGTTCCGAGTAGAAAGAGCACACCTAGGTGGCTATACATGTCCTTTGATTTCAGTGCTATGCAGAAGCAGATGGAAGAGATCGCGGAATTCGCGAACAAGGTCGCTGAAACCAAGAAATTGGCGGATGAGTTGGCAGAGAACTTTGCTAAGATGAAGCTGTCTATCAACCAGACAATCAACGACTCGTTCACGGAGATCGCAAACCAAATCGATACTCTGCGCAAGAATATGGAAATGATGGAAAGCATAAAGGCTTCAGTCCCAAAAGCTGAAGCTCCGGCTCCGGAAGCAGCTCCGACCCCCGAGCCGGAGATTACGCCGGAACCTGAACCCGAGCCCACTCCAGAAGTGGTGGAACCTGAACTTACTCCTGAGCCTGAACCAGAAGTGGTAGAACCTGAACCTACTCCTGAGCCTGAACCAGAAGCAGAGGTCGCACCAGCAGCAGAAGCTGCTGAAGGTAATGATCAACTCGATTTCCTGTTGCAGCAGAAAGATCGCCTGAAGGCTCAGCTTACAGACCTGCGCTTTGATTACATGCGCGGGTACATACCTGAAGACGACTACAAGGCGAAAGAGGGAGAATTGGACACGCAGCTGGAGGATTTGGACAAGCAGATAGCGGGACTGAAGTAGAAGCAGCTTCATATTCGAAGCAGGCTTAATGAAACCCATCAATCCATCTTGATGACCGTGGTCATCAAGCAGCTTAGCTTGCGCATCGGGAAAGAGAATTACATCCTCGGTGTCGCAAGAACTTCTTTCTTTCTCGTCATGTTCATTCAAGCAATTTGAGCAAGAATCTGAGCTTGACCCCGATTTGGGTGAAATTAGGATGTGACAAGGCGCATGAACTGAATTTGGGCATTGCGAGGTTGAGCAAGAAACGACGATATGCTATTACTTTGGGGTCTTCTTCTTAATCACTTTCTTCCTAGGCTTCTCTTCAACCTTCTTCTTGGGCTTCTCTTCAGCCTTCTTTTTAATGACCTTCTTCTTAGGCTTCTCTTCAACCTTCTTCTTAGTGACCTTCTTCTTGGGCTTCTCTTCAACCTTCTTTTTAATGACCTTCTTCTTAGGCTTCTCTTCAACCTTCTTCTTAGTGACCTTCTTCTTGGGCTTCTCTTCAACCTTCTTCTTGGGCTTCTCTTCAACCTTCTTCTTGGGCTTCTCTTCAGCCTTCTTCTTGGTCGCTTTCTTCTTAGGCTTCTTCTCTTCAGGTTTCGGAGATTCGGCTGATGGAGATTCCGCCGTTTCCGCGAGGGGCTCAACTACTATCTCAGGTTGCCGGGCCTTTTCCCTTTCCTTGCGGTCGCCGAGAGCGCGTCGCTGCCGTGCAAGTTTGCCAGGTTTCACGGATTCAGCCGTTGAAGCTGCACCAAGAGCTATGTCCATTTCATTGGATGTCACAGGACGCTCGGGAACGGAGGATGCGATTTCCTCAAGGACATCCACAATCATAATTGGTTTGCCGCCATCCCGCTTCTCGATCTCTGCCCGGGTTGTGTAGACAACAAAGCCGCTTTCGTGAATATAGGGAACAATCACGCCTTCTGTTTCCTTATCCTTGAGTATTTTGCGTGCAATGCTCATCCTGATGTTGAACCGCTTGGCAAGGTCGTAGATAGTGACTGATTTAGCCTTCTTCAGGTACTCACCAATTTCGCCAATTGTTTCTGGTTTGGGCACAGCATCTCGGACAATTTTTTCTGTCTTTGTTGCTGTTCGGCCCCACTTCTTGCGGCTGATAGCAATTACACTCCTAGATTTGGACCCAGGGGGTCACCGCGAACGTTTTGAGTTTGGCTTTTAAAGATGCTCATGCATGAGAATGAATTAACAGCCATAATCGTAAGGTAGTAGCTCTTTGATAGGTGAACACAGTGTTTCACCAGTTGGCATCAATAGATTGGCAGCGAATCTGGTCATGTATGCATATCCAAAATTGGAGAAGAATCTCTATCGTTTTAGGTTCACTCACATTGCAGGAAACGAGTCTACAAAATAATAATCGAAGCCAGCACTATTTGCCTATGCATCAGCGACGTACAAGTTTCGGCGGTCAGGCGTATCGATGTGTGAAATTACTTGCTGCTGGAGTCGTCACCTTTGCGTTGCTTGATGATTAGCTTCTGCTGGGCTGAAACATCGCTTCTCGGAGGTATGTCTTTGTCAATGATACAACCCGGGGCTATGACACTGTGCTCCCCTATGCGTTGAGCGGGGTATATAGCTGAGTTGACACCCACGATAGCTCCGTCCCCTATAATGGCACCGAACTTGCTCAATGGTATCTGCACACGCCCGTCCCCGTAGATGAGATGGAGCGGTTTGTTGTCCGGACGCCAGTTCCAGGTTTGCACTCCGGATTCGATGTACGCACTTGCACCAATGATTGAATCTGCTAAGTAGGTCATCCTTCCGACAGTGACTTTATCGAAGATCACACTGTTACGTACCTCAACAGAATATCCGATGCGCACATTATCGCATAGACTGGTGTATTTGCGAATGAGTGAGTGGTCCCCTACATACACTCCCTTACCGATGTAGATTGGTCCATTTAAGGTCGTACCCGGACGTATGACACTATTCTCATCGATGAATACAGGACCTTCCATTACAACATGCCTGTGTATTTCAGCAGTTTCAGCAATAAAGGTCCCATGCCCACGGATCTGCCGATCCATTACAATCCGATTAGCCTCAAGTACATCCCAGGGCCAAGTAAATTCTGCCCATTCCTTCTCCCAGACAGCGGCGGCGATTACGGATTTGGCCTCTATCATCTTCTCGATTGTACGCTCCATGGTTTTATGCTCCTCGAGGAGAGGAAGTGTTCTTGCTGAGAACACTGACACCCCAGCCACCGCATAGTTACTGACGTAGCGATCGGGTCCGCCCTTCTCCACAAGCATTTCCACGACTCCGTTCTTTCCAATCCGAACGGTGCCAAACTGCTCGGGATTGGACACGAGAGTCACGAGCATTGTTACATCTGCTTCCATGTTCTCGTGATTAGTCAGAGTGCGAGAAACCATCTCAGGTTCCACAAGGACGTCACCGTTGACAAGCAGGAACTCATCGTCATTCCCAATCTCATCACGAGCAGTTAGTATTGCGTCTTCAACACCTTTCTGCTCATGCTGGATTACATAGCGTATCCTCACGCCTGAGTCGGCACCATGTTGGAAGTGGTCAATAATCTCATCACGACCGTGCCCCACGACAGCGACAATATCCTTGAACCCGTTTTCCTTCAAGCTATCGATGATGTATTGCATCACAGGGCGGCCTGCAATCTTCAACATCGCCTTTGATCTGTTAGCGGTTAGTGGCCTAAGTCTCTGACCAACTCCGGCAGTCAATACAAGTGCCTTCATCCGACTCACACTCACAGTAGGCATCTGGTTGGCTCATAAAACTGTTGGCTGTTATGCGCATTGCTAGTTGACCAAGCTGAAGTAGATACGCCGCTTGCCAGCACCCACGTTTTTAGTCTTCCCGATTTTGATAGCGCCTACCTCGCGCGTATTTTTCACGTGCGTTCCAGCACAGGAAGCCGCGTCATAATCTCCAATAGTAATCACCCTGAACTCCTTCACTGACTTTGGTACCATCCCGAGGTATCTTGTTTGGTAGCCCTTTCTATTGAGATAGTCAATTGCATCAATACGCGGCATGAACTCGATGGAAACATCAAGGTTCTTGGCCAGAATCTCGTTCACTCCAACCTCGACCTTGCGCTTCATCTCCTCATCAAAGGACTCGAGAGGCGAGTAGTCGGCCCTGCTCTTGTCGGGTTTTATCATGTTGCTAACAGTGATAACTCCGTAGTTCAGCTGGAGGTATCGAGAGAGAACATGCTGAGCCGTGTGGAATCTCATGCTTTCGTATCGCCAGGCCCAATCAAGAGAACCATGGACATCAGTTCCATCACTTAGCGCAACGGGCCCGACCACCAAGTGCTGAACCGCTCCAGAGTCCTTCTTCGTGTTCACAATCGTTAGAGTGGTAGTTCCATCGCTTATTGTCCCCCGATCTCCACTCTGCCCGCCTCCCTCAGGATAGAATGCTGTGTGATCAAGTACGACATAGCTGTCGCCCGCTGCCACAATCCTTGCATCAAACTCCCGAGTGTAATTGTCCTTCATATGGAGGAGTTCGGTCACACGCGCTTACTCCTAGGAGCTAGTTCTCCGTCTTGATCGCAGCCACTCTTCGAGTGCTAGCTGTTTCGCCATATCAAGTTCAATGTTTGTGAAACTGACACCTTCTGCCGCGGCGTCTAGAATCTCGTTGACTGCTTCCTTAGATTCCAATTCGCTAAGTTCGCTGATGATTGCATCAGTAGTGGATTCAGCAACACCGTGGTCCAGGAGATATTTCGCCAGGGGAGTGCGTGATGTCGGTATATGACCAGAATCCGTAGAGGGCTGCAAACCCACTGCGTGCATCTTCTCCTCGAAGCTCTCAGTGATGATGTCTCGCCGGGATTTGACCGGCACATCCTTGATAGGCTTGCCCTTTTCTATGCGTGACATCATCTTGCTCATGTATGTGACGATTGGCGGCCCTGCAGGTCCCTTAGGTCGCCTTCTGATTGCCACCCCCAAAACGATTAGGACTGTCACTATCGCTACGACGTAGATAGCGGGAGGCTCAAAAAGCAATGTGATGTTTTGGATAATCTCATCTATTTGCATAGGCCACTGCCCCTGTGGTTATCTTGAACCACTGTAGAAGAATCCTTGAGAAACCACAACTTTAAACTTTCTCCTGATTAATCTTGAAACCGGAAACGTCTGAGGAAGCTGTTATGCACACTACTAGAGATATACTAAAGGCTTTGACCAGCGGAAAGCTGACGATTGAAGAGGCAGAGAAGAAACTCCAGATCCTCACGCTAAGTCAGGTGGAGAATCTTGCTGTCCTTGACCATGGTAGACAGGACCGAACTGGCATACCTGAGGTAGTCATGGCAGAAACAAAGCAGAGCGATGAAATCATCAAGATAACGAGAAACATGCTGGACGCTAATGGGTTCGCACTACTTACAAGGGCAGACCAGAAGAAAGTCGCCGCCCTTGAGAGTGCTATCGATGATTATGTCATCAATGTGAGTGGCAGTGGAGATCATCTCACCGTGCTTGTTCATACTCAGAACTGGAAACCACCCGAAACTTCGGGGAAAATAGCCGTGATTACTGCCGGAACCTCAGACATTCCGTATGCACGTGAAGTGGAAGCCATTGCCAAGATCGTGGGCGTTGAATCACTATCATTCTTTGACGTAGGAGTTGCAGGAATCCACCGACTCATCGACCCCTTGAAGCAAATAATCGAAAAGGATGTAGATGTGGTAGTTGTTCTGGCCGGAATGGAGGGCGCACTGCCAACTGTAATAGCTTCGTTAGTCGATATTCCCGTGATAGGGGTGCCAATGCCAACTGGCTACGGTTATGGTGGCGAAGGAGTTTCTGCTCTTTCTTCAATGCTCCAATCATGTGCACCAGGTCTTGCAGTGGTGAACATCGGCAACGGTCTGGGCGCAGGATCCATAGCAGCCCTCATTGCCAGAAGGAGAGGCAAACCCAACTGATGTAGATAGAGTCGCGCTTATCACTCACCGAAGTGTCGAGCAATTTGAAGGTAGACATCAACAGATTGGAACATCTCATCAATGTGTATATATTCGTCAGGTTGGTGTGCCTGCTCGATAGAGCCGGGTCCACATATCACATTGATAACCCCTATCTTTGGCTGAAGTACCGAGCAGTCCGTGCCGAAAGTTGCCGCCGTGAGCACTGGCCGCCTTCCTGTAACCCGCTCGACTGCGTCGAAACTAACTCTGACTATCTCAGCATCACGGGGAGTTGAAACGGCAGGCTTGCCGTGTATGTACTCGACTTCGATGCATTTAGATAATCCTGCTTTCGCCAGGCGGGCATTCATCTCCGCAAGCACGGACTCCACGGTCTGCCCCTTGGACAATCTCATATCCAAATGCGCTTCGCAGTTGTCAGGCACGACATTGATCTTCACGCCTCCTTTGATGATACCCACACTGATTGTTGGTTTGCCCAGTAGTTCATCTTGCTCAAAGGCGTACGATTGGCCTGTAAGAACATCCAACGCTCTCGTGCATAATCGAATCGCATTTTTCCCCTCGTGAGGCCTAGATCCGTGAGCGGCTTTGCCAGTCGCAACTACACGGGACCAGAACATTCCTTTCTCGCCGACTAGGACATCTAGACTTGTGGGTTCAGCACAGACGCCAAACTTCACTCCCGTTAGCTTCCCACTCTTAACAACCTCTTCAGCACCTGAGCAGCCACTCTCTTCGTCAGACGTGGCCAGCATGAGAAGGGGAAGATTGTGCTTCTCCTCGCTGTAGAGAATCAGGGTTTCTGTCAGAGCTGTTACTGGCCCCTTCATGTCGCACGCTCCCCGCCCGTACATACGCCCATCCACAATCTCTGCACCGAATGGATCGTAAGCCCAAGCATCTGGAGGACCAGCAGGTACAGTATCCATATGGCCATGTAAGACTAGTGAACCCAATTCCTCGTCCACCGTAGAGAATATCAAGTTTGGCCGATCACTTGGACCAACGGACTCACAGGCGATACTATATGACTCCATATGGTCTCGAAGAACCTTGGCGACTTCAGCTTCTCTGCCCGGGGGACTCTCAGAGTTCGTGGCTATGAGGTTTCTAAGAAGTGATAGCATCCGTGATTGGTTGGTCTTGATCAACTTGGCACCCAAGCAGCATCATCCCAGCCCCTGATAATAACATTCCCGAACGCGTTACCTATGCCAAACGAAAAATGTGGTATGGCTGAAACCTTTCCAGGTCAGTTAAAGGCGGGACGGATTGAGCTGCACTCCTTTTCCCCTATACCCCTATAGCGATGTGCAAATCGTCACCCCACAGGACTCTGCGCTGTTTTCGAATGACGACCGGATATTCCTGTCCAAATACATCTTCAACCGACACCTTGTACTCCCCTGAGAGGAATCTACGCACCGATTTCCGCAACTTGCGTGTGGGGATATCGCGAATGCGTATTGTGTAGGTTTCAGCCATGGTTCTTAGCTCCAACGGATGCTGGGTGGCGCGGCCAGCTTGAAACGGTGCGAAGCTTGTACAATACTTCGTACGGTGGCATATATACGCAAATCGTTTCAATCGCAAGCGTGAGGGGCAAACAGAATGGCCCTAGAAGCCATTTAGCTTGTGCGCTCAGCCATAGCCTCTAAGACCGCGAGAACATGCTGTAACACAGAACACTGACAATGCCCTCTTCTTAACAAATGGCCAACACTCTGTGTGGTGATTATGTGCCGCATAATAGACCCTTAGCGGCGGTTACTGGTTGGACGTTCCTAGGGATTATACGCAAAGGGGTGTCGAGCTGAGTCTTTCCTTGCTACAATCTCATTCACATCTTGTCGTCGTTCTATCGCCCGTCGGATAGCGTGTCGAACGGCGCGGAAGTTGTTGATATGCACACGCTTTGGATTATTGGCACTAGGATGCACGAATACATTGGCGGCTATCACTAAGTCAGGAATGAGTTCCTCAGGGATTATCATGTCTGTTATGGTGCGTGTCACAGCATCAGCCACTGCCTTCTGAGCCACCTCGTATACCAGCGCGTTGTGTTTTTCATCGACGATTGTAACTGTTGAAACGAAGACTGTTGTGGGGTCTAGATCTTTGATGATATTGGAAGCGTGAAAGTCGTCCGTTATTGTCCCAGCGGCCGCTAATGCCTCTTTGAGTGGTCCGTCCCGAAGACCCATGACAAGATCGACGTGTGCAACCTCTAGCCCTTCTCCAGCAAGCGCTTCTCCATGCAGCAATGTCAAGTCGTCGATGACTTCTGGGACCATGCCATTAGCTTTAGGATAGGACTCGGCAATCAAAGTCTTGTCACCCATTTTGAACTTGACAGGTCCTCGCTTAATGAGTTGGAGGTCCTCCAAACATGTCCTGAGCTCGTCTATATCCTCGTACCTGAGAGAGTCTCCTTCAATCAATGGAGCTCGCGCGGTTCCTACTGGAATCCCCATCATATTCAAGGCGGCCTTCACAGCAAGGCCTCCACCCTTGTTGACCATCAGCCGTATTGTTTTCTGTAAGCCTCGTTGAATGATTAAGCCGTCTTTGAGGTCGCCCCTAGCAAGCGCTGCTTGCATTCGTATGTAACGATCTGGAAAGATATTGGCACTCAGGAGTATCGCACCATCACACCCGGTAGCGAGGGCTGGAAGAGCAACCTCATCATGTCCGATGACTACCTGAAAGGTATCCGGCCGGCGAACGAGAATCGTCGTGAGATTGAGCAGGTTCGCACTCGAGTCCTTCATTCCGATAATTCCATCTATCTCTCGGAGACCATCTACAAGCCACCAATCAATGTTGACTCCCGTTACTTGGGGGATGTTGTAAAGGAATATCGGAATATCGCTTGCGTTGGCAATCCGTTCATAGTGCTCAAAGATTTCCTTCGTGCTAGGCTTAAGAAAATACGGCGTGACTACTAGTGCGGCCGAGGCACCGAATTCAGCAGCTCTCCTTGTGAGCTGAATGGCCTCCCTTGTGGATGCAGCTCCCGTGCCAGCCATTACAGGAACTCTGCCTTTTGCTGCGTCACAAGCAATCCTGAATGCGTTGACCTTCTCATCGAAGCTCATGCTAGTGAATTCGCCGGTTGTTCCACAAGGAACGATTCCTGTCGCACCGCTCTTGATTACGTGGTTAATCAGTCCGCGGTATTGCTTCTCGTTGACGCCCTCTTTGTTAAATGGCGTTACCAAAGCGGGATATACGCCCTTGAATGTGAAGTCATCTGTCAACTCTAATCACTTCCATATCTGTCCCAAGGCAGCTGATACGACTCTCTCAGTCGCCGCTGTTACCTGCCTTCGATTTCTAGAGTTTAGGTCAATGTCTAGTGCCATAATCATCACATTGTCAATAATGGCTTGATCCGGCACCTTGCCATTCTTGAGATGCGCTGCCACAGCCCTTGCGGCTCCTGATTGTACAGGCCCGTAGAAGAGGGAAGCCTGACGCATTGACTTGATTTTCTTGATAGGCACCATGATACTTGTCGGTCTCACAGGAAGATTGGGTTCCAAGATCACCGTTAGGGCTTCGTGACCTACTCTTGGATTCACGAGCAGCTTAACGAATGCTGAACCCAGAGCGCTATGTTTCGGCCCTGTCACAATAGCCACCGATACGGTATCTTCAGAACCCTTCCCGATTCCCGCATCTTGAAGGTAATCCGGCCCAACCCCGAATTTCCCTAGTACTGCGTGTATGTCAATGTCTTTTGTAGCCTTGGGATGAGTCAGGGCCTCTATCAATCCAAGCTTCTCCAGCTCAATTTGAATCTCAGCCCTTAGCTCATGAGTCAGAGTGCCGCCTGAATTCAAAGGCATTCTAGAATAGCCTGCGTTTATCCCCATCATTCTAAGCGCTGCCTTCACGGGAGGTGCGCCTCCATTTCTAGTGACTATTCGTGCAAAGGTCTGTACTGAGAGCTGAAGCTTAGCAGCATTCTTCATATCACCCTTTCGCACCTTGTCCATGATGTCGAGCCATATGTGGGGCATCACGTTTGCGGATGCCAAGATTGCTGCGCTCGACCCTGCCGCAACCGCAGAGAGGAAGCACTCATCATGCCCAATCAGCACCGGTATCTTGCCATCTAGCTTCTGAATCAGCTCAAGAGTATGTCCTATGTGGCCACTACTATCCTTGATCCCAACGATATTGTCAAGCTCGGCCAAGTCCTCTACGATGTTTGATTGCAGAACCCCGAGCGTGCATTGTGGAATATTATACATGATGACTGGCAGCCCACCCTTTCTTGCAACGGCTTCATAGTGCTCGTAGTATCCCTTGTCTGTCGGGCGAAGATAGAATGGTGATATGACTAGGGCTGCATCGCATCCTATATCTGCAGCAAACTTAGTCATCTTGACTGTTGCGTCTGTACTAGTTTCTCCAGTCCCAGCCACCACGGGCACGCGACCATCTGCGAATTCCACACACATCTTGAAGAGTTTCTTCCGCTCCTCGGTTCGCATATAGACGAACTCTCCGGTCGTCCCAGCAGGTACGAGACCGGTCGCGCCCTTCTCAATCGTGTAATCGATTATGTCCTTGAATCCCTCTTCTATTATGTCGCCGTCCTTTGTGAAAGGGGTCACCAAGGCGGGCATAACACCCTTGGGTTCATACTTAGCCATCAAGAGCCACCTGACATGCCTCGCAGGCTGGGTGGTCGTATAAAAGGTTCCGCTTGAGAGTTTCAGGCTAGTAGGATTTCGCCAAATTAGCACGTCGTGCCGCGTACTGCAGCGAGTTGTTGAAGTATTGCCCTATCACTCCAGCTAGGGCCGGTCCCACAATGTAATTTATCTCGCCGGGGAGCATGGCGTTCAAATTCGTTTTGGACGTCAATTTGCCGCTCCTCTTTAGATTTCCAATTTCTCTCTGGACAATGACCCTGGCCTCATCCCACGTCATGGCTTCGGCTTTGGGGCCTATCAGACCTCTCTTTATGTCAGAGATGGATCGCATCACGAACACAGCAAGACTGTCCAAATCATTGCACTGAATCATATGGTCGGAACCATGTTCAGAGCAAGCTCCTTCTTTGGGCATTGTACCGCAATTTGTGCAGACAGAACGTCCTCGACTTGTTCGCACATAGAATGCAAGGAGGTTGGCGAGCTTTGTATCATCGTTTCCTGTCCAGTCCAGACCCGCGGTCCCTACCCGGGCTATTGCCCTGAACACTGTATGAGCCTTCGTGTAAACAAAAGATAGCGCATCGAGCGATGCCTTCTTGCGATCAGCAAGTTTCTGCTGCTGTCGTTTTGCTTCAATGGCCAGCTCCTCTTTTGCCGCCTTTTCAGACCGTTCCTGTTTCAAGAAGCGATGCATCACATCATATGCTATGGCGTAGTTATCAAACGTAAGACCATCCCGGACAAGAGGTGCTTCCACTACACCCTCGAAAACTGGACTTGGCGTTGATTCAAGGTTCGAAGAAGCAGCATCCAATGCCTTGCTTGCCAAACGTGCATGCATCCATGCGCTTAGTGTTGACGCATCGAGTTCAGGATGCACACATTTCAGCTCGTATATGCGGATAGCTGAAAGGTCAATCAGGATCTCCTCGCGCAAGAATCGAAGCTCGGTTTCTGTATCTTCGTAGATGCTCTTGAGTAGTGCCTTCATGCGGAGCATATCTTGCTTCGACCGCATGTAGGTCTCCACTATGCGTGTGAGATTCGTCAACAGACCTATGGTGAAATGCCAGACCAAGTCTAGCTTGATAGCTCTCGCGACTTCTTCATGCCTGAGTTGATGGCTTATGTCAGAAACCGAGGCCATACCCAGTGAACTTAGGGCGCCATCTTGGACCTGCTCACGCTGCTTGATGAGTAACTTGAGGTCCTCTGGAGAGGGAACACGCATCCTTGATTCAAGGGTTTCCAGCACTTGAACCTCAATGCCCATCAGAGTGCTGCGGTCCTTAGTCAAAAGATCCAATGAGATCTTGTCTAGCTCCGATGCTCTCCACCCCTTTGCTCTCAGCATACCCTTGACCTGCTTCTGGAGGGCGGTTTCAAGTTTCTCAAGGCGTTTCAACGATCGCTCCATTACCTCAAGATCCTCCTTGTTAATGGAGGGGCCTTCGGCTTTAACGGTAGATGGCTCAGCCACACTCATCAAACCGTCCGCTAACTGCAAAACGTCTTTGATGCCCTTCACTCGCAGCGCTGCCTGAATATCACTAGAGTCAATCTGAAGTAGCTGTGACAGCATATTGTAGGCACTGCCAGGCTCAGCTTTAATCATCTCACTCAGGTGTTTCGCGACTACCTGACCCATCTTCGCCTCATACTCCTCAAGCGATGTGGGCGTTTCGAGATCGATTTCGACAGATTCGATTAAATCAAGCTTCAATTCGTGGGCAGCTCGTATCGCCTGTGTTTCCAGAGGACTCTGGCCTAATCGTTTCAGTACAGCGTCGGTAATTGCGTTCCAAGCTGAATCAGAGATGGATTGCATGGGTCGTCCCTCTGCGTACTTGACAGTTCCGGAAATTTGAGCCAGACCACGGGTTAAGACCGTGATTTCTGCAGTTTCTTCATCTCTAGGCCTGAGCAATTCATCCCTCAAAGAGAGAGCGGTTTCTTTCAGGCCAGAAGCCTTTGCGTAGAGTTCTCGCCGCCATAATGCGCCCCAGCCAGTTACTTCATTGATGAAATCAATGTCATGATTTGGCGAATAGTCAGTCGGGATCTTTCCGAGATACTCCTTCACCAAGGATAGCGCCACATCATTCGCGCTTTGATTGGTTGCACTCTTGCCGCCTATCTTATCTACGGCATTGATGAAGAACTCACTTACAAGCCGAGATATATCAATCTCCTCTTGAAATTTGACACCGAGCAGCTGCCGAATCTCTAGCTCAAGCTGACGACGTTCCTCACGTGTTGCTTCGTCCTTAAGCTCGATAGTAAGGTCTTGAGCCTCATCAAACCCTAGCAGCCTAACACCCTGGTAATGGTACAACCAGAATGACGCAAAGAAGGACAAGATGTCTTCCATGGGTCGAGGGCCTTCCACAATTTCCGTCAAGAGTTGACGGTCCCTATTGCTCCGCATGTGGTTGACAAGCGCTTCCCTCAGAAGAATCTCCTTTCCAGCCTCGGACATCTGCCTAGTCTTGAGAATCCATGAACTTGCCATTAGACTGCACCTCCCATCTTGCTTCCACCGATTCTGATTGTGAGTTCGGTTCCTCTTTGTTCATAGGTTACAACGTAGATGATGTCAGGAAAATCGGGGTTTCTGAGGTATGCTCTTGTTGGCCGCGGAAGTAGTCTACTTAACCCTCTTATGACCGAATCCATCAGATACTCAAGAAATTCGTCACCAATACTAAGAGAGATTGTTTCGGTGGCTGTCGATCCCTTAGATTGGAGTTGCTTCAACCTTTCGAGAAAAATGGCTTCCATCTTCTCTTGACTCTCATTCATCATTGAGAGTTTCTTTGTCATGGTATCGCGCAGCTCAATGTATAGTAACGTTTCTTGTGATATCTCGGGTTTGGGTGGAATTGGACGTTCTGAGAGGTCGGAGGGGTACTCAGCATCAATCTCAACAATGCGCGATTCCATGCTCCGAGGAGCGCTAGGTTTTTCGGGGATAGTGATACCAGTGCTATCAAGAGATGCTTGAGCAAGTCTTCGTTTTTCCTGAATCGACTCATACTCAGCCGTTTCCTCCCTGAATTGGGATTGTGCCTGCTGAAGCAGGGCATCCCTCTTCTCGTTGTGAGCCCTTATCTTAGCATTTTCAGCCTCTATTACTTCGCGTTCTTGTTCCCACTCCTTAACCAGAATCTGATACTCCTGTTCTCGCACGTTGGCTTCGCTGGCAATTCGCTCAACTATTGACCGTGCAGTTCCCCTGCGTCCAACCTTATCATGAATAAACTGCAGGAAATCCATCAGCTTAGTGGAGAGGTTATCATCCGATCCTTGCACGCGAAAGTCCTCAACCCAAAGCCGCGCCTCGGTTCTCCACATCTCGGGTTTCTCACTCTGCTGGTCAATTATCGACAACAGCGCTTCCGCCAGGTCAAAGGCTTCATCCAGGACTGCAACAATAGCCTTCGAAATCAATGCCTTGCTCAAGAGATGGTCCGCTACATCTGGCATCACATCTGCTACAAGGGTTTCGAAGTCTGAGAGCAAATTCTGAAGTGATATGCCGGTTTCCGAGAGTGTTGCACTGCCATCCATGACTCCAGCTGAGTGGTTGGTTTCGATTTCAGATCGGACAACCTGAGCCACGTCGCCGAAGTTTATCAAGGCCCATGCATCCACCTTTTCAAAGGACTCTTGAATATCACTGACAATCACGCTTATCAACTCCGCTGGGTGATCTTGCTTAGAGCCTTCAAACGCCTTCTTGCCAATGACCGCATTTAGTTGACTATACAGATCATCGAAGAACTTGTAGAATAGCATGGTTTCAGTGGGACCCATCTCTTGACTTGACATCTCATCCCGGAAAGCCCGCATAGTTTCGAATATCGCTCTTCTGGTTGCCCCCACAATCAGATATTGATGTAAATCCAGCACGAAGTACTGAGATACTTTCTTGGCATGAGCGACGAAATACCTCATGGTGCTTTTCAGTTGCCATGCCCTCAGCTTATCGTCAACGGGGAACTCACGTTCAACGGATTCCATCATATAACTCACGAGGTCTTTCGCGAGTTCAATCGTGAATCCATCAAACCGCGTCTTGTCAGATTCTATCTCGGAGTTGAGCTTGGACTTGTGTTCTGAGAGCGATAGTTTGAGTCCAGAACCAACGTGCTGCTCAATAATCATTTCAAATGAATCAACAGTATCAGTTAGAAGCGAAGCAAACTCGTTTGTCCTCTTCTTGAGTGAATCGAGCTCGCGTATTTCCGCCCTCTCACTCCCAAGAAACCGAATAAGGGCAGCTATCGATGCGCGAACGATGTCTACCTCCTCTATGCCGTAGGCGCATGTGTTCAATTCGCTTAGAATCGCTCTGCCCGTATTGGCAACGCTTAATGATATCATTTCAATAGCTAAAGGTGTCAGGATTCTTCGTTTGAAGTGGTGGATATTGTCTATCTCGCTCAATTGAGGAGAATCAAACCTAAGGTCGGTACGTTCCAGTATTGTCATTCCGGGAGGCAGCGTAGTGAAATCGTCCCGGTACTGTAATTTGATGACAGCTTCCTCGTCGATGTTTTCCGGTTTTAGCTGAATCGAATCCCACGAACCCTTGAACTGACGGTCCATCATTTCAACAAAAACAACGCTGTTCAAGCGGTCCACGAACTTGCCAAGTACGGCCATCCCATCGGTTTCGTAGTCCAAATTGCTATTGACAACTGCATTCTCTACGTCTGCAATCTTCTTTGATAATCCCCGCATATGACTGTCAATCTTGAACGGGTCTACAATGCCTTCTTCCCAACTCAGCACACACACATGAGAACTAACCTCGTTTGATAATGCACTAGCTATGGAGAGCTGTTCTGGCAGAACTTCAGAACCTTGAGCGCGATCGAGGTTCCATTCCAATGAGAGTAGCTCAAGACCTTCTGTTTTTCTCAGAGCATCCCTAATCGTGAAGATTAGAGGCGATATATTCATGGCAACAGCTTGGGAATTCTGTTCCATCATGCTGCCAGAGCCTATTGCACTGCCAAGGGGGTTCCCGCGGCTTGTGGAAACTCCAAGTACTGAGGCCGAAGCCATTCTGATTGCTTCAATGGTGCTTGGCGCTTGCACCTTTTTTCTGGATGGTCCGCTCATCAATCGGTCTCCTGAATGATCTTGTGGCTCGTAGGTTGGCAGAAACTATGAACAGGGCTGCCCGATGCTGCTCTGGTTTCTGGTGAGGAACTTTCGTGGGGGTATCTTTTGAATCTAGCTCGATTGTACATTGAAAGGTATCAGACATGGTGCCAGACTCCGTGGTTGTCTTCTCGGATAAGCCCAGCTTTTCCAAGTGCTTTCAAAGTAACTTGTATCGTTGTGGGTAACAATGCAGGATTACTCTGTGGAACTGGTACATTCCGAGCCCGTATCATGTCGTATGTCAATTGATTGATATCTGCATCACCTCTCAAAGAGATGTGCTCCAGCAAGAAGTCCTGGAATTGGATAACTCCATTGCTGACCTCCTCGAACTGTAGGGACACGTCACGCAGGATATGAGCTACATCGTGAGCAGGCAGAAGGAATTCAATATCCAGTATCCGAAGACGTTCGATTGCAGCCAGCTTGGCTGAGAGACTGCCAGTTAGATCAACGTAGAACTTCCTAGGATCATTGGGGAAGTTGTTGACCTCATCGCCGGAGAACAATGCTTTCCTCGTGGCATCATAAAAGACACAGTGCCCAGAGCAATGCCCACCCGTCAAGATGACTGTTAGAGCTGTGCCCCCCACCCGGATTGTGTCTCCATCCTCAATAAAACGATCTGGCTCGATTCCCCGGAAGTTGACTCGCATCGGACTCTTATCAAACTTCATTGCCACACGCCCTGCAAAGTCCATCCTGAGTCGCTCTTTGATAAACAGCTGAGGCGCAGTTAGTAGCTCAGCGTCGTTTCTATGAATCATCACAGGAGCGCCCGTCGCTTTATGCAAGCGTGCAGCACCTCCAATGTGATCGGGATGTCCATGTGTGCATAGTATGCCCACAACATCCTTCCTATGATTAAGGCCGAGGTCCTTTATCGCCTTCAGAATGGCCTTTCCGGGGTCTCCAGCTGTTCCGGGGTCTATGATTAAAACCTCATCATCATCTACCACAAGGTAGCTAGCGATGAAACCAAACTCATCGGCAAACTTACCCTTTACAACATGAATACCGGGCACAATCTCTTTCGCAATCATTGTCCAGCTAGAAGAACCCCTTCCAATCCTTATGATAATATCGACGACGAGAGCCTTATCAGCAGAATTCAAACCACTGTTCCAGTGCATGAAACAAGAGTTCTCATCGATGAGGCAGAAAGATGAAAGGTGTGTATGCACTTGTGATTCATGTCGAAAAGAACCTTACAACTACCGTAGGTGCATTGGGTGAAATCGAGTTTCAAAAGGGAATCTGGACTTATGTAGGGTTGGCAACGGGAACGGGATCGACCAATTTGGAAAATCGAATCAGGCGGCACTTCACGGATGAGAAGGCCATACACTGGCACATCGACTATCTTCTGAAGATAGGCGCGATTCCCCTTCGTGCAATTTGGGCCGAATCCGACCGCGCAGCAGAATGCAATCTAACAAGAGAACTGAACAAGTCCCCACTGTTTGTAGCGGGACCAAGGGGCTTTGGATCCTCAGACTGCACAAGAGGTTGTGGAACGCATCTGTTCCGGTTCACGGGATTTAACAACCCCGACGGAAGTATCCAAGAAATCCTCTCGGATTTGGGCTTGAACCCCTTCATAACAGAAAACGACACTAGCCCTAAGAGAACAACTATTAAGCGCATGTAGATTGACTTAGCTAGCGAATACTGGAGGAACACTCTGTGACTGACTGGAGGAATATATTCCAAGAGCTAAAGGGAAATGGGGCGACTTTTACAGTCTACCTACGATACATGCAGAAAGACACTCTGGCGAAGATTCCGAATGTAAGAGTCAGGGAAGTTTTCGATGACCATGTCAATCTGGAGAACCCAAGTGGATTCGGAATACTGGGTTATGAGGACATACTATACCTGTCAATTCCCCGACAATAGCATCCCCGTCTTACTAGGACCCATCTATTTGCCATGCCACACGTTCAATGACTTGGTGCATATTTCTTTGTCCATTCTAGGGACAGTGAACGTATTTTCTTTTCAGTAGGTAGACCAGTTTCCAAGTCCCAATCTCTGAGCCGATAGTAGTCGTCCAACATCGGCTCAAGATCTACGATCTGTCCCTTACCTGGCCCCTCGGGCATTGGATCGTGGGTGAACCGCTTTGGAAGATTGTCATCAGCTCTAGTGATTCCCTCCCGTGCATTGAAGAGGCGTTTGAGGGTTACCTGTCTTTCCGCAATCTTTGTGAGGTTCTTGACACTGCCGAACGATTTCTCACCAGTGGCCAGAGGCAACATGTCCGCGAAATCCTTCATCCAGAAGATGGGCGGCCATGACACAGAATACCAACAGACAATGAGAGTATCTCGAATGCAATAGGCGTTCTCGCTCTCAACCACAGCTGTGGCTTTGTACTTCTCAGTATACGGGTCGATAATCTCGGGAAGCTTGTCTGCACCCCATCTAGCGGCAGCAACTTTTTCATAACCAAGCTGATCGACAACAACAAGGCTCCGGAGGTGGTCTGCACCT
>Ga0209986_10001606_pt1 | contig 21467 bp, 59 predicted proteins | sample BlataG_FD_183168 | JGI IMG/M metagenome (GOLD analysis project Ga0209986, IMG submission 183168) | Deep subsurface microbial communities from Black Sea to uncover new lineages of life (NeLLi) - Black_00105 metaG (SPAdes) (version 2) | ecosystem: Environmental > Aquatic > Marine > Oceanic >... | reverse complement strand
CTAATGCAACTCAAGATGATAGTGATACTTTTAATACCACTGTCAGTACTATACAGACCATATTGACGGTTTGTGTGATTCTGCTTGCTGTTATGGGAATTGTACTTATAGGATCCCAGATGATCGCTATAATTGGCGGTGGCTGGGGAGGATAATGACCTATGGCTAAAAAAAAGAAAACAGACACAAGTGGAAAGTCTAAAGGTACGATTATAGGAGCAATTGGTGCAACAATGATAGGTGCAGCTATCCTATTATTTGTTACAACAATGATCCTTAACAATCTCAAAACAGCTAATGCAACTCAAGATGATAGTGATACTTTTAATACCACTGTCAGTACTATACAGACCATATTGACGGTTTGTGTGATTCTGCTTGCTGTTATGGGAATTGTACTTATAGGATCCCAGATGATCGCAATCATTGGCGGTGGCTGGGGAGGATAAAATTAATTCCTCTCTAAGCTATAACAGGGGGATTTATGTCCCCTCCCTATCTTATGGGGTGGAAAGATAAATTGTCTAAGACTCATAAAATAATCCTAAGTTTAGAAGATATTGGTAAACTTAAGAAACATCGTTATCTAAGACTAGGTAACAATCTATTGATTGTTGATGAGCTTCCTATTAATCAGGTGAAAATATATGGCGAAACCACGGTTGAGTAAGTATTTGAATTTTGATGCTGTGCGTAAACCTAAACTTAGGGATAAAATCTACAAGCGTGTTAAAACCTTTAAGGATATTGTTAAAGCAGAGGAATATCTTGAAGAGATGAAAAAGGAGTATCCTAGTAAGCGGTTTCCTCCGTTTATTGAGGAGACTAGTATTGGTCTGCGTTTAGGTTGTGTGTATAGGGTTTGTATCCCTATATTAAAACAATAAATATTTGGAGGTGAAAAAAGTTATGACATGTAAAAGAGTTTGTGCTAGATCCGCAAAGTCCGCTAGACGTAAAGGTGGATCTAAAAACACTATAGTTACAAAGGTTAACTTTATTAAAGGATCTGCTAAGGGTGGATTGAGAACCTATAGTGTTACTACGAAAAAGAAAAAATAACAATAATGGGGAAAAACTTATGAAAAAAGAAAACAAGGAGTTACTTCAAAAGATTTATAAAGAGGAACTTGAGAAAGCTACTACTAAAGCTAAAGAAGAACAACTTAACCGTCAGATTGCAGATATTAAACAGAAAGCTCGTGAGAAAGCTCAGAAAAGGTATGGTAAGCGTGTTAAGAAGAAAACTAGTGCTAAACACAGGAAGACTGTTAAACATATCGGTCGTAAGGCTCAACAGGTTTCTGATGATCTATTAGATATGTTTACTTTCTAAGATTATGGGTTATTGTATTATGAATTGGGAAACATTTAGTACTAAATTAATTCCTTGGATATTAATTATTACAGGATTACTGTTTCTAAGTAGTATATTGTTTGGGTTGCTATATAGAAGATATAAAAGACTGAAAGGACTGAAAGGTTAACTAATGATTAATATCAAATTATTATTTATAACAGCTATCAGTGGAATTATTTTTGCTGCTACTTTTAAAACAATGCTATCTCCATTTATAGGATTTATTTTTGTTATATTACTTATTCTCACTGTTCTTAATATCTATACTGAAGTAATAGCAGAATAAAAATCAACATTGTTTTTTCTTTTTTTTAAAAGTCTCATACAAAATACCAATACCAACAATCATAATCACAAAATTCCAATGAGGTGCAAGACGCCATATACTTGGTGCTAAAAAAGGAATAATCAACCATTCAAGAAAACCAACAGCAAAAACAACAGCTCCAACAACCAACCCTACATACTGTAATATTTTAATACTTTCACCAATCCATTGTAATTATTTATTGGTTTATTAATACTTTCAATAATCTCTCACGTGCAAAACTTAATAAAAGTGCAAAGCCAGGAAAACCAAAAACTATATATAACGTGTGTGTGATACACATATTTATGAAACATATAAGGCTTGTATTGGAAGATAAAGAATATAACAAACTAATCCAAGTAAAAGGTAAACTTACTTGGAAAGAATTTTTGTTACTAGGAGTAAAAATACATGATAACGATTAACTATAACACAATCACAATATTTGACATGGTATTTCTTCTCAGTAACTATGATGGATATTTAGATGGGGATAAAAAATGTCTGGTAATAAAAACAACAAAGTAATACTTGGTGGAATCACTAAGAAAACAAGTTGCGATAACCTTATTGGTTTCACTATAGCTTTTGAAGATACTAAACTTGCGATTTATTATAAAAAAATGTTTTATTATATACTCAGTAGTGATAAATTCAAAATAGAAGTAAAAAAAGGAATCAAAAACGACAAAGACATAAATTATGAACAACTATTGGTGAGGAGATGATTAAAAAAAAGATGAAATGGAGAGGAGAAAAAAAAAATATTGCTTCCATAGATACGATATGCCTATTTTTTGTGAAGCACCCATCCCCTCCTCCCTCAAAATTTTTTAAGAAACATAAGGTAAAAACTTTGTTTCTGGACGGGGTATCCCATCTATTTTTTTCTTTCTCTGTTTCATATTCATCTCTTTACCTCCCTTTTAAAAAGTGATATAATGAAGGTTAAATGGTGTTGGTATCCGAAACGTAGGAAAATATGGGAAAAGGCATTAAAACCGAGTTATCCCAAAGATTTAGGTGATAAATGAATGAGTTGTAGTAATCATATATTTCGTTATCTTGAAATACTTGAAAACGCAAAGAATATTGATGAAATAAATAATAATATTAAGAGTTATCATAAAAAACATAGGAGGTAAATAAAAATGGATATAGGTTGGATGGTAGGAAGTAAAAAAAAATATATTAAAAACTTAAAGGAGAAAATGATAAAATATGTTTGAAAAATACATAATGATAAAGGATAACAAAATACTCTGTGGTCAAACAAGCGGAGGGATTTGGTACTGCAAAGAACTACCAGCAAACGATATGAGGGAGCTAAATTTTTTAATAGGAGAAACAAACAAAATATTGAATAAATATAACAATGAAGTAAAAGTTCCCTCAACTCCACCACAAAAAAATAAAAAACCTATGGTGAGAATGTGAACTATGACTTTCAAATAGATGGAAGAATCAACGTAGAAACATCAGACGAGGCTGTAGACGTAATACAACTAATTTTAGAAGATAATGGTATAGTTGTAAACAAAATCGTTATAATGGGCAAGGGTGGGGTTTTAACGACATGCAAAAAGAAATAATAGAACATAAACAAACAAAAATAACAGATTGGTATGATAAACTTCTTGTTGACCTTTGGGAACTCGCACAAACAAAAGTTATAGAGTTCAAGCATCAGATTGGTAAACGGGTTATTGAAGATTGGGATAAATTTGGTAAACCAGAGTATGGAAATAAGTTTGTAGAAAACCTCGCAAAAGATTTACAGATAGGTGTTAGAGAATTATATTATTGTATTCAATTTGCAAGAACTATTCCACAACTTGAAGATTTAGAACAATTTGACACACGTGGCAAAATCTCTTGGCGTTGGATAAGAAATGAACTTTTACCTGAACATAAAGAAGAAATAGAAACACCACCCACAGATGTTGGAGAAAATTATAGTATTCTTTATTGTGATCCGCCTTGGCGTTATGATTTTAGTGAAACAACAAGTAGAGAAATAGAACAAAAATATCCAACAATGGAATTAAAAGAATTAAAAAACTTACAAATTCCTTGTGATGGTAATGCAGTTATTTTTATGTGGGCAACAGCACCAAAACTTCGTGAAGCGTTGGAACTTTTGGATGCTTGGGATTTTGATTATAAAACACATGCCATATGGGATAAAGATAAGATAGGTATGGGTTATTGGTTTCGTGGGCAACATGAACTTCTTATGGTTGGTGTAAAAGGTGAATTTAGCCCACCTGAATCAAAGAAAAGAGTGAGTTCTGTTTTTAGAATAACACGTACAAAACATAGTAAAAAACCTGATGAAATACGTGAACTTATTTCTAAATGGTATCCTAAACATAAAAAAATAGAATTATTTGCTAGAGAAAAACATATTGGTTGGGATAGTTGGGGAAATGAAATATGAATATTATTAAAGATTTTGAACGGAAAAAGGAATTAGAAAGAAATCCTAGAATTAAATTAAAAGAAATCGTTAATTGGAATACTTCTTGGGCTAAAGATAAAGAAGGAAATGAAGATAATGTTAATCTGATTCATTGTTTAGTTTTTGATTATAATGGAAAAGAATTAGTTTTTTTCCCTACCGAAATAGATTCAGAAAATTGTTATAAAAATTATAAAAAAATTGCACAATATAATCGAGAAAATGATAATACTGGTAAAGAACATCATAATGATTTAGATAATTGGTATTAGAGGAATCATAATGTTAAACCTTGTCATGGCGAAAACCCCTAGGGGTTTTACTTCTTTTCTTTTTTTTTCGTTATCATTATTTTTTATTTTATTACAAGAAAGAGAGGAACCCCCTTATTTCTACTCGAACCATTATATTACTAGATATAAAAAAAAGTTCCACACGAAACAAGGATGATAATATGATATATTCTAAAACAATAAAAGAAGAAATAAGATATATAGTTAATCCTTATATAAAACTTACGAAATTAGGAGATCAACAAAAATGAATAGTTTTCGTATAGACCCAACACCATCTAATAACGGTATCCACATAGTAGACACAAAAAACGGTTATGAAAGAATATATATCCCATTCAACGAAATAAACACTCTTATCAAAGAATTAAAGGAGGTATTACAATAAAACAACCTAAAGTTCTTAATCCATGTTTTTTCTTACTTTGTCTTATCACTGTAGGATTACTTGGTCTTTTTGGTTATATGTTGTTTCCATTGTTGTTTATTGATAATATAATCAGAGGGGTGGTTTAAAGTTTGTTAACAGTAAATAAGAAATTGGTTGAAGTAAAAACAGAACCCAGTATGGTTCATACTCTTGAAGTTCATAACTTTTGGATAACTCGTAACCATACATGTCCTTATTGCAATAGTGGAAGTCGTCCTGTCCATAAGAGTTTGTTGGTGGTTAAAAAATGAACAATAAGGATAATGATGGTTATGATCTCTCAGCTAAACGCTGGGATTTAGAAAGCGATGTATTATGGGCTATGAGAATCAAGGGTGAAGATGCTATTTTTTATCGTAGACGTCCAAATTGGAATCGCACTGGGTGTCCTACTTTGTTTAAGGTCAACTAATGTCATATTACATCTGTAAAAAATGTGGTGAACGATTTGGAACTACAAAACCATTAGAACATGGAAAATTAGGTATTGTAATGAGTAAATAAATTAAAAATTAAAAGAGGTAGGAAAATGAATCATAAAGAAGAAATGATGCAGAGATATGAATCTAATTTATTGGCACTTGATGAAATATCTAAAATGATTAAAAATGTTTCAGAAGATGTTGATAGGGTTCGTATGAATCTCGAAAGATTTAAAACAATATTGGAATCAATTTAAATTAATAATGAAGGGATAAAATGAAAACAAAATATGAAATTCAAGAAAGATTAAATCAAGAAATTAAGAAACCATTAGCAACGGATGATTCATTTGAGTTTGGTAAATGTCGTGGATGGATGGATGCTCTTGAGTGGGTATTAGATATAACTTAAAAACTTGAAGGGATAAAATGGTAAAAATATATTGTGAACCGTGTTTATTTAAAGGCGAGGGTGTAATGACTGATTCTGGTGTTGTCTGCCCTATTTGTGGTGAACATATTTATGATAGTGTTACTCCAGAAGGATATGAACAGATTTAAATTAGTTTAACAATCTTTAGAGGTAGATAGATATGGAAATATTCAAAGGTAAAGTATTGGCATTGACAAAAAACAATTCATTGGTTGTTTTTGATGATGATGCTGAATATAAAAAAGCCATGAAAACAGATTTCAGAAAAGATGTTGCTTGGTTGTGGGGTTCTCCTGCATTGTTAAAGAGACATCTTGATAGAGAAGTAAATTAATATTGAAGGTATAAAAATGGATGAAATAGAAAAAGAAGTATTCAAAAAGAAGTTAGACAAGTTAACAAGAGATGTAAATGAGTTGTTCACAAGAATAGAAGATATGGAAGAACAACTAAATTAAAAATTAAAGGAGGTATTGAATAAAATGGAAAGATGTCCGTTATGCTTAGAGCATATGGTAAATGATGAAGATGGTTTGCATAGATGCGAACATTGTAAGAAAGTTCGTGAAGAAATAGATAAAGGGATTGTAGTTACAATTATTGAACAGCCTGTATCTGTTATATGTATAAAATTCTAAATTAAATAATTCAAGCTAATGGAGTTGAAAAGTAATGAAAAAAGAAGAACCACTAAAGTTATGTAAAGAGCATTACTATGAATGGAAGCAGGAAGGCTATACAATAAAAGCAGTTGAAGTAGACGATGAATCGGATTGTGATGTATGTTTACAGCAAGAATGGTTATCGAATGAAGGAAAAGAAATTTAAATTAAAAATACAAGGATGATAAGATGAATGAAGTATCATTTGACATTCCAGAATATTATAATCCTGATTTCAAAGGTAGAGAACCTAAGTATTGTTCGTGTGGAAAGAAGATGGATTATGATGGTTGGAGTATTGATGCTGAAACTCAGAAGATTAGTGAATGGTGGTATTGTAAGAAATGTGAAAAGATGGTAGAAAATCCATCTTTAAATTAAAAATACAGGGATAATATGGGAAAAGTATTTCAAAATAAGAAATGTGATTTCTGTGATTATGAAGGTAAAGTAATTGAAACATGGGGAAAAAAATACTGCAAAGAATGTTACGATAAAAAACCAAAGAAAGGAAAAGGGCATAGTGGAATGTTGAAAGATGAACACATAGACGATATGGTTAAACAAACTTGTTTTACAAATGGTTTAAGACTTCAAAAGGTTAGGAAAGGAAATAAACTCTTTGCATCATTATATTTAGAACATTATCCACAGAGTAAAGGAATAGTTGGTAGGCAACTTAACTATATTGTTTGGAATGATAATAAAATAGTTGGAATTATAGGAGCTAATAGTCCACCATTGAATTATAAAAAGTTTAGAGAATACTTTAATACAGAAGATGAGAAATGTTTTCTTAATAATAATGTCTTCAGAATAATTAGAAGTAAAAAGAATCAAGCGACACAGGTATTAAAACTATTTCGTAATACAATTAAAAAAGATTATAAAGAAAGATATAAAGATGAACTTATAGGGCTTATCACATTTGTTGAACCACCAAGAACAGGTAATATTTATAAAGCAGATAACTGGGATTATCTTGGTTTGACACAAGGCATTAGTGTTACAAGACAAGGTGACCATGGTAAATGGATGAATAAAGAATATAAAAAAGGAACTAAAAAGCATATATATGCAAAGCATATAAATTAATATTGAAGGGAAAATAATGAAAATGGAAACAGTAGATGAAGTAATGAATGCATTGAAAAAACGATATTCAGCTTATGGTTTTGTATTTCTTGAAAATGTAGCAAATGGAGTAGGAAATGTAAAGCGTTATGCTGATGCTATGGTAATGTCTCTCTTTGCTTCAAGAGGACTTAATATTTATGGTTTTGAAATAAAAGTATCAAGACAAGATTGGTTATATGAATTAAAACATCCTGCAAAAGCAGATATTATACATGATCAATGTGATGGATGGTATCTTGTTACTGGTGACCCTTCTATTGTTCAAGAAGGGGAACTTCCTGAAGGATGGGGATTGTTAACAGCAAAAGGTAAAAAAACATTAATTGAGAAAAAGAAACCAATTCTTAAAGAAAAGCAACCTTATATTGATAGGCATTTTTTGGCATCAATTCTTGTTAGAGTTGCTCAACAGGCGACACCAAAAGCAATAATGAAGGATGCAAATAAAGAAGCATTTAATCTTGGAATAAAAGAAGGAAAAGAAAGAATGGAATATAATATCAAATCATTGAGAGAAGATAGAAATGATTTACGAAAAAGAATAAATGATTTTGAAAAAGCATCTGGAATTGGAATAACTGGATATGGGAATGAACCAGATAAAATTGGTATTATTGTTCGTGCTGTTCTTGATGGCAAATATGATGATGAACTTGATAGTCTTAAAGATTTAAAAAAACGTGCCGATAGAATATCTGAATCAATAAATAAAATATTGAAAGAGGATAATAAATTAAAAATACAAGGAGATTAGATGTTAGAACTTAATAAAATCTATAATATGGATTGTATAAAGGGAATGAAACAAATAGATGATAATAGTATAGATATGGTTCTTTGTGATTTACCCTATGGAACTACAAGATGTAAATGGGATTCAATAATACCACTTGATAAATTATGGGAACAATATAAACGAATAATAAAAAACAAATCAGCTATTGTTTTAACAGCATCACAACCATTCACAAGTATATTAGTAAATAGCAATCTTGATATGTTTAAATATGAATGGATATGGATTAAAACAGGAAAAAATACTGGTAATTTTCTCAATGCAAGTTTTATGCCAATGAAAAACCATGAGAGTATCCTTATATTTGGAAATGGTAAATCTACTTATAACCCACAACCTGAACCGAGGATGCCAAGTACAATTGAAAGAATAAAGTATAAAGAACATGTTGGAAATATAAAAGATGGTGCTGTATGGGGAAAAACAAAAAAGATTATAAGACACTATAATTCTAAAAATAGTTGCCCAAGGTCATTTCAATTCTTTAAAGTTGAACGAGGATTACATCCCACTCAAAAACCATTAACACTTTTTAAATATTTAATTAAAACATATTCTAATGATGGTGATATTGTTTTTGATAGTTGTATGGGTAGTGGAACTACTGCTGTTGCTTGTAAACAATTAGATAGAAGATTTATAGGATTTGAAATATCAAAAGAGTATTATGATATAGCAAAGAAAAGATTAAAGAATGTTCCTGAAAGATTGGAGAAATTCGTAAATTAAAAACATCGGGTTTGATAGAATGAATCAAGAAGAAAAAAACATAATAAGATGGATGTTGGTAACTTACAAGAATCCTTATCCTAAAGATATTTTTCAATGGGATAACAAAAAAGAACTTGAGTTTAATAGAGGTAGATTTAATCAACATTGTTATGAAATTGTTGAAAATATGCGAAATGATTTATTAAAACAATTAGATGAACCCAAATTAGGATAACATGGAAATAAAATATATTAAAGATAGATGGTTGAATAAACATACGAGATATGTTGCTATTAAATTAAATGGTGAATGGCAATATTATAAGTGGTATTGTCGTGGTGAAGAACCATCCTAAATTAACAAGATAGGGTTTGAAATGAAAACGTCAGAAAAGATATATTGTGAGTTGTGGGTTGATTATTTGACAGGTAAATTAGATATAAATTAAATTTGTAGTCTTTGGAGGAAAAATAATGGATTTAAAATTCATTAAGGAAAGCCGAGAGATATATGCAAACAAGATAAAAAGTATTACTGAAAAAAATCCCATTATTCATTCAAAACTTGCAAATCAGTATTGGAATGAACATCTAAAAAGAATAGAAATAAAATAAAAATTTAAGGAGAAAGCTAAATATGAGTAAGGGTAATATCTGTCCGTGTTGTCAAAAACAAAGATTGCATAGAGTTGGTAAGAAAACAATCCGTGTTTTTCAATGTGATGAATGTGGTTTTGAAGGACATGAGTTCTAAGGAGTAAGGATAACATGAATCTTAAAATTACTGAGAGAGAAGGTAAAATGATTTTTTATAGTTGGTTGGCTGGGATAGCGACAGTATTTGTTTTACTTGTGTTATGCGAATTAATAAATTAACAAGACAGGGTTTGAAATGAAAACGTCAGAAAAGATATATTGTGAGTTGTGGGTTGATTATTTGACAGGTAAAATAGATATTATTATATTTAAGAGTTTGTTAGGAGTGAAATGAAATGAGTATAGTATTGTGGGATGAGGATAAATATTTAGAATGTCCTCATTGTAAAAAGATAATTAGAATAGGAACTCAAGAATCAGGATATGGTTTTTGTGTTTATACCACGAATCAAGATAATATTCCAAAAGGAAAAGAATTGAAAGACAATATGATATAAATTAATAATGAAGGGATAAAATGGATATAGAAAAGTTTATTGAAGAATTACCTAACAGAATATCTTGGATTAAAGATGTTAATATTGATAAAATAGTATCTTTGATTGATGATGCGGATTACTATGTTTATTTCAATGAATGGAAAGATTTAAACTATGCTGGTGGAAGTTTGGCTAAGAAAGCTGAAACAGTTGTTTTCAATACGTTGGTTGATGGTAATATTCACACTCATTATAAAAATCCATTATCATATGAATTGACAGAAAGTGCAAACATGATTAGACCAATTGCTAATAATATTTATTCTTATGTTATTTATCTTCAATTGAAAGACAGATTTTCAGATAAAGCAAAAGCATATTGTAAACAAATGGAGAAATATTTAAATTAGGAGATTAAGCAAATGAAAATACAATGTGATTGTGGTGAGATAATAACACAAGAAAGAATTATACAATTAGATGATGGAGACGCCATCTTCTGTTGTCCTAATTGCGGAGAACAACGGTTGTATGGATAAATTACAAAGACATGGTTTAAAGGAGAAAAATAAATATGGAAAAACCATATGAACAAGATTATTTACCACAAACAAGAACTGAAACATTTTGTTCTATTTGTATGAAATGGCATCTCGGATGGAAATATCTTGGAACAAAAGATGGAATTAAATCTATCCAATGTAAGTTTTGCAAAACAATCTACAGAGGTAAAGAATAAATTAATTATTGAGGGAAATAAATGAAATGTGATATTTGTAATGATAAAAAAGCAACGATAAAATTGTTTGAGGATAATTTAAAACTTAGATTAAATATTTGTCAGGATTGTTTTGATAGTGAATATTCAGAACATGACTTTGAATGGTTATAAATTAAATCTTAAAGGTGGAAAACCATGAGAGAAGAAATAGAAGAATTTGCTGAAGAAATGGAAAGCATAATGCAGAAACATGATAGATATAAAAAAGATAGTTGGAAGGATTGTTCTATTGATTATCTTGAAAAAAAGCTAGTTGAAGAATATAAAGAATGGGCAGATGGAACTAAAGGTGTTCCTAATATTGATGAACTTGTTGATATTGCTAATGTTTGTATGATGTTATATCATAGATATTTACCAATTTCAAATAGAGATTTGATTAAGAGCAATATTGTTGATAGTAGATAATAAATTAAAAGGAGTAGGAAAATGAATGATAAAGAAAAGTTAAAACAATATAGTATTGAAGCAAATGATTTTAGTTTTTTTAAGTGCAGTTGCGGGTTAAAAATATCTACTGATAGTTTAATTCATATGGATGATAAATTTATGGAATATGTATGTCCTTTATGTGGAATTGTTAGATATAATTACTAAATTAAAAGGCAAGGGATAAAATGCCTTTGTATACTGAAAGATGTCCGAAATGTGGTGAAAGAAATATGACATTTTGGGAATATCTCGCATTTGATAAATGTAGTGTATGTAGAAATGGTGTTGATTTATCACGATTTGGAATAGATATGGTAAATTAAAAAGCAAGGGATAAAATGGTAGATGATAACTTTAGAACTAACATTTGTATTGGATGTAAAAAAGAAGTTAAAGCATATTATGATAAATGGATTTGGGATGAAGAACTTAAAAAATGGCAATATACAGATTTAGGATATTTATGTCCAATTTGTTATCCAATATATAAGAATTTGATTTCAGTATTTAAAAAAGCAATTAGAGAAGATTTTGTTGATGCTAAAAAGGATTTGATTTTTAGATTTAATGAAAACATAAAGAAGTATTGGTAAATTATTAATACATGGAAGTGAGAAAAAATGAAAGAAGAATATGAGGTTCGGTTTAAACCGATAGTTGTAGATGCTGAAAGCCCAGAAGAAGCAGAAGAAAAAGCAGTTAGAGAAGTTGAATTAGGTAATCTTGAAGTTGATGCAGTAGATTTATTCTAAATTAAATATGAATGGAGGTGAGAACTAATTATGCCAGATAGAGATGGTAAAGGTCCACGTAAAAGAAGTTGGCGACCTAGTGTACCGAAAGGTGGTCGTAAGAAAGGGAAGTGCAAATAAACTTCCCTGTAATAATGTAAGAAAGAAACAGGGTATTGAAATGAGGTTTTAGGGTATGACTATATATAAACCAAATCCGAAAACTATAAAAACCCTGTATTATTATAGTTTATTAAAGTGAAAAAAATGTATGACCAAAACGATTTTAAAAGACCTATAATAAAAAACAAGACAAGAATATTTAGACCACATGAATTTAAGATGCTGTTAGAGGGTTGTTCAAAGATCCAATACAAGACTATGCTCCAGGCATTATTGTTTACTGGGATGCGTTATATTGAGATGAAGCGATTTCAAAGTTACCCAAGTTGGTTTGATGGAGATTTTATTCATCTTCCACGAGATGTTGCTATGAAAAAGAAACAACGTAGGCAAATGGAAAGATGGGTAAGATTAAACAACCAAGGTAAAATGATAATTCAATATTTTCTTTCAATAGATAAAGCATTACCAAGTTATCAGAGTTGGTCTGAGAATCTTAGATGTTGGTGTAGACGAGCAAATTTAGATTCAGAATTTGTTAATAGTAAAAGCACAAGGAAGACCTGGGAGAGTTGGTTGTTGTTTTTTTATCCAACTAGAATATTAGATGTTACTTCAAGTCAAGGTCATACTCAGACAACTTCTTTACAACATTATTGTAATATGCCATTTACTGAAAGAGATAAGTTAGAGATCAAAAACTATGTGGAAGGTTGGGTATAGGTGATAGAAAAAATGAATGAAACAAATCCAAATTTTAGAACAGTATCTATAAAAAAAGAAGTAATTGAATTAGTTGAAAAGGAAATTGAGAATAATTTGAGATATGATAGTATAGCAGGTTTTGTTAAGATTGCTATATTAGAAAAATTAAAAATCCTTTAATTTAGGTGATATGAGAATGAAATGGAATATGTTAAGGGCAATGTTATTGTCATCAGGGATTATGATTTTAGCTGCTGTTTCTTTGATGTGGAATTTATGGGTAAATAATTATTTTGATTTAAGTCATATATTATTATTATTTGGTTGGATGCCTTTGTGGATTACTCTTAGTTTAATTAAGAAAGAGGATTTAAAAAACATTGTAGTTAGGTGATATGGAAGATGCCTGGATATGAAGATTTAACAGCCGATCAACTTATGCTAATTATGTATATTGTTTTTGCTTGTTTTATGATGTTATTTTCTAGTCGTATAATTGTTGCTTTGATTGAAAGAAATACTGTAAAATATATAGAGGTTAAAATTAAAAAAGAATTGAGTGTCGAACCAAAGAAAGCTAGTTTGTTTACTGCTATCGGCGAATGGTGGAATAAGCGTAAAGAAAAAAAGAAAGTTAAGGATGAATTTCCTTTAGGTTAGGTGATATAGATGGATAAAGAAAAATTAGCTTGGTTTTTGATTGGAATGTGGTGTGGTGTTATGATTATGGTTATAGCGATGTTTACAATATTGAATCCTTTAAATTAGGTGATATGGAAGATGCCTGCACTTTAGTATTGAATTTTTTATATAAGCGTTTTGAAATCTCAGTCGTATTCAAAGGTTTTTCAAATAACATCAAATAGATTTTTTCTTTCGGATTCTTCAAATTAGTCATTTTTCTCGATTCTCCTTAAATGTTTCACTTTTTAGTAAAACTTTTACAAATAAGTATAATATACCCCACCTATATACTTTGCGATATGAAACCATTTTGTATAAATCTGGATGAAAAAACGATTGCAAGGGTAAAAAAATATTCAGATGACCATGGAATCGCAAAAGCTGTAGTTATCCGGTTAGCGGTCAATGATTTCTTTTTAAGATTGGAGGGATGCCGATGAAACCTGAAGATCCTGACTACGAATCTTGGACAACAGAGGAATTGATTGAAACAGAAACTCTATAAAACAGTGATAATTGTTTACCATTTCATTATTGTAAACTGATTACCCCATCTACGATAAATTATCCAATCTACCGTAAAACCAAAATATAACAATATAAGAAAAACAGCTCCAAAGATCCCAGGTATCTCATTACAAAAAGCAACCCATATCTGCTCAATAGTAAACTCAGTATCAAACTCTGAAACACTTGGTTTAATCCAAATAGTATCATAAAAAAATATTGTCTGTAAACTTGGTACTAATAAACAGATCATAGCTGCTAGGATAAATTTGTTTCTCCAACTATACAGTTTCTTCCGGTTAGGTAAATATCCAGCTTTCTCATTCAAGAATATCTGGTAACAATGTCTTTTAATCTGTTTCTTTACTTCATGTTTAACTCTGATCTTTGTGTCTAATCGTCTTGCTCGATCTAAAAACCCTGTTTTATGTATCATATCTATCATTAATACTATTTATATTCTAGCTAGATAATAGTATGGTAATACTAATCATATTATTATATAGATAAACAAATAATGAGGTTATATATATGTATATATATTTAGTCCTGTTTTTCATTAATAATCATTATTCCTCTATTTCCTCTACTGTGCTATCATTTTCTTTACGTATTTCTTTTTTCTGTATTTGTTTGGATAGATACTTTGTTTGTAACAAATCTACACATAGCATATAGAGCTGGTCTGTTGCTTCCTCTTTATGTGTTCCACCGCGATCAATATTATTTTGTAGTCTCTCTTTTTCTTCTAATAACTGTTTTCTATCTTTTTTGAAAAGGGAAATTATCAAAGAGTTTGTTGTAGTATGATACTTACCTAGATCACCTATGCTTTTGTGATGTAATGCTTTATTCATCAGGTTTATCCATACTGCTGAGTAGGTTTGGATGTCTGACCAGTGGATGCTTTTTTCTTCCTCTTTTTCTCCCATTTCTCTATCTCCTTTAATATCATTTCTTTATATCTATTTCTTTTTTCCATGTAAATATGATACCATTTGTTAGGCATATATGTTGAAAAACTATCTGTTCCTTTATCTATCTTTCTTCTTTTACCCCAATGTTCAATTCGTTCTTTTACTAGTTTTGCTTCTCGTTGCCATCCACGGTTTTTAGTTATTTTTATTTCATAGTCACCATAGTTTGTTAAAAAACTCATAAGTCCTTTTGTACTAGGTGCTGTTAAAAGTAAACATTGAGTTGATGTTCTTACGGTATCTGAAATACCTTTTAGTAGCATTGCGTGTGCCATATGAACATGGTATAACATTCCACTTCCATGAAAACCTGCATCATCCCATATTATAATTGGTGCTTTATTTTTATAATCATGTTTACGAACTACTGTTATTAGATCTTCAATGAGGAATACACATGAATCTATAGCTTTTCCCCAAGATTCATCTTCACTATATCCATCTAAAATAAAAAGTTTTCTTGCTACTTTTATTGCATATATACTTTTACCTATGCTTCTGTTTCCCCAGATTATAGCTCCTAAGAATCCGTGTGGTCTTTCATTTAGTATATATTCTACTAGATACCACAATTAATCGAACCATCCTTTTTTATAACAAATATCCTGAATATGTACCAGTTCTCGTTTGAAACGATTATGATCCTCTTTAAGTAGTTTCCTTTTAAAGTTTCTTTCATCAATACTATCCTCTGGTTTCTGATTTTCTTTTATCTTGTTTTTCCTTTGAGTATTCAAAGCTGAAAGGTTTTTTCCTTTTTCTACTAGCTCATTGTATCCTGATTCATCAAGTGTTTTTATATCATCACGGACATATTTTATCATATCTTCAAGGATTAGTATTCCATCTTCAAGGGAGATTTCATTTTTTGTTATTGCTCTGTCTACTGCAACTGCTTCAAAAAAATCTGCTATTAGTTTTTGTTTCATCACAGGCATAATTTTTATCCTCCGAATATTCCACCTATTGCACTAAAATCTATTACACTAACAACAATAAGGAAAACCATTATTCCAAAGATAATCATAACAATAGCTTTAGCACGACTTACATATTTATCTGTATCACGATAATCCATGCCTTCTTTCAAAGCAATTATTCGTTCACGTTCTGTAGCATTATCAGCAGTAATCGGATCATAATTATAACGCAAATATTTCAAACGATTACGGAAATCAACTGTCTCACCGAAAACATTTTTTGAAAGACCATTATCATTATTGGGTTTATGACGGATTAAATAATCCAGCTCATTTTGAATACTATAAAAATCAGGTACTTTTCCTGCTCTAAACTTCTCCCAAAAAATTTTATATTCATCTTCTCCAAGATATTCACGAATACATTCCTCATAATCATCAGCTTCTTTATCACGTTCCAACAAAGAAAAAAAATGTATAGTTGGAAAATCAACAGTATAAGCACTATGTGGATATACAAAACTCATAGGACTATTACCCAATGAAAACTCTGTTCCTTTATCCTCAAAAACACCTAGTCCTTTTTTATAGATAACACCAGGATGTGTTTTTTTAAAAACCATGCACATAAGTTTATTCATTTTATTTGGAACCCAACCATATTTTTCGTTTTCTTCAAGTGTTTTAAACAATGCAAGGAACCCTTTTTGTTTTGCATATCCAATTATTTGCATAACAGCTAGAAAAGGCATGAACCCTGCAAAAAGTCCAGCTATAGCACCTAGTATTCCACCTGTAGAAAAACCAGCTATAAGACCTAGTATCATTCCACCTAGTCCTAACATTATAAACATTCCTATCATATTCATAATTATCCTTTACCTATTCCAAACATTCCTCTTTTCTTCTTTTTCTTTGTACCATCAGTTATCGTTTGTCTTACATCTACATCCTCTCGTTTTATCACCGCTCTTTGAAGTTTACGATCAAAACCTCCAATTTCAGGGTTACTCCTACACATCTGATATTCTGCTGTTGTTCGTTGTCTAAGCTGAGTAGCACGTTGCCTACGTGTAGGAATAAGATCATAATCAAAACATACATCTATAGTTAACAACTGTCTAAAGTTATCAACACGTTTAGTATTACTATTTACAACATGTCTACCAAAAAAAGCACGATTAGGATTAAAATCAATTAATTGATCTTTTGATATATCAGGTTCAATATTATATTTATGTGCAGCTACTTCAACAGATTCAGGTAGATCTATATCCTCAGAACCAACATATCCTATATCAGATGGATATTCCTTACCATTAGGTTCATCTATATTTCCTTCACTTGATTTTGGTATATATTTATCAAGGAAATCATGTGCATTATCTAAATTAGCGTTATCAATTTGAACAGTTTCATAACCTGGAAGGTTAACTTCTTCTTCCTCGTTATCAGTATCATTATTACGATTTAGTTTCAACTTCATATAACATTCCTAAAATATCAAACATTTTATTCAACATGAGATATACACAAAAAACCCCAAAACCAATACCTATCCATCCAAGAGGTTGATACGCTGTTATTGGAATTGTTTCAACAACTGTATCAGTAGCAGCAGAGTAATAAGTATTGGTCACATACATCATACTTGCTCCTGCTACAAAAAAAAATAAAGTAGTAAACATTAAAAAAATTAATACAACCCAATGACTCCTGTTTTCTTCTTCATCTGTATCTTTTTCATCATGTTCTTCATAAATCGTTAAAAGAAAAAAGAAAATAGCAAGGATATAAAACAAAATTGGTATAATTATATCCATTTTACATCTCCTTTTATTTTTTTGTTTCTCTGTAAATTAAAAAAAGCATGAAGGAAACTAGTTATACCACTAAGAAATAAACAAACCATTGCGACATATGTCAAAATATCTATATTTATTATTATTGACATTGCAAGAATCAAAAATGTTACTCCTAGAAGTATAAGCATAAAGTTTTGGAATAATACAATTTTTTTATCAGTTTCTTGTATTTTTTGTATTTTCATTCGTTTATAATGATCGTTTCTTATTAAATCTCTTATATATTTACTAAGATTACCATTACTATATTGTTTCGCTATTTCTCCTGTTTCCTTTAATGTTAAACTTGTTGTTTCATCATTCATTCCTTTTTTCAACTCCATATCTTATTGAAATATAAAAAAAGGAGAGGATGTTAGAGTTTTCATGCATTACTCATTTACACTGATTATAATACTTAAATATCATTACAGAAATATTTAAATATTATGAGGTCAACTTATTGTTTCTGATTTTAAAACAAAAGAACTAAACTAAAAAAAGTAAACTAATAAAACATTAGGAGGTAAAAGATATTATGAAAAAAGAAACAATTAAAAAATTAGGCTGGTGGTCTGGAATGTTATCTGCATTTTTTGTTGTAGGTATACTGATGGGTTTTGCATTGCATACAGGTGTAAGACCAACTGTTGAAGAAGAACAAATGTATCATGCTGTGTATATTTGGACACCAATGGGTGAAGGTGATCCTGGTAGTGGTGAATCTGGTTTTTTGGAGATATTTTTTGTAAATCATAGCACAGATGCAAATGCTAGTTATGCAGAGAACATTAGTAGTTATATCGAGGCCAATTGTACAACTAATATGCCAGAGCATACAAGTTATGCTACTGCTGATAATTTTGACCTTGAAATTGAAAGTGCGAAATCTTTTGATATAGTGATTCGTGTACGTTTCAACCGTGTTCATGCTTATGAAACAGATCATTTCCAAGGATCTGATTGTGATGTACAACTAAGTATGACATGTACAGGTTGGGATGATGGTAACGATGAAAGTAATACCAGTTGTCGTGATGTAGGTGCTATGGTAGAAAGCAGTAACGCTAGTAACAGTGATTTTATTTATTTCAACTGTGTCTGGAATGCTAATGATGATGGAGGGTATCAATTAACAGCTGATTGTACACTTACTATATCTGAGATATATATTGAAGCAAGATACTAAAAAAAAAAATTTCATAAGGGTTTTTATGAAATCATTTGGAAGAATACATCATAATTTCTTTAATGATAAAGATAAAGGAGATATGGTTAAACGTAGGTCTAGGTACATAACGTATCTTTTTGTTAGTGGTTTCATTCTTGGTTTTACTGCTGTATGTATCGTTGTAATAGGTTTTTTCAACGTAACACCCCCCTTTTTTGGTAGAAAAACGGGTATGGTAAGTAGTGATGATGGTTTGTCTCCTGTTGGTGATGTAGAACCTGAGGCTTATCATTATTGGTATGCACCGAAGAATAGTTTTGGAATAAAATCTACTAAGGATGTTAACTGGACATATTTTAAACAACTTTTTAATAGTCATACAGATTGGCTTTTGGAGTATAAACGATATGAAAGCAGTAGTTGGACAAATGGTAATCAATATCTTACAGTTAACAAAACATGGAATAATAGTGGTGGTTTCTGGAAGATAAGTCTTGAACTTGATGTACCCATTGATATATATAGTGGTCGTTTCACTTTTGGTTGTGACCTTGTTGTTCTTGATTATGTAGAAAAAGAAGGGCATAAGGTCTGGCTTAACTATAGTGCTAATGCTACTGAGAACTATAGTGTTATGTTTAATTGGAGTGATATTGCTAGTATCCCTAATTTGGTTATTACCCATGGACATACTGATGATATGTTCTGGTTCAGGTTTAGACGTGATAATATTCCTGCTGGAACGTATGTTTTTGACCCAAAATTTGGAAATACAGGAACAGATACAAACTGGGATGATATTGAAAATATAATAAAAGGAAGTTGGTTTACATGTTCTGTTTCTGGAACAGCAGATGATATATGTACTTATGGTTATGTTACTACTTCAGATGGAACTTGGAAAGCTGCTATATATGAATATGTAGCAGATAATAATGCTGGTAGTTTAATTGGTTATACTGAAGAAGATACACGACCTGGTGGTATTATTTGGCGAACTGCAACTTTTGCAACTCCAAAACCATCTTTAGTTGCTGGTACAAAATATTTTCTTGTCGCATGGATGGATACAAAAACAGGTGGTGGTTATATGTCATATGCTACTGAAGATAATAAGGGCATATATAAATCACTTGGATATACTGATTTTCCTAATCCTTTAGCAGATGAAACAGCAATAAACCGTAAATATAGTATTTATTGTAATTATACCACTGATCCTGCATATTTCCCTAGTGAAATACAAGACGGATACTTACAATATAATGATAATACTTATGCTACTGCTCAAGGTGCAACCACAGCTGAAAATATATATACAACACAAGATGATTTAAAAATTGGGCAACTTGAAGCACTTGGACTAGATATAATATATAGAACTGCAACATATTTCAATACAACCCGTATTAACAATACTGATACAATAAATAGCTGTAAACTATTTTTTTATCCTACATTTATTGCAACTGGTGGAGATGATTTTAACCTAAGAATTCAAACAAATGATACTGGTACATATCCATCTGACCCATTAATACTTCGTGATTGGGATAAAACCCAGTACAGTGGTGATTATGGTAGTGATTGGAATATCAATGGTAAAAGTGCTGATACTTGGTATAATATAGCAATAGATACTAGTATCATTAATAAAACAGGTTGGACAAAACTGATATTGCGTAGTGGTGAAGATGTTAATGCTAGTCCACCATCTGGTCAGGAATATATGCTAATTGATAGTGGTGATATTGGTACTTTTCCTTATCTCGTTATTGATTATGAAGCAGCAGCTGGTGAAACTTGGCAGGAGATAAATAGTAGCATTAATGGTAGTGCTTTTAATGTTAGTACTTGGGGTTCTTGGACACCTATAGACTTTAATATAAATGGAAGTTGTTACAACATATCTACTTGGGGTACATGGCAATCTATTAGTCATACAATTAATGGTAGTTGTTATAATATATCTTCTTGGGGTAGTTGGAGGAGTATATCATTTGGTACAAATGGAAGTTGCTATAACATTAGTACATGGGGAAGCTGGAAACACATAGACTTTGATATAAACGGTAGTTGTTATAACACATCTACATGGGGTGATTGGGAATCTGTTGATTTTGGTATTAATGGATCGTGTAGTAATGTTAGTGTAGTTCCTCAGGCTTGGAATCCTATTGATTATAATATTAGTGGTCAGTGTACTAATACAAGTACTTGGGGAAGTTGGACAGGTATAGATTTTGATATTAATGGTAGTTGTTATAATATAAGCACATGGGGTACATGGCAATCTGTTCAACATACAATTAACGGTCAGTGTACTAATAGTAGTTCTTGGGGTTCTTGGCGACATATTGATTTTAGTATCAATGGTCAATGTACAAACAGTAGTTCTTGGGGTAATTGGACTTCTGTTGATTTTGATATTAATGGATCGT
>Ga0209986_10001605_pt1 | contig 21472 bp, 20 predicted proteins | sample BlataG_FD_183168 | JGI IMG/M metagenome (GOLD analysis project Ga0209986, IMG submission 183168) | Deep subsurface microbial communities from Black Sea to uncover new lineages of life (NeLLi) - Black_00105 metaG (SPAdes) (version 2) | ecosystem: Environmental > Aquatic > Marine > Oceanic >... | reverse complement strand
CCCTCAGGCAATGTGCCTACAATATCGGCCAAAGTGCCGGCAGGAAGCGCTACAGCGCCATCGCTTTTTGCATTAACAGGGACCTCACTTACAATTCCAACCTCGAGATCTGTGCCTGCCAATGTTAGTTTATTGTCTTTTACCTTTATATAGATGCAGCCTAAAATTGGTAAGGTCGCTTTAGGTGCAACCACACCCCTTACAATTTGTAATTCTGTGTCTAGCAGTTTTTGATCGATACTGAATTTCATTCAGGTCTCCTTTTATTATCCTGTTTCAACACTAAATCCATTTGCTACTGCAAATTCTCTTACTTTTGCCCATTCCGGTGAGGGGACCCAACCGTAGATTTTCACGAACACTCTATTGGCCCGGGCCAAATCCATAAAACTTATTGTCCTGGCATGGACTCTTGTAAAGGGCAATCCTTCCTCAGATAAAAAACCTATTGATAGTTTTCTGGCTTTTCTTGCTGTTATTTCCATAAGTCTCCTTTATCCAAACAAAAAAATCTGCTTTACTTTTTGCCGAATATCATTTCATTAATTTCGGAAGCCAGAGCCAAATTAATACACTCCCACTCATTTGCCCCGTTGCCGTTGAGCAAATCATTTCCCCATCTCTTGTACTCCCAAGCCTTTGTTGCTATAATCTTCTTACAGAAATTCGCTTCTTGGTTGGGGGAACCCTTGGGGATCCCCGCTTAATTTCCAAATCATACAAGGCTACTACTCGGCTTAGTTCAACCCAGGATTATGTGGCGGCTGTTTTTTGCCCAACCGGATGCTTTATTCTTTTCCGCACCACATCAATCCTTAACCGTTAGGCGACTTTGATCGTAGGATTCAAATGATGGATACCAATAAAATTAAGGATTGCTCAAACCTAAAATACGCACTATTGCAGTGCACATCGAAGCTCAAAGCTCTACCAGAGGAGAAATTACAAGCACTCTTGGATATTTTTCACAGGCGAATATTTAACAAGGATGTTTTGTTGGTTACTCAGGGGGACCGCTGGAACAGGTTTTTTTTTGTGGAACGAGGCATTGTTCGCTTGTTTTTTAACACACCTGACGGTCGGGAATTCAACAAAAATTTCTTTATGGAAGGGAATTTTTTTGGCCAGCAACACCAGCAACACGTCTTCATCCAAGCCTTTTCTCAATTGCCACGCTCGAAATGAGCCATATCTGGGTGGCTGATTTTGCCCCCTTTCAAAAACATCTGATGACCCTCCTATGTTGGGAAGCTTTTGCCTTGCCATTCGCCGAAACCTTGGCAGATCAGAAATTCAATCGGGAATACGAATTTCTAATGTTGGATGCAGAAGCTCGTTACCTATCGCTCCTGCAACAAGACCCTCAGCTCGTGAGCCGGGTTCCGGATTATCACCTTGCATCCTACCTTGGAATGACAAACGTAACACTTTCCCGGGTCAAACGTCGTTGCCGTTTTTAACTTATGTTAATGCGCTCCCTTTGAAAAACATGTAATATGACACTAGACGGACACCAAATGAAGCACAGCAGCTTTTGAGTCCGTTAGCTTTGCCAATCAATGGCATACAAACAACTTTATGGAGGTGTCATATGGAAAAACCCAGTTCAGTTCTACAAGCTGCGATCAGTTCGTTACTTGGACTCATCGCTCTTAATTGGGTACTGTTGAGTTCTCTTTTTGCGCAAGTACAACCACATCCGCCAGGAATGTTTGGACCTTACATCGGCGCTACTCTTTCTTTAGCTGTACTATCACTACCACTTGTTCTTTGGCGCAACAGGATCGGATACATAAGCTCTATTATTGTCGGGCTTATGTGCGTAATGTCTTTTGGCCCCCAAAAATTCTTTCTTGAACCGGCAGCACTTTTACTGGTTCCCGTTATTATTTTGGGGTCCATCCTTTCTTTAGTTCTAATCATTTCTTCCATTAAGGTTTGGAGGGAGAAAGATTGAAAAAGAGTGTATTTTCAATCTATAGAAAGAACGCATAACAAGTCACTAAAGCGGATTTTGTGGGCACTGGCGGATTTAAGGGTGGGCGTAAGGCATCGCTCACAAGTCCGCTTAATTCTGTTAATAGGTTTTGCATACATAATCAGATAGATCGTAGTGAACTAAAAGCCGCCTAACAAAGCGTGCACCTGACCTGTGGGATGCGTCGCGTTTTTCATGCTTTAGTTCTGGCTTTTGGTTTATACTGATCAAAGAGCGCTATCCAGTCCCGCCCACAGGCAGGTAACGCACACCGTTAGCTGGCAGTCGCTAAGTTAAGTCATGCAACAAAGAGTCTCACAAGGGTAATAAGTATGAGTGATCTTAGAAATCTCCTGGGGCCGATGCGCCTTCCTTTCATCATCCTAACCCCAGTCTGTGTCTTGCTGGGAATAGCAACCGCTGTGTGGACAACTGGCAGTGTAGACATATTTCACTCGGTTCTCGTTCTAATTGGGGCAATCTCTGCGCATATGAGTGTAAATGCCCTAAATGAGTATTTCGACTTCAAGAGTGGGTTGGATTCCATGACAAGAAGGACTCCCTTTAGCGGGGGAAGTGGAACCTTGCCTGAAAACCCAAAATTGTCACGCCAAGCTTTGTCCACGGGATTGATCACGTTCGCTATCACAATTTTGATTGGGTCATACTTCCTCTCCTTTAGAGGCTTGTCCCTCTTGCCTATGGGGATACTGGGGCTTCTTATCATACTTTCCTATACCACTTGGATCTCCCGCAATCCGATCTTGTGCTTAATAGCGCCCGGAATTGGCTTTGGGCTGCTCATGGTCATGGGTACAAACCTTGTCCTAACTGGGGGATACACCTGGACAGCGTTTATTGCGTCGCTCGTACCGTTCTTTCTGGTTAGCGACTTACTACTCTTGAATCAGTTTCCAGACGTTGAAGCAGATCAGGCTGTTGGTAGGAGGCACATACCGATCGTCCTTGGCAGGAGAGCCAGTAGCATTATCTACGGGGTTTTCCTATTGGCAGCATATCTGACCATTTTTTTAGGCGTTTGGTTTGAATACTTGCCTAAAGCTAGCCTTCTCGGACTAGGTAGTGTTCTTATCTCGGTACCTGCCTTTTTGGGCGCGTTCATTTATTCTGATAATATATCAAAACTTATTCCCTTCATGGGACTGAACGTCATCATCAACGTCGTAACGCCAGTGCTTGTGGCGATTGGTCTGCTTGTCGGATAATCTTAGAAAGGAACATTTCCGTTCGGGAAGCTACTGCCAGCTAACCATTCGATGCAGCCGACCCCGCGGGATGCGCGATTTACTATTGATGGACCTGGAGTGGGAATTTAGAAGAGGTAGCACAGTAGCTAGCGGGGAGGCCGAATACTTATCTTTGAGAGCAAACAGCCATGCATCAGGAGCACACTCTGGCGGATATGAAGTTTCAACTACCCCTTAAGTTCCAATAAAATCTCCACCAACTCTCTTCAAAAAACTTATAAATGTACCATCGCGCCGATTAGCAGCAATTAAATAAACAGTTACCACGGCTTACCTCGCACTCCGTTTACAAGATACTGTAGTTGATCAACAGTAATCTTGCCCTTGTTCAACAAATCATCTATTTTGTCTCCTAAGAACATTGATGTCCCGTTCAGCCTGTTGGAAAGGTTCCTGGCAGCTTTTCTGACACCCTCATTATCTCCATCAAACAAGATGATATGATGTTTGTAGCGTTTCTTGAGCCAGGGAATCCATTCCTTCTTCCACGACCATACTCCCCATAAACCTATAGCAGAGAAACCGCGGGCATATAGATTGAGTGCTTTCTTCTCCCCCTCAGTGATAATGATGTAATCCTGGTTTGGGACCTCAGCGATCAAGAACGCAATCCCTAAGCCAGTCCAGATAGGACGATATTTACCAGTCACCAGCGGTTTTTCTGAGAGAATCCTGCACCGGATATTGACGCATCGATCATTCCTGAATATTGGGAATGTAAACGCTGGCGAAACAAACCGCTCACGCTTGCCCTCTGAATTCTCGTCATAAAAACCAAAGCCAGGGTGATAGCCGATTTGGAACTTCTTGATTACTCTAAGTGGGATTCCATCAGCTTCTAATTCTTTGATCCTGTCTGGAACTTTCAATAGATTGGCATGAAATTTCTTCCACAGCTCAGATTTATTTAGATCAGCAATCTTCTTGCTGCGGGCCTCTTTCATGCGTTCTTCATCAGCAAGCATCTTTTTGTGATTGCCTTGGCGTTCCTCAGGGGTCAAACCAACTTTCCCCTTAGCTAAATTGGCTAAAACGCCACCTTTCGTACATGATCTACAAAAATATTGCCCGTTGCTCACTAAAAATCTATCTGATCCGCCACAGTATGGACAGGGGCCATGCCATTCTTTGCCCCCTATTTTGTCTCTAACTGCATACTTCACAAACTTATCCGAATCTAAACCAAATAATGTAAGTTCAGTACTTGTTGTGATTGGTATCAGGTCAGTAGCCATATATATTTTCTTCCTTTTTTGCTATATGTGAGTAAAGGGATATTAACAATGTCAAAAGTCACACCAACTCAAACAGTAAAACGTATTTCAGATGCCAGTCAGGTACTTGATTTTGTTACCATGAATCATTGGAGAACTTGACCCAGCAGATATTTATTTCGGGAAATTAGAGGAGATGTTGATCAGAAGAGAGGAAATTAAGCTGAAGATAATGTGGCAAAGACGAAGTCAAAACTTGTAGCCTGCCCATGTATAATGATATTATGTAAAGACTGGAAAGACTCTCTTAGCTAAATGCAAGTTTTGCCCGAATGCTTTACCGATATTCAAGCATAGTAAGCAGTATTTGAAGTTTTCCATCTAAGGAAAGAGGAAACTATGTCTGTGCCGCGCTATTGGTTGCTTACACAAGAACTTGACCAAATGTCCAGGTATATTACGCTTATTCATTCCCATCTTCAAGAAACAAGTGGCAGTTTTGAAAATTATTTGGGAATTCAAGTTGCGGATTTACCCGAAGAGGAAAGAGAAGCCTCCTATAATGACTACTATAAACACATAGTTGAATTTAGAGATGAATTCCCTGGGAGATTTTACTCAAGCTTTGTAATAAGTTGGTATTCTTTCGCCGAGAATGAGCTATTCAGACTATGTGAATTTCTCAACCTAAAGATCACTATTTCAATCCACGATAGCGAAAGCTATGGTTCTGGTATTAAACGGGCCTATAGATTTTTAGAAGCGGTAAAAGAATACAAAGTGGACAATACTCATTGGGTGGAATTTACTAATGTAAGAAGAGTTAGGAATAATCTTGTTCACAAGAGGGGCAAGCTTGGTTTCTCCCTAACCAAACCATCTGACACAAGAAAATTCGTTAGCATGAACGTAGACGACGATGTTACCTATTTCGTTTTAGTTGACAATACTTTTTATGGCTATCTGATTAGGCACAACATGTTAGGCATTCGAGGCGGACCGCATATTATGCCAACCTTCGATTATTGTAGGCATCTCATTGATTTTGGCCTCGAGTTATTCTCCACTTTGTATCGAGACATGGAGCTAATTGAATAGAAAGCAGTACTGAACCATTAGCTATTTGGGCTACATCCATAATGCTGCCCTATGTCCGATAATACAGTTTAGTGATTGTCGCACAGAGCAGTTTGTGCACGAGGATTGGGAGAGGAGATATGGATGAATATCATGAAGACATCAAGGAAACAACATGCCAGGGATAGATAACTGGCTTCTTGGTGCCGTTGTTCAACGTGATTCAGACTTCGGATGCATTCCAACTGGTATAGAATGGATGATACGTGTAAGTAATGTTGAAGGAGTACCACTTAAAGATTTTCAGGAGAGATACAATCTGCAACAACAAGGAATCGCGGAAAACTCATTCCAAAGGATCGCGAGTGCTGTAAATCGAGACTACCCTAATGACAATGTTCAATACCGTAGCTTTGAAAATGGCAACGATAAGGTTGCATTCGTAATTCAGTTACTTGAATCTATAACACCCTGTCTCCTTTCACTGACTTTGACTCCCAGAGGTCGGTGGTATATTATGCCGGTTATAAAATTTGAAATAGGAGTTTTTAGGCTTTTGAACAAGATCACAAATGATGGCGTTATTGACGTTTGTGAAATAAGTGAGGTTGAGCTTATAAGACGTCATAATGAGTGGCCAGGCGGGAATGATGTGGCATGGATTGAAAGTATGGAAAACAAATAGTAGAAATGAATCTAGGGAGTGTAGGAAAATGAAATTTCATCCTTATTACAACAACAGTTGGGCTTTGGTTATTGGGATTAATACCTACCAATTTGGGTCTCCCCTGAGCTATGCCTGTAATGATGCTGGAGCAGTTGCTTATATTCTGACAAGCGAGCTTGATTTCCCGGAAGAGAATTTATTCATATTGAAAGATGATGCTGCTACCAAACAGGCAATTATGGATACTTATCTTGGATTTTACGAAAGGGCAAAAAACCCAGATGACCGTATCTTTGTGTTTTTCGCAGGGCATGGTCTCACATTTCAAGGCCTGCATGGTCCAATCGGATATCTTGTCCCAGTTGATGGTAAGCGAGAAAAAATAAACTCCTTGATCCGATGGGACGACCTGACCCGAAATTCAGAACTGATCCCTGCCAAGCATATTCTTTTCATTATGGATGCTTGCTATAGCGGCCTTGCACTCCAAAGAGCCATACCTCCGGGATCGCAACGCTTTATCAGTGACTTACTCCAGCGTCTCTCTCGCCAGGTAATGACGGCTGGCAAGGCTGATGAAACTGTTGCAGATGGGGGAGGACCAGAAGGGAAGAATTCAATCTTTACTGGATATCTTCTTGAAGGATTAAAAAGTGCCGCATCTGACGCTAATGGGATATTGACCGCAAACGAATTGATGGCATATATTTATCAAAAAGTAGGTCAAGATAACCGATCAAAACAAACTCCTCATTTCGGATATTTCGAGGGAGATGGCGATTTCATTTTGCGTACACCCGATCAAGGACATCTTAACGCTCAATCACCAAAAGAATTTCTCGTTGTTACTCCTACTCAGGTTCCCGAATCCATTACCATTTCTACCGCGTTTCCTTCAAAACCTGGATTTGCTGAACGAAATGGGTATGGAGATCCCACATCTCCTAACTTTGGTCGGAACAACTGGGCTAGCCGATTGGGTGAATGCAGAAGAAAAAAGGATGATTTTGGATTCTCGAAAGCTTTCTCTTGGCTATCTCTTATTGTTGAACCTGTAAACAATCAATACTTATCGCTAGATATAGCTAAGATGATTGAGAAATTGAAGAACAATCTTTCCAAAAGTGATAAACCTTATGAGCGTTTAGTAATTCCTCAAAGAGTAATGACCACAATAGATTCTGTTATTCGATTTGAAGAAATTTCATCCTCTCCAGGTTTATGGAGTTGGTACATTAGGGTTGATAAAGATGGGAACATTGAACTGTCCGACAGTTTGAATATATTTGATGAGTTTCAAGGCGTTAGGCACTTTCGTTACGTAACTCTGATTGGAGTGATTTGGCAATTTATGTTTTTTGCTAAGAATCTGCTATTTGACGCCGGGTATTCCGCTGGAGTAAGATTTCTAGTAAATTTGGTCGGAACCAGAGATACGATTTTATCTGAATTCTCAACCGTAAATAACGAGGGTGGTCGTCATTGGATTACCCCATTTGGAAGAGGTTTTTTGTTTGATGGAGCCAATCTTCTGAAGCTTACTTGTTCTGACCCCAATCTTCAAATGGAGTATCAATTCATTGTTGGTAACTTTAGGGAACCAGAATCGTTTGAAATTGTGAAAGATATTGCAACCCAATTTGGTCTAGCTTATAATCATCAATCTTCACCACGATGCTTCAATTTAGATACAGAAGTGTTTCCCTGGAACCAATACTCCCAATACAGACGCTAATGAACACACATTAATTCTAGAGTAGCAGACATGCAAATGTTCACTAGCAAATCATTCGACCCACAATAGACTGAAATTGAGTATAAACCTGGCGGCTCTCGTGACGATCTGGGCATAAAAACCCTGAGCGAAACCATCCTGGCAGACCTTTGCCTGGGATCAACAACCAGGCTCGCTACGCCCGATATTATTCCTTCTGGGCATGGGTATTGCGCGATTTCATCCGAGACCCGGATGTAGTCCAAGATCAAGCGAATTACTACGAATGGTTGCGACGCCGGGAGGATGCATTAGAGCAGCATCCGGATTGGTGGGGCTGACTTGGTCGTCTATGATGCGTTGATAATGTGGCTTGCGGGCACCGATGAGGCGCTTGCCATTGTACTTGGCGATCAATTTGCCGAAGGCAAACGCACCTTCTTCAAATTGCTAAAATAATTGATCCAGATACTGGCGGGCTACTGAGCCACCATTGCGGTATAGTCGAAGACGATCGCCAGTCGCCATGATCGCCCGGCGGGTTTCGTTGTTATCCAGCGCCAACTCCACAGCACGGGTGATACGCTCATCCGTGATATAGCTATGATTCACAGGGTTGCCTGCACGCAGGTAATAGCAACGGTCAGGATCGACGCTAAAGGCGTGCAGATTGATGAGGAGAAGCGGAAGACCCTGATCCCCTTCCGTATAAGCCGCATGTGATAAGGGGGCGGCGGCGTGGCGGGATAAAGGAACAACCGTCTCTGAGTGGCGCAGATGCGGTACTTCGGGACTGTCCATATAACCGAGCGACTCAAAGAGCAAGCAGTACCAGGCTTGCCAGGCTTCGCTGGACGATTAGCCACTATCGCTACAGCGAAGGTAGACATTACGAAAGGGACGCCGCAGCAGCTTACGTTACGCCTCTCGCCCTTCTGAATCAAGCTCGTCAGCATGCTGGCGCGTGAGCAGATCGAAAAGGTAGTAAAGGGAGAAGAAGGCCCCCTAGTTGATCAAGCCTCGGTAGAGGGTTTGAATATTTTCCATTTTCCAATAACGGTTTTTCAGAGCCCAGCGTTATCGGTTGCGAACAATTTCATCTACAATGGCAGCCATGTAAGAGGAGTTATATTCTTTTGGAAACTCGGATGCTACTTTAGAACGTGTCAATTCGCCCTTATTGATTCGGAGATCTATCAGATATTCAATGTCTTTGCGCGATGACCATCGCGGTGTCCCTGTCCCAGTCTTCGGAATAAAGACTACCCGATCATCAAGTACACTTACTACTCGGAACGGCCTGTGTTGTGAAAGTGTGTAGAGCGTCTCGCCCTCCAATTGCTTTACATGATTCCATTTGCTATTCATATTTGCTCCTGGTATATCTGAATCGCTATGCTAATTTGACTCTATTTGTGATCACCGATCTATCATTTCCTAATGCTCAACTTTATAGACTTGAAATGCAGAGTTCACACTATAAAATGCTTACTTTTTCCATCGATCCATCATTATTCACAATAAGTAGTTCGCCGTTCTTCACTGTTTGCCAGGTTTTGTTATTCATAATCCTTTCTGATGCGACGAGAAAGACTTTCTTGCCAATTTGACAAAGTAGGATCTATCAACTCAGCGGAAAAACCAGTTTCATCGGATTGTACTTTGTCGCCTTTCATTCTTTCTTAATAGTACAAAGTTCGACCTGGCTGACCAGTTGGAGCGTAGCGGAAAGCATAATGATGATCGTCTGTTGTCAATACCAAATTTGCACTCGTAAACGGTTCCGGTGTTTTCGTTAGTCTCTTGAGTGTATTGACAATTGCTTCTATTTGGTTCTCTCCCTGCAGGTTTCCAGCGCGGGTATATAACCAAACCAATAGATGTTCACCACCTGTGCTACCTTTTATCTTACCTTTACCAACTTCCTTGCGTATTCGAATGTGCCATTTACCCCCAACACCACCATTTTGGGCCAGCCCAATACTTTTTTCTTAAGTAGCGCAATCAATGCCAATGGTTGTGACAGCCATGTCTCTTACACTAAACCATATTTCTTTTCAAACTCGCTAATCCATTCGTGTTGACCGGTTTCTCTTATTGCTTCTACAACCTCTTGGATATACAGAATCTTAACCTTTGGATAGAGATGATGTGGGATCAGAGAGAGCAAAAATGGTATTAGTCCCCTATTTGTGTCTCTATCCTCATAAGCAAAAGTAGGAGAGCGGAGATCACATAGGAGAATAAAAAAACCACCCAACTCCATTGCCATTAGGACTTCCCGGAAGAACTGGTAATAGCCAGCCATAATACAGGCTGATTCGTCAGATAATGGACCTTCTAGAAGGCCATGTTTTTTCATCAAAACCCAATACTTGCGACCAATATGATGCAAATAGCATCGAGAGAAATCCCTTGCTGGATTGCTACCATCACAATCACCTTTTTCAAAAAGTGAACAACTCCCAAATTCCTTCTCTACAAATTTAGACTCTACAAAGATTTTCGGGGCATCTCCCTCTTTGCCAATTACCAAGTCAATAGACGTTGGCTGCCCCTGGTTTTCCTGGAACACTTCTCGGTTTTCGAACTCAAAAGCTGCCTGGATTTTTCCTTCAGGCCATTCAAGTCCAATTCTTTCGACAGAAATCTTCAACGGCTCTAAATCATCTCGAACGATCAGCGGTCCGATCAGATTGAATAACATTGCTTGGCTGCTTAGACCATGATGAATGTATCTATGAAGCGGATAACTCAGTTTGGCTTGCTCGTTTTTAGCTTTCTGTTCTTCAATATAATATGCTACATCTGGCAAGATGATGTTTCTGTGCCAATCATCACGGCTGGCCAGGATGTATTTCATATTCTTCCTGACCGGGTAACCCTTTTCTAAAAACCACTTCGCCGCAACAACTCGCAAGGGTTGTTCATATTGGATATGGCGGGGAAAGGACCAGGTTGGATTACTCATTGTAAGTCCTCAAAATTTTTCGGACAAAACAAACGATTATCTAAGAGAGACACTTTTGCCAATAAGCTATTGCACATTATACACACGAATGGCATTGAAATGGTGGGTGCGTCTTTCTGATAAAGTCTTATCCTTGATTTGTTCTCTTCTAGAAAGTACCTCATTTTCTCTCCCAATATATACATCAGTAGGGGTCAGGTTATCCAACGCTTCGTGATAGCGTTGGAGGATGTAGCTGTACCGTTTCAGCGCCTATGAAAAAAATGGGGTGGAAATATAAGAGACTTTTCGGCTAAAGAGCAGTCAAAACTTGCAGCCTGTCCATGTATAATCATATTATGTCAAGGTTGGAAAGACTCTCTTAGCTAAATGTAATTTTTGTCCCAAATGCTTTGGCGACATACAAGCAGTGCGACATATTATTTCAAATTGAATCCTAATCCATTATGGACTACATTCTTCCCGAAACATTTGACCCTGTACAGTTAAGTCGAATTGAAAGCGTACATAGAGGGTTTCTTTATCAGCATTTATATGCTGTTGGTTGCTTATACTTGGCTCAACGTTTGGCAGGTATTGCTGTGCTTGTTGAAAAAGATGAAGATATCGAACTTGTGCTTGAAAAGAGGCATCTATACATCCAAGTAAAAACACGTTCTGCTCGGTTAATAAAATCAGATGTTTCTGGTGCATTATCACGTTTTGATGAAATTCGGATATTACATTCTAGCGGCAAACGTGATCGTTCTCCAGAATTTTATCTTGTCTCCAATGTAGTACCAAGCCCGGGTTTACTGCGGGAGATCGAAGCTGTTTCTTGGCCAGATGATATTCAAATTGTTTGGCCGGATGTGGATTGTGGTGATGAATTGCCCCCTGCTTGGTCTAATATCGAAGAAGCACTGTATTGGTTAAATGCACAAGCTCAGAAGATACCCTTTTCGATGCTTTCACCTGAAAACATAACATGGAAATTGGCTAGCATAATCCAATTTGCTTGTACAGGTTCTGCTCCTAGAGAAGCACATCAATTTGTTGTCGAAGAATTACCTGGATTGTTTGAACAACTTCAAATACAGCTACATAATCTTCCTCTTCCACCAGAGCCTTATCTTACCCATGTAGATGAACCGCCATTGGCTTCAGAGGCAATGGCGCGATTAATTGTTGGTATATCTGGTGCTGGAAAAACTTCGTGGGCTTCTCAGGTAGCCCTCCATAGTGTTGAAAGTGTTATCTATTATGATGTCGGGGATACGCCATTCTTAGTTCTTGCTTCTTCTTTGGCCAGAGAAATTGCAGCTAAATTCTCACCTATGTTTCGTGGCGGTCTCGGTTCTGTCTTGCTGCCTGGTGTAACCGGGATTGAAACATTGCGTTTGTTGAATCTTGAAATAACGAAACATGGTTTTGCAGTAAAGATATTTTTAGATAATGTTCATTGTATACCAACTGATTTTATTAGACAGATAATTCAGGCAATGCCTGATATTCACTTCATTCTAATTGGCCAACCGTGGCCAGAGAAAGTCAAGCTGGAGGCTTTCTTAGGTATTCAGTCTGAGAATTTGGCTGGTTGGTCCGTTGGCACGATAGCAGAAATATGCATAAATCATGGGTTGAATGTAAACTATGCTCAAAGTTATCGTCTAAGGCAACTTACTAGTGGAATGCCTCTATTTGTTTTAAATTCAATTCAAGTAATTGTGAATTCCTATGATGGAAATGTTCAACAGTTCTGCGAAGACCTTGCTCAACAAGCACATTTACAAACAGCAGCGCAAGAGCTTATATTGTCTCGAACGCTAGATCAACTTGAGCCAAGTACCATCACAGTATCGGCTATCCTTTCCCTTTCAACTGTACCATTGGAACATGAAGATGTTTCATACTTACTAGAACAATCTCTGGGAATGAATCATGGAGAAGGAAACAGTAGACTTAGAGAGTTAATAAACTTTGGTGTTGTTCAACGGTATCCCGGCGATAGAATGCAGATAAGTGATGCATTCCGGCTAAGCGTATCAGAAATCCTGACTAAATTGGATGAGAATGTTGTCAACACTGGTCGTATGGAACTAAGAAATATTCTTCAAAAGTCATTCCCATCAGGTCATGATGTTGGCCGTATCATTCTCTTTCTCCATTTGCTTCTTGATACGGGAGAAGTAAAATCCTTTTTAGACTTAGCATCTGATGAATTTTTCCAAGAGATGGGTTTATCAAATGAGTTCAATCGAGTATTAGAACAAATAGGAAATTCCGACTCATATAGCTATGAAGATCGCTTCTGGGCTTTAGACGCTCTAGCATATTGGAGTTTTCAAAACCTGCCATTAGCAGCATTTGCTCTAAGAGTGGCTCAAATGGAGGCCATACAAGACCAATTACAAAATGACGATCGTGTAATCACAAGCCTTTTAATGAAAAAGATGATTGTGAGTGCAAAAAGGGGGAACCTTCCTCTAACTCGGCGATTATATGAACAGGCTATAAGCAATCATGAAGTTGATGATAAAGTCCAACGCATCATTCAGTATAACTATGCCTTGTCACTTAATCATGGAGGGTATTTTCAGGAGTGTGAAAAAATATTGAGAGTATTGATTGAAAAGTACTACGGAGTACTAGGTTTGTCAGTTGAGGATGTTTTTGCTAAGAACCCAGAGGATATCAGAGAAAAATTATCAGGTTTTCCTGGAGAAGAGGATGACTTGAAGCATTTGGCAGATACACTGAATCTACTTGCTAATAGCGTTGGAGCTCAAAATAGAACTGCTTATCTAGCACGTTGGCATGCCCTAAAATTTTATGATATGGCCCATGCCGTAACATCGGTGGTGCGAGTAGGACAGGATATTGTTGATGAAATGCTTGGAATTCTCCATGACCCACCATTAGCTCGAGACTTCATGGAAACGAACCTCCTACCGATTGTACTCGACTACAGGTTATTTGATTATTTGGTGCAAGTTAGGGCTCAGTATGCAGTTGTACTAGCACAATGTGGTGACTTCGAAGGGGCATTTAAAAATTTGGAACAGTTGCAGCCTTTTGTTAATGCATTGGATTCCAACAAACGTATGGAAATCGAAAACCAAAAGCGCTTAATTAGTAGGCTACAGACAAGAGACAAGCTCGAAAGATCTCGAGAAGTCCCCAACCAATTCAGGCGTAGAATTGGTCGAAACTCTCCCTGCCCTTGTGGCTCTGGTAAAAAGTACAAACGCTGTCATGGTAAGGATCTTATTTAGATTTATCTTGATTCTAAATCCGAAGGCGAGCAAACGTATGATTTAAGTGTCGCCCTTCCTTGCTTAGTGCGAATTTATACTGCTGGTGCAGTTTGGTGCAGATTTTACGGAAACATTAGATACAATAGACAATTGAGTAGTCTGTCAATCGTGAATCTTAGGATAGAGACGTTTTAGTTTGATACGAATATCGGAGGTAGAGAAAACCCAATCAACCATAACAACTGAAGTATTTCGCGCATTCACCAAAGCTTGAACTAACATTGTGAGTGGTACAAATATTGGGGGCAGATCAAGGACAACACCCTTTTGCAGACAACTTCCCAAGAACTTACGGTTAAGTTATAATTATTCGTATCGGGGTTTATGATCTTGTTCATCGGTACCTGATATACACTGTCCTATTAGGGAGGCACGTATAGGTATCAACTAGAGTTCTCTGAAGTGCACAAATGGAGGAAAAGCAACTAGCGCCGGGTGTGGGCACGCATCTTGCATTGGTGGGGGTGAAACCAGATCCATTGCGCAGTACAACTCCTTTGGTTGCGTGATGACCTGGCGCCATAAAAGCCGCCTGTGCGAGGGCGGCTTTCTTTTGTGGTGTAAACGGGTGTTTATTTGCGAAAGTGGTAAGGCACGTACAGGCGTTGGGCGGCTATGCCGCGAAAGGAGGTGTTCAAAGCATTGAGAAAGCTACAGGATATCAAAGATCAATTACAAGACCGCACTGAGGGGACGATTAATAGGAAAATGTTCATGAAAAAGAAGCCTACTTAAGAACCGACCTAACAAGGAGATAAATTATGACCAAGATAAAAAAATGCCTGTTTTAATTGCTGGTCCTTTCGTTGATCTTAACGGGAATCGCAGGATGCTCCAGCAAAAACGCCGAGTGCAAGGTCACGCTGGATCGTGAGGGCAATCTGGACATCATTGTCAATCCCCCTGGGGAAAGCGGCGAGGCCGAACAGCACGGCGGGTTAGCCAGGCGGAAGGAGATATCTGCTTCGGACGGCTCGCACCAATCGGTAACCACCTATGAGGGGAAGATCGAAAAAACTTACTCTGAGTCCGGCCACACCTACAACATCAAAGTTTTCATCAAAATATCCGATGACCGCCTTCTGGAATATCAACTCGAGGTGACCGGTGGGGTTTATGGGGACACGCTCCATACCTGCAAGAAATAGTCGACTCCAGAATTAGATGAATTGGGTGGCGATTTCAGCTCACGCCACTTAAAAATGATCGATTAGCTCTTCATCCAAATCTCGAAGCTATATGGGGGCAACCCCTTTTTCAAGCAAGGTGTATATCCTCTTAGAATAATATTGCACCAAAATCACTCAGATTGCAACGTGTTGTCGAGTTCCTGGATCACAACTTCTTAAAATTGAGTTGACGCTGTAGGTGAATTTGTTCATCGGTGCCTGATATCCACAAAAAAATACCAAATAACGTTGACGATATTATCCATATTACTTGAATCACAACTTTTTAGGATTGAGTTGACGCTGTAAGATATCGGGCAAGTATTTGACCGATGACCTGCCTCCTTTGACCCACCATACTGACCTATTAAGTGGATAAGTTCTTGGGGGGCAGGTCAAGGAGTAGGGTTCTGCTGTTCTGTCTCTCCCACCTTTAACGTCGGTTCTGCTTCAATTTCCGCTTGCGTTGGGGATAGTGGAATAATTTTAGCTACATCATGGGGTGATGTAGTAAAAGCAAAATCTGGCGCAGGCAATCCGGTTTCCGGCACAGACTCCTCCAAATCGCACCCAGCAAAACCCATACTAATGATAAGAAACACCGCCCCCAACAAGAGTTGGCATAATGAACACTTCATATACACTCCTAATACCTGATACGTGCTTCCAAATACTTCTTTGTTTTGAGCTAATACTCGATATAATGTGGAAGTAACGTTACAGTAAACGATGTACCAGTGATCGTTTGGGGATTTCCATACATATCCCAAATCGCTGTCGGGGTTTGCGGAAGGGTAACGGGTTGGTTTGTCCCGTTCAAAGACCACACAACCCACAATGTCTTGCCTTCGTTTTGGAATACATACTCTTTTACATTAGAGCCATAATCTGTTCTTTCTTCCACAGAATTAGATGTTGCAAGTTTTTTATAAGCAAAACTATATGCTTTATATGCGAGTTTCGGTGAAAGATCTCCGTTTAATAGACCGGAGTTGCGCCAGCCGAATACTTTGAACCAAATATTCGCCCGCAGGTTGTACTTCTTCTGCACAGATAACGCTGTAACATACGTCTGAACCAGATAGGAAGATTTCGTGTTTTTTGGATCGTTTTCATCAGGATATACACCACCAAAATCATCATCCGGCGACCATAGGATTGCAGATTCGGTGTTCATCAAATATTTGCCAGGTACCCCATAATTGGTCAAGAGTTCGCTGATGTAATCTGCTTTTGCGGTTATGACAGGACCGGTTGTATTCCAGCTTGTATTCCAATTGGCATTACCATACTTGCCCATACCGCCAGCATAATAATCATACGTGTGGAAACTCACCCTGTCAAAAGAATTACCCGCGCCGGCTCTTAGTATGCTCTCGAAGAACCTGGGCGGTTCTTTAAGGTGAGGAGGATTAAGTCGTTCGCATATGGAAGGTACTCCACGAGGATCACAATCCAGCAACAGCCCACCCACCAGAACCTGGGCGCTAGAATTAGCGGATTTTATGTATGGATAGACCACTTTCAACATATCACCGTAAGCTTCTCCCCCGAAGTAAGTATCCCCACTAATCCCCCAACATCCATACAAATCGCCATAGGGGAGCTTATTAGCGTTTTTAGGAAAATCCGGCTCGTTATAAAGCTCCCAATACTTAACGTTGTATGGAGGTGCACTGTACCTCTCAACTGCATCATGCATAAATAGACCAAAAGCAGCATATTCGCTTGGTTTGATCGGACTACACGGCGAGCTAGGATCAAGCCGTGCCCATCGTGGGGTGCTGCGGACGATCAGGATGACTTCCATACCCCGTTTTGCAGCGTTGATGAGTTGCTTTTCCATACAAGATAAGGTGTCCCAGTTTCGGTTTCCCTTTTCTGGTTCTACCGCTGTCCATATTAGTCCGTCGACTGGTTCACTGTTAGTAGTGTTAGTAGAGTTGTGCCGGATATACGTCGCTCCCGCAGCTTCGATTTCATTTAGACCACCGCCTTCGGTGATATGAAACATCTCCACGCCGAAGATCGTTTGTACTGCTGGGTAATTATTGAACACAATCGGTAGATAAAAATTCATATCTTCAGAAGGCGCTGCTAATGCAACTCCTTTTCTTAAAGGATTTGTATCTGAATTCCCGGCAAGAGTACTCCATCTACCTCCGATAGACACCAAAATCGAAAAGAGTAAAATCAAGCTTAACAGTTTCCATTTATGCATAATAATATTATCCAATAATCTTATACAACCTTTACACTTAAGTGACAAGAGCAAAAATCTACCAAATCACACATGGAAATCATAGAGATTTCTAGGCTAAACTCACTAATCTCAATGTTCCCTTTGGCGAGTTTGACCATTACACATTCTCCAGAAACATGAAGTGTGAAGTTGATAATTTTGGTATAACCATTCAATTATATTTCCTAATAAAACCTGGCTATGCTGATGGTGGGCAGCGCGTGCCATGCAATCGGCGGGGCGGTGGGGCGGGAAACCGATTTGAAGAGCGGTCCACGTTCGCCGTCCAGGGTCACTTCCCAGCCGCGCAAGTCCAGCGTCCCCTGGAAGCCGGTGGTTGTGTCCAGCGTGCCGTCCGGGTTGAGCAGCTCACCCGGCGATACCGCTCCTGCGAGGGAGGCCGGATCTGCCTGGACCGGCTTTGCGGGGGTTGTTCCCAGCGCCAAGGCCAGCAGGGCGGCGATGAAGAGCAGATGCAGGGCTTTGGCGTGGGGTTTACGAGTGAGTGAAGAACGTCGGTTAAGCATGGAATTCCTCCTTTTCTGATTTAGGACTTTTCACACAGCCGGGGGAGCGATTGGATAGCTGCACCAATTTTTCAGATACCGCCTCACACTCACGATGTATGATCGAGTACAAAGCCATAAGTGATGTCTAAGTAGCTCGTAGGCTATTTACTGGTTTTAATACAAAAAGCCGAAGATCTCCTTGTTTGTACAAGGATTTTGTCTTCGGCAGGTCAAAGCTTTTTTATTGTTTTCTGCCGCTGCGATGTAATTAACAGCGATTGCTTGCTGTCTGATTATAGTACATGAGGCTAAGTTTGCAGGTGGTGCGGAAAGCACCAGGTTCGAGGACAACTTCCTAAGAACTTACGGTTAAGTTTTTCTTATTCGTATCGGGGTTTATGGTCTTGTTCATCGGTACCTGATATACACAAACAAATACCAAATAGCGTTGACGATATAATCCATATTAACTGCCTCCTTTGACCCACAATAATAACTAATAAAGTGGATCAGTTTTTGGGGGGCAGGTTACATCCAAAAGAAAAATCGAATAATAATAACGCGGTTGCCTGGTGTGATGGGTAACCGGTGCGGGAGTCGTTGGTGCGTTGTGTTATTGTGTTTTTGTGGGTTCCTAGAGCGGGTATTTTTGTGGTGATTATTTAAACCCGTACACTTGCCACTAAGTTAACTCTCGTGTTATATTGCTGAGGCGGGCATAGACCTGTAAACTGGCATAGACCTAAGACCACAAAATAGAATGTAACCCATTTCTAAACGTGGAAACAGGCAAATGCATATAAACTTGACCTATGCCCGCACATTGCTCCTGCCCCTGGCCACTTGGCTGGGGGCTTTTTATTATGGTGCTGGGAAAGCGGCCAGGCGCTCTAAACCATGCGTTTTTGGCAAGGGTTGGGGTTTACGATCTTGTCCACAAACGTGGCCCACCAGTGTTGGGATCAACGTTGAGTCTCCCAACCACAAGAACCTTGCTGCCCTTGTGCAAATATTCATTACAAGCCTTAGCTTGTTTACTCCAAACTGAGACCCGGAACTAAATTGTTTCTTTTAAATGCTAAACATCAACCCCTTGATATGTTCGATTTGTGGCAACCGAAAGATTAGTAACCGCATCCCCTGTTTGGGTATAGCGCATCTCAGGGTCGTGACCCAAATTGCCTACGAGTGTAATTTGGTGAAACATAACACTCCCTATTTATCTCTTTTTTGTAATATTAACCAATTATTAGAACTCTACCGGTAGAGTGTGCCCTTTTTCATACTTTTTCATACCATTTTCGAGAATTTGGACTCTACCGCGGTAGAGTTACACATTTACAAACTTGTTGCCATGACACAAATTACATACACCGTCTTTGCCCCAACCACTCCCTGAGCAGCTGGTGCAAATAACAGCATATTGAGCTTTGTGCTGCTTTGAATTATTGTATTTCTTCTTATGCAAGGGCTTCCGGTTCTTGCCTATCGTCGGCCTCAGGTTCTTATGCCACCCTCTATCGTTGGTTCTTCTTGAACAGACAACAATCGCCATTTGGTAAGCGTTTGTGCCCACGCATCTCGCATATTAGTTGCTTTTTGTCCTACCAAAACTAACTCACTGAACCGTTGCCTTGGACTTCTTTGCACAATAATAAAGCCGCGAGTTTCCATTTGAAATTAGCCCTTTATCTGTTCATAACTTTCTTCGTAGGTATTATTGAACCAATCTACTCCACAATGTTCACAATGATAAAATTTGCCTACAACTTGTCCATTGCAATTTGGACATATACCTCTGTCCAACATATCAAAGTCAATGATTTTGAAACTATTGTCAGCTCCAAGAACCTCATCTATTTTGTCGCTGAATTCAAATATTATGACTTTGGGCATTGGAGCCTAATTCTCTCTTTCATTTGTTCAATATGCCCAAGAAGATGATCTTCTATATCTGCGACAATTCGTTCATTTGATATATTGCTAATAAGCTCTGAGAAAACTTCCTCAGGAGTACTGCCATCTGCTATTGAAATAATATCCAGATCGTAGTCATGACTATTTGATTCATCATCCTCATCATATATTTCTGCTACTAGCCAAACATTTATTACTGCACCCACCTGAGCCATCCCATGGGTACAACAATCCCCAAATATCCAACATTTATCATTTGGTATTGCGCTCCATAGAACCAGAACGGTCCAGACAAGCCAAACGAAGGAACCCTAAAGAAATATATATGGATTTTCCAAATATTGAGTTAGCCATCGAATCCTGACAATTTTTTCCTCCTTCCCGTCACTTTCCATGCCAATGTCAAAGGTCCTATATGAACAATATACTCAGGTGGAACGCCAAATGAATTCGGTTTTATTATTTCAAATAGAGCACAATCTTTTTATAGAATTATGCTCAATCTCCCAATACGAAGTGATGTCATTTCCTTCTCTTTGTTATCTCGTCGTACAGCTCTGCAAGCAACCACCATCCAAATAGGAACAGAACAATTGCACATCCAAAGCTAGTCATGTTATTTCTCCTTATTTCTATTGACCTTGAAGCGCTTTCTTTGCCACTCAGACAGTCGGAGATCGTGATCAGTGATCGGGATATCCTGAGTAAAAACCCATATAAGGAACAAACCCTTTCTTACACATACAGGACCACTACACTGTAACCTTCGTCCATTAAGGAGAGGATCTAAGAAAGGCGAGTTCAGTTGAAAGATGGAGGTTATAATATTACTATCTCGTTTGTCAATTATTTAAGAAATTAAAATACAATGAATTTCTCGATAAATTTAGGCACATTATTAATAATCATTTTTGCGGTTTTGCCGGGTATTGTATTTACAAATAGCGACTAATGACTAACGACTAATGATTAATGACATACGGACTAATCGTCTATCCCAAAGCAATCCGAACATAAATCCCCCAAAATCCAAATTTTGTTCTAAAATATAATCAGTCGCTGTTCCTTTCATTGGGCTGCAGGTCACAGACATGACAAAGCCGCGCCCAGGTAAATTGGCCGTAGAATCTTTTTGCGAGTGCTTTTTTAAAAATTATTTCAAGCCTGTCACATTGAACGATTCTTCGTCTCCACTTCGCTCCGGCTCATAATAACATTGCAGCTTATCCAACACACGGATGCTTGTATATGTCCACCATCACCTTGCTCACCGATTTCGGACTCAAAGACGGAAACGTCGGAGTCATGAAGGGCGTGATCTGGGGCATCACACCCGACGTCCACATCGCCGACCTGAGCCATTACATCAGCCCGCAGAACGTACACGAGGCGGCTCTGGTGCTGAGGCGCGCCGCGCCCTACTTTCCAGATGGTACGGTTCACGTGGTGG
>Ga0209986_10001604_pt1 | contig 21486 bp, 22 predicted proteins | sample BlataG_FD_183168 | JGI IMG/M metagenome (GOLD analysis project Ga0209986, IMG submission 183168) | Deep subsurface microbial communities from Black Sea to uncover new lineages of life (NeLLi) - Black_00105 metaG (SPAdes) (version 2) | ecosystem: Environmental > Aquatic > Marine > Oceanic >... | reverse complement strand
GCTCATAGCCAATGATCCTCCTTCCATTCAGGCACCTCCTTTCGAGTTGCCTTTTCCTTACTACTTTTCTCGGAAAGAGGACACTTCTATCGAGTTCTCTAGAGGACATTATCAAAGAGTTACGACATAACGTGCACTAGCTATTGACAAATTTGGCCACAGGTGTTAAAAGCATAGTGAGCCGATGTCTTTCCTTGGATGGCAGTTTAGACGTAGAATTTAGCACATGGAAGACAGGAGCGGCTAGCGTAATGGTTACAACGTATGAGGAATTAGTGCCGGGTTATGAGTTTCCTCCTGCCAGATATGAGCTGCCCTCATCGCTTATATCCGAGTATTTGAAAGCAGTGGACAACCCGAGTGAATTGAAAATCTTTGAGGAATTTGTTCCTCCCCTGGCTGTAGGGGCATGTGCCCTGGCTGCAATGTCGGAGTCTCTTTCGTTGCCACCTGGCTCTATACATGCCTCGCAGGAGTTTGAGTTCTTCCAGTTAGTGCCTGTTGGAGCCACAATACATTGCCACGCCAAGGTGGCTAGGAAGTTGAGTCGGGGCAAAATGCGCATGTTAGTATTGGAAATTGATGTTTTTGATGAAAGCAAGGAGAAGGTGCAATCCGGGAAGGCGACTGTAATGTTGCCGGGTTAAGGTCTAAGGCAAATGGTTGCAGAATTTCACGAGGGGGATGCCCTTCTTTCTGTGGTAAAACACATCACTCAAGAGCAAATTAACCTTTATGCCCATGCATCAGGTGATTTTAATCCTATCCACGTAGACGAGTCTTTCGCCGCTAATACTCCTCTGGGCGGCACTATTGCCCATGGCATGCTTGTCATGGCTTATGTATCGGAGATGATGACTCTGGCCTTTGGGCGGAGTTGGCTTTCTGGAGGCAAGCTTTCCGTGCGCTTCAAAGCGCCAGCGCGTCCCGGAGATACCCTCACTGTCGAAGGCAGAATTGATTCCATCGAAGGTAAGAATGGTGTATCATATGCCAACTGTAGTCTTGAGTGCCACAATCAAAGAGATGAGGCAATAGTGGCAGGGGAGGCAACGGTCAAGCTTCTGGAAGAGTGAGCCAATGCCTGAAGCCAGCAGAAAGGTGAGGATAGCGGTTGATGCCATGGGGGGTGACCATGCTCCCGGGGAGATAGTCAAGGGAGCGATTCTTGGGGCTGAGGAAAACGATGTAGAGATTCTCTTGGTCGGCCCAACGGATGTATTGCAGGCAGAACTCGCCAAGTACAACTCTTCCAATCATTTACCTGTTCGCTGTGTCGAGGCTAACGAGATTATTACGGAGAGTGAGCCGCCTGCTTTAGCCGTTCGCCGCAAGCCTAATTGTTCCATAGCTGTAGCGGCGAAGCTAGTTCGGTCAGGTGAGGCAGACGCTTTAATTAGTGCTGGGCCTTCAGGGGCCGTTGCAGTTAGTGTCATCCAGTTTATAGGTATGGTTAGAGGAATGGAGCGTCCGACGGTTGGTGGGACTCTTGGCAGCTTTGCACCTGATATCGTGATGATGGATCTTGGAGCCAACGTGGATTGCAAACCACATCATCTTCTGACTTTCGCTATCGCTGGTTCAGTATACGCTAAAAGGTTGCTCAATATCTCCAACCCCACGGTGGCCTTGCTGAGCACTGGCGTTGAGGAGGGTAAGGGCAATGAAGTTGTGCGTGAGGCTTACCGTATGCTTAGGGACAGTGGCTTGAATTTCATCGGCAATATAGAGGGTAATGATGTCTTAAGTGGGCGAGCCAATGTTATTGTCTGTGATGGCTTTGTAGGTAATGTAGTCCTTAAGTTCTATGAAAGTATGGGCGACCATGCTCTGAATTACGTGAACAGGAAAGTCAAGAAATACCCGCCGTTGCGGGGAATAGCTAGATTCTTGTTTAATAGACTGTTCCCGGTGACGAAAATAGCCTACGAAGGTGAAGAGGCAGGTGGTGGCATCCTGTGGGGAGTCAACGGCATTGTGAGGTTGTCCCATGGAGACAGTCAGGCACCACAAATAGTTCACGGCATAGAGAGTGTCAAGAGAGCCGCGCAGGCTGACATCGTTGGCTGTCTAAGTGCAGAGATAGCAAAGCTAAGAAAAGAAGGCAAGTTATGAAGGAGGTTATTAGATGTCTGTCGAAGAGCAAATAAGGGAGATCGTGGCCAAAATCGTTCATGTTGACAAGAGTGTTATCACCCGCGAGGGCACTTTCAAGGACATAAAGGCAGATTCTTTGGACATAGTGCAGGCCATGGTGGCGGTGGAAGACACCTTTGATATCGAAATCCCCGATGAGCAAGCTCAGAAATTTCAGAATTTCGGCGATTTTGTTGATTTTGTGGAGCGGTGTCTGGCTACGAAGGAGAGAGCATGAGTCAACCCCTCAAAGGTAGGATTGCCCTGGTAACGGGCAGTGGCAGGGGAATTGGCAATGCGATTGCTCTGAAGCTTGCCTCCCAGGGTGCTGACATTATTGTCAATTTCTTTCGCCGTCGTGACGCGGCGGAGAAGACAGCTAAAGACATCGAGGCTATGGGAGTGAAAGCCCAGGTTATCAAGGCTAATGTGGGAGATCCGGCCAAGATTGATGAGATGTTTGACACGATTGGCAATGATTGGGGGCGCTTAGATATCCTCATTAACAACGCTGCCTCAGGCGTGGGCCGTTCCGTAATGGATTTGGACGTCAAGGCGTGGGATTGGACTATGGACATTAACGCCAAGGCTGTCTTGCTCTGTTCGCAGCGGGCCTCCAAGCTAATGGAAGGGAGAGGCGGTAAGATAGTCAGCATAAGTAGCCTAGGTTCGTCATTTGTGCTGCCTACCTATGCTATTGTGGGAGTGTCCAAAGCTGCACTGGAAGCGTTAACTCGCTACCTCGCCATAGAGTTAGCGCCAAAAGGCATTTGTGTCAATGCTGTAGCTGGTTCTGCTGTTGAGACAGAGGCATTGAAGTTCTATATTAAGGAGGGGTTGATAAAGGACACCCGTCAAGCGACGCCGGCGGGCAGGATGGTGACTCCTGAAGATGTAGCTAATACGGTAGCTTTCTTGTGTAGTGAAGAAGCTTTCATGATAAGAGGGCAGACAATCATCGTTGATGGGGGTACCTCTGTGGCGCCCTTTGCCACGCCAGAGTAGGACTGCTGGCGAAGGTCTCATTGTGGGAAGCTAAGCGACGAAGCGATGGCAGAACATCGGATTGCTTTGCTACACTTGCAACAACAGTCACCAAAGCAGTCTCCAAGGAGGTAAGATAAGGTGAAATTGCCGCGAGTTGTGGTTACTGGAATGGGCACTGTTAATCCTTTGGGCTTGAATGTGGAGGAATTCTGGTCAGGATTAGTTGCCGGGAGGTCAGGGATTGGGCTTATTACTCGCTTTGATGCCAGCAAGTACCACGTGAAGGTAGATGCTGAGGTAAAGGGCTTTGACCCGGAAAAGCACATGGATCCAAAGGTGGTGGATCGTAATCCTCGAGGGGTTCACTTTGCTGTTGCTGCCGCTAGGGAGGCAGTGGCTTCAGCCAAACTGGATATGACTCAGGAAGTCCCAGAGCGGGTAGGGGTTGGGATCAGTCTCATGGTGGAAAGCGACTACATTGTCACGCAAAATGAACTCATCAAAGCTAGAGGTCCGAGGAGAGCTGACCCATTGTTCATCGCCAGATCGAGTCCCAGCGGAGCTTCGATGCAGGTAGGCATGATGTTAGGAGCCAAAGGGCCTAATTCCAGCGTGAATAGCCTTTGCGCCAGTGGTGCCGATAGTATAGGCACAGCGGCAAATTTCATTAGGTTGGGATATGCTGATGTCATGATAGTCGGAGGGGCCGATTCCAGTTTGAGCCCAGTTGGCATGGCGGGTATTGACATTGTGGGAGCAGTCTCACGCAACGCAGAGCCGGCCAGGGCTTCCTGTCCCTTTGACCTTAACCGTAGCGGTTTTGTCTATGGTGAGGGCGCTGGAATACTTGTGTTGGAAGATTATGAGCATGCTAAAAGACGGGGCGCACGTATTCTGGCTGAGGTTGCCGGCGCTGGCTGGTCTTTTGATGCCCATGATCAAACTGCGCCAGCCCCAGAACCAGAGGCCTACGCTATGCGGATTGCTTTGCAGACTGCAGGGGTAAAAGCTGCGGAGGTTGATTACATCAATGCTCATGGTACAAGCACCAAGTTAAACGATGCTTGCGAAACGGCTGCCATCAAGACGGTCTTTGGCGAGCATGCTTACAAAATCCCAATAAGCTCCACGAAGTCCATGATCGGTCACATAATAAGTGCTGCCGGTGCTATCGAGACGATAGCTGCCATTCTGGTCATGAATAAGGGTATTATCCATCCCACCATAAACTATGAAACGCCCGATCCTGAGTGTGATTTGGATTACGTGCCCAATGTGGCTCGTCAGGCGCAAGTGAATGTCTGCTTGAAAGACAGCTTCGGACTTGGTGGGGAGAATTGCTGCCTGGTTTTGAAACGGTTTGGCAAGTGAGCGAACTAGAAGGCAGAGTATCACTCGTAACTGGGGCCTCTCGTGGCATAGGCAAAGCTATTGCCCTGAAGCTTGCCAGCCTTGGCTCCAAGGTGGCGGTCAACTATCGTGAGAGAGAAGCTGAAGCTAACAGCGTGATTGAAGCCATAGCCGGTCAGGGTGGTGCGGAGGCTATAGCGATAAAGGCAGATGTTGCCGATACTGAAGCAGTGAAAGCTATGGTAGAACAAGTGACGGACAGGTGGGGCACCATTGATATTTTGGTAAACAATGCCGGAATCACCCGAGACACCCTTGTGCTAAGGATGGGTGACAAGGACTGGGATGAGGTAATAGACACAAATTTGCGAGGAGCCTACTTGTGCACCAAGTTTGCCTTAAGGTCTATGATAAGGCAAAGGAGGGGGCGCATCATAAACATCTCCTCAATCGCTGGAGTGATGGGCAACCCGGGGCAAAGCAACTATGCTGCTTCGAAAGGTGGACTTATCGCTTTCACTAAGAGTGTAGCCCGTGAGATTGGTTCACGCAACATCACCGTGAACGCTGTGGCTCCGGGCTTTATTGCTACCGAGATGACCGATAAGCTGCCCTCGGAAAGGAAGGAATCTGTTCTGGCGATCATTCCATTGCAGCGCTTTGGGGAGCCAGAAGACGTAGCCGAGCTGGTAGCTTTCTTGGCTTCTGAGAAGGCCGGCTACATCACGGGACAGGTTATCTGTATAGATGGTGGGGGGTTTACTTGATTAGTCGGAGTTTGGTCTCCTTCTTTGTCGCATTGTTGCCGAAAACTGCGCTAGTGGGATAGACAGGAGAAAACTGAAAGAGCGGGGAGCGAGCCAGGAATTACCAAAAGACTATCATTCCATTGCTTGGACCTTGAACATCCTGCTACTGGTCAGGTCGTCTAGCAGCCTGCTCAAGGCGGACACGTATCCTCTTGCCTCATCTTCATTGAGCTGTACCACGTTGTCGGCTATTCTTTGGCAGTAGTTGCAGTTGCTGCACCCGGAGAGACAATCCTGCTTCTTGAAGAAATCAATGAAACCTTCCAACCGTTGGTTATCAATGAAGACTCTGGGTGGTGAAACCGGAGCAGCGATTTGCGTGGTGGATAGAGCCGGGTTTGCATATGTGGTTTTTGGGGTAAGGCCAATTAGGATATCGTAGAGGTTTCCCCTGTGTTGACGTGATGAACATGCCGCAGTGGCATTTATGATCCACTCCGTTGGCATCGCTCTGCCGCCGATCTTGAAGAAATCAATGCCCAGTTCTTCATAAATATGTATGTCCTCAGGCCTTATCCAGCGGGCTTTGATAAGTTGAGAAGTATCACTGAGCCTGTTTGAAGCACAATGAAGTACGCAGTAGTCCATGTAGAAGCCGTTAAGCGCGTTGTGATTTTGAGTGGCGTGTCCTATGGTGTTGTTGTGATAGTATTCGAAGGGACACTGATAGAGACAAAGGCTGTTTGTCAGTACACCCAGTTCACAGCTTACGGCATCTCTGATAGCCTCAAGTAGTTTGAAGTCCCGGTTCACGTTAGAATCCAAGATAATGGAGTCAGCCCCAAGGGATTCAAAGAACTTAGCCCGTGCCACGCTGTTTACATGGGCTATGGTTGACACCTCCACTTTAAGGTGGGGAAAGTGGCACTTCACAAGCTCCAGCAAGTAGGGGATAGCAACGGTAACACTATCTACCTCGGCATCACTGAGCCATTCGAGGTGTTGGAGCAGTTCCCGATGAGTGTCTTGATCCCACTCCATATTATTCATGCACGGGGCATTCAGAAGATAATTGAAGGTTAAGTCAGCATTATGGGCCAGGTTGATATATTCCTGTGCTTGTTCTGTTGTCATTTGGGGAATATCGGGGCCTGACATCCCGCTTCCCATCATGGAGGTGGGCAAAACACCAAATATTTGAATGTCTGCCTTAATCTGGCTTAGAGGCGGTATCAGCTCGGTGTCCCAGTTCGTTGGCGCTAATAAACGCATATTTAATTCGCTTGAAGGATAATTTCGATGTAAACTCTAGCATGCTAAGGCTATTATAGCATAGTACCTAGTCTTATGATATATATATAATATAGAGTGAAGTAATTTGTCAATAGGGCAGAGTATTTTGTCTATGTGCCACGTCTCAAGGCGGCGTAAACTTGAATCTTAAAGAGATCTTGGCGGCGACTGCCAGCGAAGTGCCGGGAAAGACTGCTATTGCTCACGGTTCTCAGAAGCTTACTTATGAGGAATTGGAGCAAGCTTCCAATAGAGTAGCTAATGCGCTTATAGAGCTAGGGGTGGAGAAAGGTGATCATGTAGCTATTCTACTTTCTCATAGTCCTGAGTGGGTCATCAACTATTTCGGAATTATTAAGACTGGTGGCGTAGTCGTGCTCCTGAGCACTATGCTCAAGGCACCTGAGCTTGATTCTCTATTGCGTGACTCTGATGCCAAAGTCCTGATAACCGAAAAGGCTTTTTCTCGTGCGCTTTCCGCGGTTTTCCCTGGCCTCCCCCTGCTAAAGCGGGTTGTAGAGGTTGATGGAGACTTTTACAAAGTGACGATGGCCGGTGGTTCTGCCATACCGCCTGATGTTGGTATCGATGACGAGGATGAGGCCAGTATCATATACACCTCTGGTGTGTTAGGGAGGCAAAAAGGTGTAGTGCATACCCACGCTTCCTTTTTGGGGACTCCCGACATAGTTTCGGCGGGTGTAGGGCGGAGCAGGGAAGATGTGGTTATAGATCCGGTTCCTTTTTTCTACCTTTTTGGATTGAGCGAGGTTCTTTTCGGTTCCATCATCAAGGGTGCTACTGTGGTAATCATCCCTGTTTTTACTCCCAGAGCTGTCTTGGAAGCTGTAGAGAAGGAGAAGGGAAGCATCCTTTTTGGGGTTCCCGCAATGCATAATGCCTTAGCCATGCTGCGTGACGAGGTTATCAAGCGCTATGACCTCAGTTCGTTGCGAGTGGCCTCTACTGCTGGAGCGAAGTCCTCTCCTCGCCTCATGAAGATTCTGGAGGAAAAGTTAGGTTTGACTCTCTGTGAGGCATATGGTCTTTCGGAACTTTCCGTCGTTTCTATGAGCACTCAGGATGACGGTAGACTGGGAACGGTAGGGAAGCCAATTTGTGACCTCAGAATCATAAGCGAGGATGGTAAGGAAGTTAATCAAGGTGAAATGGGTGAGGCTGTCTTTAAGGTTCCCTGGATGATGAAGGGATACTACAAGGCACCTGACCTCACGGCTCAGGTTCTCAAAGATGGCTGGTTTCATACTGGCGATTTGGTTAGGATGGATGAAGATGGTTACCTTGAATATGTGGAGAAGAAATCGTTCATAATAGTGACCCCAGCGGGGCTTAAGGTCTCTCCCTGGGAAGTCGAAGATGTGCTTGTGAGGCACCCTGCTGTGGCTGAAGTAGCCTGTGTGGGAGTCAAAGATAGGCGACAGGGCGGGGAAATCCCTACAGCTCTTATAGTTCTTGAGGAAGGACAAAACGCTACCGCTGAAGACATAGCCAGTTTCTGTGGTCAGAACTTAGCTGATTTCAAGCTGCCCCGTCGGATGGAGTTTGTGGATAGCATACCCAAGACGGGCTCCGGCAAGATAGACAGGAGACAACTCAAGGAAGGAAGATGGGCTCATGGTTGACTGCATGCTCATTGCTCTTTTCGGGAAATCCACCGGCGATTGCTGTGTGCGGAGAACAATGCCTTGGAATAGACGTCTAAGACAATCCTGGCCTCTTCTGTGAAATGTTCTTCGGTCAGCGATGTTTAGGGGTGGGGGAAGATTCTGTCCCGTAGTGAGGTGGCCACCCTTGATGCCCTGACTGATGTGACCTTCGCTGTTCTTCTTACGACCATAGGGGCAAGAATCAAGGAAGGGCAATATGGCAGGAGCAACCAAGAATTGGTGATTGAAGGATTCTGGGCAGTCCTAGAGGCTGAGGATATCCCAGGGCGGAAATTTAGTCCCTGTTGTGAACTCCAGGGAGGGAGGGCAATTTGCAATCGTGGGGCTTGGGGACTTCCTCGTTATCTAGCCGCGGGATACGGTTCGGTCGCAGTGGCAAAATCTTCCTTTCTCTGTTTGTATCACCGCGACATCAACACTATGAACCTGTCCTGTGAGAATCTAGCCGTAGCTTTGGAGAGGAGGGTGGTTCTCGTACGGAGATAATGATGGGCAGCGCAATAGTGGGCGGAATGGGATTGACGGCTACGGTGGGCAGATGCCAGAATCTGGCAAGCGACAGGGGGTTAGGGGAAGTCTGAGCTTTGTACACGTCGCTGCTAAACATGACATACTCAGAAAAGGAGAAAAGGATGGCGAAGCACATTGGTATAGTTGCGTGTAGCGCAGAAGGGGCATCCCTTTGTTATCGCACAATCTGCATAGAAGGGGCAGGTTTAATGGGGAGATACGCTCATCCTGAGCTTACGATGCACACCCATTCCCTAAGCGAATATATGCGATGCATCGAGGTAGATGACTGGGAGGGCGTGGCCAGCTTAATGTTGTCTTCCGTAGCCAAGATAGCAAAAGCGGGAGCAGATTTCGCAATATGCCCCGATAACACGATCCACCAGGCATTTGACCTTGTCATTAGGGAATCGCCAATTCCGTGGCTTCACATTGCCGAGGAAGTTGCGACTGAGGCAAAGCGTCAAAACTATGAACGTCTCGGAGTTTTGGGCACACGCTTTCTGATGGAGGGCCCGGTTTATTCTACCAAGCTTGCTGCGCTGGGTATTGAGCACAGGACTCCTGAGGAGAGCGACCGTGGTCGCATTAATGATATTATCCTAGACGAGCTGATTTACGGCCGTTTTTCCTCGGATGCTCGTGCATATTTCGATGAGGTGATTGCCGGATTAAGAAATCAAGGCTGTGATGCTGTTATTCTTGGCTGTACGGAGATACCGCTGCTAGTAACACAAGAAGATTCACCTCTACCAACTCTGGATTCAACAAGACTACTGGCAAGGGCTGCCCTGAGAAAAGCAACCGGCATAGCATCTCAACAGTAGTCTGTGCTGGGTTGAATAGCCTCTTTTCAGTTCCCTGCGCTTGACGGGAATTGCTGTCGGCAACTCCTGGTATCGACAATACCGTGTTTGGAAAGCACGAAGAATCTGGTGGTTTGGAGCGTTGCTGTTCACGGAGCTGGCCATGTCCCTACACCGCGAGGTCGCTTTGACTTTTGCTCTCCAACTTGAGGGTGAAGTCCGCTTTTTGTGCTCGTAGCTTCGCCCGTTCTGCTGTGGCAAACTTCACCAGGCAAAGCCGACCCCCTCTATCTCCAGGAAATTGTCCCTAATCCTTGTTCTAGCGCCAAGGAATTTCTCGACCAGCCACAGGTTTGTCTCAACATGTTCGCTAATTCTGGAGACTGAATATCGAGTAGTCCCCTCAGCCAAGCCAGCATAGATTATGAGTTGGTCCGCCAAATACCTATCAACAGCGGCGCCAGTTTTGACATCCTCGATAAGGCTCTGAGCTACATATCTTCCAATGGATTCAGAGCTCCTGCCTGGTCTTCCTGCCCTATCAGAGCCAATTCTGCTGCCTGAACTTGTCTCGGCGCATATTGCCAGGGCAGCCCCTTCCTGAATCGAGCTCTCATCGTAAATCTCTTCGATTGCCGCCTTATACCCATAAGAGCTCAATACCTTCTGGCACTCCTTCGCCATTCTCTGGCTAACTTTCTTTTCTTTCAAATGTGAGGAAAGGCTGATCCCGTTAATGCTGAGGATGTCACCTTGCTCAGTGAGGCTCAAAGGTTTTAGCTTCCTTACTGGCTCGACCTTAATTTCCAATATCCCGGCGCCACGTGGCACATAGCCAGGGCGAACTATCTCAAGTTCAGCTTGGATGCCCATTTGTTTCAGGAGCGGAAGGAGAACAAATCTCATGTGATAGGCTGAGGGAGCAAAGTCCTGAAACAGTCCACCTTCAAGCCTGAACTTGGAGGGTTTCTCGGCAAAGCAAGCCACGGGCAGCAGAGTTTGCGCCAGCATGGTGGTTGACCCTGCCGTCCCTATATCCCAGTGATATTCCCCTCCCTTGAACCGCTGTTTGGGGATGTAGGTTATGTCTTTGGAACCAATGACGGCATTACCCACCGCGCCGTGACACATCTCCTGACAAGCTTGAATGACCTTAAGATGCTGTGCCCTTAGTCCCGGCTTTTCACTCTTCGCCCTTATATTGTCTATTCTTATTTCCTTGCCAAGCAGACTGGCTAAGGCTACAGAATAGCGCACTATGGTTCCACTTCCAGATTTTACCCCACCGTCTATGGTTATCATGCTTGGAGATCGCCTAGCAGCTCTCCTGTCATTCTGAGCTTTCTGTTTGTCATTATGCCACGTTTCACGTCAAAAATGGGAAGATTGGTAGGGGAATGCTGTTGTATAATATCCCTAGCAAAAGATATGTCTAGCTCTGAACGAAGGACCGGGATTGCTAACTTGCCGTTACATTATGGCAAGGTGCCTCCGTGGCTGTTCGAGCGGATGTGCAAGCTGGCTCGAGAGATCGCCATTGCTACCGTAAGCGAATTTGGCTCCAAGGAGTTGCTTTGCCGCCTTTCCGACCCTTTCTGGTTTCAAGCCTTTGGCTGCGTTCTGGGCTATGACTGGCATTCCAGTGGTGTTACGACCACCGTCTACGGCGCTTTAAAGGAAGGAATGACAGGATTGGAAAGGGATTTGGGCCTGTTCATTGCCGGCGGCAAAGGCAGGACTTCACGCAAAACGCCAGGGGAGATAGAGAACGTTGGACATCTTCTAGGGGTAAATCCATCGCCTTTGGTCTATGCCAGCCGAATGTCAGCCAAAGTGGATAACTCCGCTCTCCAGGATGGCTACCAGCTTTATCACCATAGTTTCTTCTTTACCCCTGATGGCTCGTGGGCGGTCATTCAGCAAGGCATGAATGAGGCCAACCGTTATGCTCGGCGCTACCATTGGTTAGGGGAGAAGGTTACCGATTTTGTCTGCGAACCTGAATCAGCTATTTGCTCCCAGGCGAAAGGTGAGGCGCTAAATCTGGTGGCTTCGGAGAGCACAGAGGCAAGGCAAGTAATCGCTCGTATCGCCTTGGAAGAAAAACCAGACAAGATTGTAAGCCAACTGATTAAGTTGAAGACTCTGGACTTACCGCGTCGTGCTTACCTGAGCCTTGAAGATATTCACCCCGACAGGCTAAGCAGGATCTTCCTTAGCACCTATGAGCGTCAGCCACAGGATTTTGAATCGCTGCTGGGTCTTGAAGGTGTAGGTCCGAAGACTCTTCGTGCTTTGAGCCTCATTTCAGAATTGGTCTATGACACTCCTGTTAGCCTGCGTGACCCGGCACGCTACAGCTTTGCACACGGCGGCAAGGATGGCCATCCTTATCCCGTGGACAGGAAGACTTACGATAGCAGCATACAATTCTTAGTTCACGCTCTGGACAAAGCCAAAATTGGAGACCGGGACAAGCTTGATGCCTTCAAGAGACTAAAGGCATGGTAAAGCTGAGACATCGTTGCGTGGCACGAAGTGCGGAAGCAATCGAGGAGAGATTGCTTCGCTCCGCTCGCAATGACAGGTAGGGTTGTTGAAGATACCTGTGGCAACAGAATTGACCTGTAAGCAGAAGTAAATTGATATAGGGCGGCAGAAATGGCTGATTTCGATATCGGGTCTTACGTAGCCCACATTGAGGCTAACAGGGCGGCCAAGGATGCTCTAATGCAGAAACTAAGGGCACGCCGACCTCCACACCGTATTACGGTAACCGACCTGACTAATCTTAAACAAGCTTACTTCCGGAGGAAGTATCCCGAAATCACTCCTCCTCTGGAAAAACAACAGCTTATGTGGGCTGGCACCGGTTTCCACAAGGTTTTCGGGGCTGCCGTTTCCAGCGAGGAATACCTGGAGCAGTTTGTGGAAATTGAAGGCATAGTAGGCAAAATTGATATCTACGAACAGATACCCATAGAGGTGAAAACAACATCAACCACGGTGTCCCCGAAGGGTTTGCTTCAGTACAGGCAGACCTACATTGAGCAACTTGGCATGTATTGCGCCATGGTCAATAGCGCCCAGGGGAAGATCATTATCTACCAGCGCCAGGACCAGGAAGCACCCCAGGCTCCCCTCAGCGCTTATCATGTTACCTTCCCCAATCTGGAGGCAATCCGAGATGAAATGCGGCGGAGACGAGACCTTTTGATACACGCGCTTATCTCAAATGACCCCAGCAATCTCCCTGTCTGTCCTTGGCTTGATAGAGGGTGTGATTATTCCGAGGTGTGCGACTGTAAAACTACTTCTGTGCCACTCTCATATGAGATTGCTGAGTTAGCGGGCCAAATCCAATTTGATGATGTTACCTGTCAGCAGTTGGTTGGCAAAGTTGCTGCGCCACAGCCATCGTCAGTATTCCGAATGAATGACGCTGTTTTTCCTCGTAAAGCATACTTCGAACGCCTCAAGTCGGCGGAAACTGCACTTGACGAAGAAGAATCGCTGCAGAAGAAACAAGACTATCTCCGTTCCATGGATGAACTCGGCTTCCTCGATGCGCTCCGTGAATCACTGCACTATGGTGCTCCGGGTGAAGTGCGGAGTATCCCGGTGCAGTGTGCCTCATTAAGTGACCTGGTTCGGGTTCACCAGGACTTGCCTACCATCCTGCGGGCCCCTAAGTTTCAGTCCTTAGTGGAGAGGCAGAGGCTAGCGTGGGCATTCCCTCACTACTTCCTCCGCCTGGGATTTGAGTGCGCGCTAACGGAGCGCCCTAAAGGCAGACTATTACTCTATTACGCTAAGGTTGACAAAGAGGATGCCAAACTAATGGTCTACGATGTAAGCTTTGGAAGTCTGAACGCTCTCAAGAGTGAAGCGCTGCGCCGGGTCGAACTTCTGGAAACGGCAAGCTCGCCGTTTGACCTTCCAAAATGCCCCGCTTGGATGTGCCGCAACTGTGAGTACCGGTTGGAATGCGGCCAAGCTTAGATTAGAACAGAAGGGCTCGCGGGAGAAACGAGTGATCACAGCAAAGGTAAGAACTGACTTCCTCTTCTAAACAGGCACAGCGAACTCTTCGCGTCATTGCGAGGAGCGGCAGCGACGAAGCAATCTGGGGGGGGATGGGCTTGTTTGGCGGAGCCTCTCCTGAGCGAGATTCTTCGGTGGCTTCGCTTCCTCAGAATGACCATAACCAGATTCAGAATCCTCAAAGTTGGGTAAGACGCGAGGTAAAGACCTTCTGACCGCTGCTGAATGGGTCGGAGGTGGAATCTGTGGCAATGACTTCCGAAGCTCATCTTGATGTCGGAAGGAGCGTATAGCATAATATACGCCAATAAACGGGGAGAGGGATAACTATGGTAAAAGTCATGATAAAGCGCCAAATCAAGGAAAACACTGAGGTCAAGGTACATGATTCTCTTGTGGATCACAGGGCGGCCGCGATGCGTCGACCAGGATATATTTCGGGTGAAACCCTGGTGAATACTGCCAACCCCCGTGAGATTTTGGTCATAAGCACGTGGCTTTCGCTAGAGCATTGGAAAACGTGGCAAGCAAGTAAGCAACGGAAGGAATTGGGCGGGTCGCTTAGACCGCTTGTAGCAGAGGAGGAAGTCTCTATCTATTACATCGCGGCAAGGGAAGGGTGAGGCCGCAGAAGAATCAGGAAATCAGACGTCCGGTAGCAGTCATCGACGCAGTGTTGGATTGGCTCAACTCCTAGTGAAACCCTCATGTCTCATGGCTAGAAGCAGGCATGAGAGTAATCGAGTCTTACTGTCAGTGCGAGCGAAGCGGTGGAATACCCCAGAACGGCTACGGCGGCCGCTTAGATTGCTTCGGCACTGGCGGGCCTGGCAATGACATGGGGAAGCCTCATTGTGAGGTCTCTGCCTGCTGGCCCCAGGCACTGAGCCGAGGCCCTGAGCATGGCGAAGGGATAGCCACTGAAGAGTCGGGCTCGCGGCTCTCGTTCCGATGTTACTCACAATGAAGAGGAAAGGTCATGAGGTCAAGCTGTTCTCATAGTGAATCAGAATGAACTGGCTAGACATAATCATTATAGTCATTGCCGCTTTATTTGGCCTGTGTGGCTTGTGGCAGGGAGCTATCAAAGCGGTATTTGGCCTTGTGGGATTGGTGGGAGGCATAGTACTGGCAGGGCATTATTACGGACAACTCGCGGGTGTACTTTCTCCCAGTGGAGCTAGTTGGTCAGGCATAGCTGCCTATGCCATCATTTTGATAGCGACTTTAATTGTGGCTGGCGCAATCGGCTGGCTTGTGTCACATCTCGTTCACATCACGATGCTTGGTTGGGTGGACAGGCTTGTGGGCTTTGTTCTCGGCTTTGCCGCAGGGAGCATACTATGCGCCGCCATTCTCGCCATCATAAGCAAGTATTTCTTGGGCAGCCAAACAGTCATTTCTCAATCAGCGGTAGCAGGGTTCCTGATGAAGCAATTCCCGCTGCTTTTAGCGCTTCTTCCCGACGAATTTGACTTCGTTCGCAATCTGTTCGACTAGTTCCACAGGTTCTCCCTTCATGGCCCCGTTGCTTTCTAGAATCCTGGTGGTTCTGTCGCCAATCTGGGTCACTGGCGGGCCGGGAACAAAACGGGGGCGTACTCACCTGGGGCATGTTGTTCTGTGGCTGGCAATAACTTCCTCGACCTTAGCCTCAGTCACACCCCATCGGTATAAGATATGCCGCACGAGTTCGATGCCAGCCTCCGTTTCGGGTTGAGCTACTTCAGAAACTCCCCTGCTTTGCAAGAATTCAAGCTCGGAATTATTATGAGCGCGAGCAATTATAGCCAGATTGGGATTGATTCGCCGAGCGTGGTCAAGGGCAAGCCTCACCGCCACAGGGTCGGCAACAGCAAGTACCAGAACGCTAGCGTTCCTGATGCCTGCCTGATGAAGCACATTGGGATTACCTGCGTCTCCATACACACAGGGAATCCCCCTCTCTTGCAGCTCAGATATGGTTATGGGGTCGAGGTCGGTAACCACGTAAGGAATAGCTAGTTGGCCCAGAAACCAGGCAATAGTACCACCTACACGACCATGCCCACAAATGATTACATGATTGGTCAGATTCGGGGTTCCTGTAGCAAGTTGCTGCCTACCCGCACCGGCAACTTGGATAACTTGTCTCCGTCTGACACAGATTTTGGAGGTCAAGGAGAAGACAAAGGGTGTGAGTAATATGGTGATGACAGCGCTGCCGAGTATCATTGAATAGGCATATCCAGTGATTACGGCTGCAGCTACGCCCAGCTCTGCCAGCACAAAACTGAATTCGCCAACCTGTATCATCCCTGCTCCCACCAGCGGTACTGTTTTCCCTCGATAGCCGAATATGTAGGTGACGCCAGAGCAGATGGCAAACTTAATTACCATAATGGCCAGAACCAGCAGTAGCAGAGAAGTAATATTGTCGGCCAGAAAACGCAAATCTATTAGCATGCCAATTGACACAAAGAACAGTGCTGCGAACAGATCGCGCAACGGCGCCACATTACCAAGTGCCTGATGGGCGAAGTCTGACTCACTGACTATAAGACCGATGGCAAAGGCACCTAAAGCCGCCGACAAACCAAAGTAGTAAGCAGCGAAGGCACCCCCCAGACACAATGCCGCGACAGAGATGATGAATAGCTCCCTGGACTGTCGTAGTGCAACGTGCCTTAATACACGGGGCATCAGCCAGATGCCGGCAACCAATACCACAGCGATGAAGGCTCCAGCTTTGAGAAAAGCCACACCCAACGTAGGTAATAGGCTCCCATTAGCTGCCCCCAGCGCCGGCAAGATGAACATGGCGAAGGCAGCGGCAATATCCTGCAATAACAGGATGGCTATCATCACGCGTCCATGTGGTGAGTTAGCCTCACCTCTATCAACCAACAACCCAAGCACCACCATAGTGCTGCTCAGAGCAATCAGAAAACCGAAAACAATTGCTTCGCGGGGGGTCTGCCCTAATAGAGACATGGCGACAAGCATTCCTAGAGCAGTGGTTACTGCTATCTGAGCGATACCACCGAAAATGGCTACATTCCTTAGCCGTTTCAATTCTCGAAGGGAGAATTCGAGGCCCAGGGTGAAAAGGAGAATTACTACGCCAATCGTAGCTAGAATTCGGATGTTGCCTATGCTCTCAATCAAGCCCAGAGCATAAGGACCAATGATAATGCCCGCTATAAGATAGCCCAGAATCGCCGGCTGCTTCAGCAGTCTAGCAACTAAGCCGCCGCCTAATGCAGCCCCAAAAGCTATCGCTAGATCAAGTATAAGTCTGTACTCTTCCACTGCCGTTCCTAGGGACTCTCGGTATTATTCTGGACTGATATTATACTACGACCTGTGTCCTATTACCTGTCCCTGGGCGGGACGGCGGCTGCGTTTGATATGCAGGGATTTCTGGACAAGCCGAAAGCCTGAGAGGAAGTATGAACAAAAGATGGCTTGTTAATCCGTCCCCGACTAGAGCGGCTACCCTGAGTGAAAGTCATTGTGCCTTACGAACCTATCGACATTCTCACTCTTGAACCTGCGGCCGCGTCTTGGAACTGAGCGGTAAGCGTGGATGGACTCTTTGTTCGCCCAGTGTCTTACTATGTTGGAATAAACCTCCAGGAAATCGGCTACGTCACGGGGGGTCAATATTGTGGATGATAGCCTGCTTGGCAGTTTGGCCGGGTTTAGTTCCTCACTGGGGGTAGGAGCTTCTGAGAGCCATGATTTCGCCCGCGACATTCAGTCGGGTGATCCTGACCCACTGGTAAACACGGTAGTGTTCCACTACCACCCCGATGGTCTACCTAATGACATTAGTAGCGGCCAAGACATATCAGCTTTCAAGGGGATAATGAGAGCGAGACCCGGAACGGTCTCGCTCTTCGTTTTCTGATTCAATTGAGGTAATGCCAGCCTGAAGCCAGTGTTCGGCATCGAGTTTTGACGTTGATGCGACCCATAAGCAAAGGAACACGGAGATGATCAAAATTAGAAAGCACTGTTTCAGTGGACAGACCGTAACCGCACTGGTTGAGAATCTAAGGGGCTAATCTGGCCCCACTTGGCTCTTGACGCGGTTCTCTTGGCCGTGGCGCTACTCTCACTAGCTGCTTGTGGCCGGTCCTGCAACTTCCCGATCGATTTCCCCAGGGCGGCCATTGTTGACTGACTCCAGGGCCTCCAACCAAGTGAGACCGTTATGAACTGGACAACGCGAGAGCTTGCAGCGGCCAAGACTGTGGCTGAAGTGGGGCCTGCATCCCATTGCAGGGTAGAGGTGAAATAGCATCCGCCGAGCAGTGCCAGTGATACAATCTCAGGACTGATAACGCGAAGTAAGCCTTATTTCCCTATTCCGTATAGAAGCTATCTATCCAGCCTGGTCTTGGAGGTTGCTCTCCTTGCTCCAGCATTTCTTTCCATTGCTCATTCGTCAGCCTCTCGCTCACAGGCTGCTTAAACTCGTAGTAGCTGAGGGTAGGACCGGCGCCAACTATGATTCTGCCATCGGGAACCTTATATGCAACTAAGGCAAGGTCAACATAGCCTACTCCCTCTTCCAAAACCTCCGCTGGTGGGTTGGCATCGGTGTGCACATCGGCGACCATGGTGGTTTCTTTGCCCTCGGCCTCAACTCCGGCAACTATGGAATCAAGCTGCTGGCCGAAGTTCCTGATGAATTCGTAATCAGTTTCCTTTAGCTCCTTGCCCTCTAGCTCGTCCTGTGATATTTGGATTAGCCTCTGCAGGATACTCTCCAGACTTTCCAGCCTCGCTTTTTCCTCCCCGGTTAAAGCGTTAAGTCTATTCAGGCCTTCGTTTGTCATTTTGGTAAGCGATAGCATGCGGGAATAAAACTCGGGGACTGGTTCCACATAGCCCACCACAGGTTTTGGCTGAGGTGGTGCTGCCGTTGCTGCTGGAGTGTAACTCTGCTTGGCATACAGGATAGTGTCATGTCGGAGCTCAGTCCAGGACGCCAGAACCGTTTGCAATTCTTTGTCTGTCCAAGCTTCCGTCTGCATGAAAGTGGGATAGCCCTGACCATAGTCCTCAAGTAAAGGCTTTAAAGCATAAAGCCAGGCCCAATACAGGTTACGGTTCCAGTCCTCCTCGGTAAGAGCGCTGAATTGCTCCCTTAAGTCATCTAGCTGCTTATCATAGCTGGTGTTTTCTCCCCGGTATTCAGTATCACCATCAGCTTTCAATATGTCATAGGCCCGCTCTGAGCCCAGGACTGCCATGATATCCAATCCTCTGGGAAAGCATCTAGTGGGGCCAAGAATGGTCATCTTCATGGTGAATGGCTCATCCTCGCCCACATACATGCCTACAGCAGGAAAGACCAAATTCTGGAACATATATGAATCAGGGACGAATCTCTGTCCCATAAACCTCATCCCTTTTGTCTTAGCGAGACACTCGTAGAGCTTTTCTTTGGTTACCGGGGGAGCGATAAAGCAAACTCCGGAGCCACCGTAAATCTGAGGATTTCTCATTTGAGCCAGCTCGGCCTTTAAACTGAGCAACGCTTCCTCATCAGCGAGCTGAATAGCATCAAATTCAGTGCCGAACACCTTCTCTATGGCATCCAGATATTCATAAGGCGTCAGGTCATCGGCAGTGCCCACAAAGAACGAGGTTACGGAGTAAATCCGATTCCATATTTCCAAGCAGGTGGTGTCATCAACTTTCACATTGGGCAGCTCCGCCGAGATAAGCGAAGCCTGAATCGTAGCTATTCGAGAATCTTCCTCGCTGACTAACGCGTCGGGACCTCCTTTGAGGAGAAAAGCCATCCTGCCATACCACATCGCTGCCTTGAAATACCTTTTCAGCGCCTCGCTCCTGGTATAATGTCCTCTGGGAACATACTGGGAGTAGTCCTCCTTGTAGGGATTGGAGGAGTCAGGGGAGTTGAGAATAGCACTTGGCTTGAAACCCTCGTGCGCTTCAATGTTTTCCATTTCCTCAGCAACTTCGTCTGCCACATAAGACGGGACGGTGAAGGCAACCTTCTTTAGTGGCTTGAATTCTTTCTTATCCCAGGGGTGCTCCTCATTCCATTGCTCGATTTCTTGCTTGGCTTTCTCCTCATCGTAGCCTTCAGTTGGCGTCTGGAATAGCTTCAGGGCAACGGCGAAATAGGCAACATTCCTTCTAGCAGCCTCCTTCAAATCAGCATCGGTGAAGGATTTGTAGTCCTGCGTTGCCCTCTCCATCATCACCAGACTCATATCAATCAGTTCATCGAAGAATTCCTCTTCCTCGAGGCGTTTTAGTATTTCGTTGAACTGGATGTGATACAGGTGAAGCAAGGTATCAGAGGTAACAAAGATGGGAACCCCCTGCTCTTTCAGCGTCTTATACGGTTGGACAATGTCATCTCCGTGCCAAGGAATAACTACAAAACCGTTTTCCTTGATGAGTCGTTTCTGGTTTTCAGTCAGCCTGAATCCCGATTCTATCTCCCCAAAGTTTGTTGTTTCCTCCAGGTCCAGGGGCAATATGTAGCAGGGCGAATTGGGGAATATAGATAGCTCGTCAGTCTCATAGAAAATCGCCATGGCAAGCTTGGGATTCGACACTTCGCCTCCGCTTACTGAAGGTATGGTGAAGCTAGAGGACGTCATACCGGGCGCACAGCCACTGGCTACAAAGGTGCCAACCAACAGAAAAGAAGTCAAAAGTCTCACAATCTCCATCTTGCCTCCTGTATTAAGCGAGTCTTCCCTGAGCTAGCAACGACTTGTGTCGCCATCCGCTGCTAAGCTAGCCAGGGGCAAATCATCAAAGAGAACCACCTCATCAGCTACATTTGCAACCTGTTCAATAGGTATTATCCTCTTGTGACCCAGATTATCAATTACCATCCATATCTTGTCTTGCGATAGTTCTTTCTTGATAGCGGTGACTGCTCCTAAGCTACCGCCATCGGGCATAGTGACCTGCTTGCCCAAGAGAAGCACTTCCAGGCCTCTGGCGGCTATCACGGTTTTCACGATTCGTAGAAGCTTCCTGATTTGACGTGTAATATCAATCATTTGATTACCTTCCATGCCATTCTGAGCGGAGCGGAGAATCTACAGACCCTTCACTTTGTTCAGGGCGACAGCTCAACACCCTACGCTATTAACGACCAAGCAAGTGATAAAAGGTCCATCAAAGGTTTGCCTATTGCAGAGAGATTTTCAAGCGAGCTAAATTCCTTTACCAGCAAAGGTTTGCCCACCAGGGCTCTTGCTCATTCGTTATTTCTCCTGTGACGGCGTCTACCTGCGCTTCTATCGTTATGTCTCTAGACAGCCACCCCAGGAACTTCTTGTGGGTTACGCCTTGAATTTCATACACTGCCTTGTCATCAATCACCTTAAGCTCAATACGGCGAGGCTCCACTTTTAGCATGCTCACCGCTTCATCTGGCATCACCGACACTGGCAGCAGCCGGTAATTGGTATCCAGGAAAAGTCGAGAGTCCTGAAGTTTCAGTTGACAGTTTGGAGAGACTTTGACTATTGCAGGCACATCATGGGTCTCGACCATCGTCTCTCTATTAGCTTCATTAAACTGTAGGTAGGCTGTGTGGAGCTTCATGTCACTCCCGTTGAGCTTGGCTTTGACAACTATGCCTGTGTCGAGTACCTTGATTTCGGATCCATTCCTAACGTAGACCTCAAGTGCCCCTCCGGGTGCATGGGCTTCCAAAGTAGCTTGGGAAGGAAGCTCAAAGTACTGAGATATGCTGGAAAGAGGCAAGAAGACTCTTTCCCGACCAATGACCTTGCCTTGGTATTGGACGACAATGTCATAAAGCCCGGGGACCAAGTCGGCAATCTTAGCTCGAAACATTACCTCTCCTAGGCACTCAATACAGAAACCTGGCTTCTCCTGCGACGTGACATCAATAATTACAGTTGGTGGGTG